>CAJIAL010000408.1_pt1 | contig 19032 bp, 16 predicted proteins | sample 9199091 | NCBI WGS metagenome assembly CAJIAL01 (sample SAMEA7708270, study PRJEB35096) | sediment metagenome | biome: marine neritic benthic zone biome [ENVO:01000025]; feature: sediment [ENVO:00002007]; material: shallow marine sediment [ENVO:03000034] sea grass bed [ENVO_01000059] ... | reverse complement strand
CTGATCTGGTGCTCGCCGCCGGAAGACCGGCCGTACAGTGATCCGATGTACGATCCGCTCTGGGCGACGGCGCAGGCATTGGATATGCCGCTGAGTCTCCACGCCATTACCGGTATGGGCCCGGAGAGCCGGGGGCATTACAAAGATCGCTATATCCGTTTTGTAGCGTTTCCGATGGAAGTGCAGCGCTCGCTCACTGATCTGATTTTCTCCGGTGTACTTGAACGTTATCCGGGGCTCAAAATTGTCTCGGCGGAAAACGACATCGGCTGGCTCCCCTTTTTCTTGCAACGTTTGGACGGCTTGCAGGAGGAATTTCGCTATCTGGAGCCTCGCGCCCTCAGTCTGAAACCCAGCCAGTATTTTCAGCGCCAGATCTGGGCCTGCTTTATTACCGACCCCGTCGGTGTGGCCAACCGGCATCGCATTGGTGTGGATAACCTCATGTGGTCCTCGGATTACCCACACGTTGCCTGCACCTGGCCGCATTCACGCGACATTATCGCCCGGGATTTTCAGGACGTGCCCGATGCTGACAGGTGGAAAATCATCAGGGAGAATGTCGCAAAGCTCTATAGTTTGGAGGTAGAGTCGGCGGCCGTAGGCTAGGGGTTGTCAGTCTGTCACACAGCAGAAGGAGAGAGCATCGCCCATGGATTTGCAAGGAAAAGTAGCTGTAGTAACCGGCGGAGCGCGGGGGATCGGACGAGGCATTGCGCTGGCGTTGGCGCGCCAGGGGGTGCATGTGGCGGTGGCGGATTTGTTTACCCCCAGCCAGGGCACAGCCGGGTATGACTTCTCGGCCGAAGCGGACGTGCAGCACACCGTCGCAGCCATTCAAGCGCATGATGTGCGCGCCCTCGGCGTACCCGTTGACGTCACGCAAGCACCCCAGATTGCGGCCATGGTCGAGACCGTGACCCAGCAGCTTGGCCCGATCGACATTCTCTGCAATAACGCCGGCGTCCTGGATACCGGTCTGGTGATCGACACCACTGAGGCGCAATGGGATCACATCATGAACGTCAACGTCAAAGGCGTCTTTCTGTGCAGCAAGGCGGTGGCGCCCGGTATGATCGAACGCCGCCAGGGCCGTATTATTAATACCGCCTCGATCGCCGGTAAGCGTGGTAACGCACGCACCGCCGCCTATAGTGCATCCAAGTTCGCCGTGGTCGGTTTTACCCAATCTCTGGCGCATGAATTGGCGCCATACTCCGTCACGGTCAATGCCGTGTGTCCCGGTGTCCTGGCTACCTCCATGTGGGTCGATGTCTTGATCGAACAGCGGGTTGACCTGCAGAACCGCACTCCTGAAGCGGCCTTTGAATCCTACGCCGCCGATCTGGTGCCACTCGGCCGGCCGCAGACCCCTGACGATATCGGTCAGGCTGTCGTCTACTTGGCGCAGGCCGACAACGTCACAGGTGTGGCGCTCAATGTCGCCGGTGGCATTGTCATGCATTAAGGTAAGGTACTGGAATACGACAATCACCCCATACGGGTGGAGGCAAATCATCATGGCCGAGACTTATACAGAGTGGCTCCTCTCCGAGGCCGAGCAGCTGAAGTTCAGTAAATGGATGACGACCATCAGGGAGGTGCATAGCGGCACCGAGGATGTGCGTAATGACACCCTCCACTGGACGCCGTTGACCAAACCCCTGTCGGATTGTGTGGTGTCGCTCTTCACCACAGGCGGGGTCCACCTACGCACGGACGAGCCGTTTGATATCGACAGTGCACACGGCGATTGGACGTACCGGACAATACCGACGGACATCAACACCGCCGATTTGACCATCACGCACTCCCATTACAGTCATGTAGAGGCGGACCGCGATGTGAACTGCATGTTCCCCCTCGATCGGCTGCGGGAGCTGTGCGACCAGGGTGTGATCGGCGGCATGGCCTCCCAGGCCTATAGCATCATGGGTTTTAATCCGGACCCCAAGCGCCTCATGGAGGAAACGGCTCCGGCCTTGGCACAGGCTTATCAAGACAGCGGTGCTGATGTGGTGTTTATGACCTGTGGTTGACCCATCTGCCACCGGTCCGTGGGACTGATACAGAATGCGATTGAAGGGGCAGGCGTCAGCACCATTTCGATGACCGTTCAGCCACACATTACGGCCACGATTGGCGTTCCACGCGCGGTGTCCCTGCGTTACCCCGCCGGGAACCAAGTGGGGGAGGCGGGGAAGCCGCAGCAACAGCGTGCGATTCTCACCTGGGCGTTAGAAGCGGCGATGCACATGGCCGCACCCGGCACATTGGTCGAGCTCCCCTACCGCTGGCGGCGCTTCCCGATCCAGGAAGACCCCGTCTACACCGGTGTGTCTGCGGGAGCGCGGCATGCGCAAACGGAAGCCATTGGCGAGGCCTTGGACACACTGGTGCGCTTGGCCCGCGCTTACAAGGCTGACATGGAGGCGCGTGTAGCCGAGGAAGCAGCCAGTCCGTCACGTATTCCCGGGGTCGGACGAGCCTTACAGGACCATGTCGAGCGGATTGAGCGACTCATCGAGATTGTGGATACGGATGCCATGGATCAGCTGCGGGAAATCGTCAATCGCATCACGACGATGGAATTGCGGGTGAGTGGGAAGTTCGTGTAAGACCTGCAGTATTACGGTGATGCGTTGATAATGCGTTCGTACACCGCAGACAACTCCAAGATGCAACCCAACGCCTCAAGCTCGATACGACCGTCAAGCCCCATTGTCTCACGGAGAACCCAGCTTCCGTCTGCTCCCCGCTCGAACAGCTCAATGTGCGGACGATCCTGGGCAATCAGCACATACGCTTGGAGTGATTCGATGCCACGATAGTGTCCAAACTTGGCACCCCGGTCATAGGCCTCCGTTGACGCGGACGGTACTTCAATAATGACACCAGGATTGAGCAACGTGTCGAACGAATCATCTTCGAACACAGGCTCTTCACAAAGAGCGACAATATCGGGGTAGGTGTAGAGGCCAGTTGTCGGGATGTGGACCCGCATGTCGTTGCTGTACACCTCGCAGCCCCTGCCGCGCAGTTGCGCGTGTAAGCTCGCGAAGGCGTTGCCAACGAGAAGATTGTGCTTCCGGCTGGCCCCACTCATAGCCGTGATCCGGCCATGCAAGTACTCATGCTTGTCGTCGGTTTGTTGCCGTTCCAAAGCCAGGTACTCTGCAGGGGTAAGCGAGGGGTTAATCGCCATCTCTAACTCCTGTCAAATGCCCGTAGGATACGTCCAGTTCCTTGCAGTGCATTATAGCATGTAGAGTGCTGAGAAAGTCGAGGGCGCCCCAACGCCTCACCGTCGTTGCAGCGTTATCCCCTATACAGCCCTCCATCGATGACGATGGTCCGACCGGTGACATAGTCGGACAAATCGGTGACGAGGAACTCGACCACCTTGGCGCAGTCTTCGATCGTGCCCTCACGTCTGAGAGGAATGCGCTCGGCCTGGTCCGACCGGTCCCCCAATCGGCCGGTGCGGATGATACCGGGCGCGATCGTGTTGACATTGATATTGTAGGGGCCGAGTTCCTGGGCCAGCGTCCGGGTGTAGTGCACGATGGCAGCTTTCGCGGTCCCGTAGGGATGATAGCTGCCCCCCGCATCCAGTCCGGCGGTGGACGAGACCGTCACGATCTTGCCGGATTGCTGGCGCTTCATATACGGGGCCACGGCCATACAGGTGTACATGCAGGTCATCAGATTAATATTGATGACCCGCGTCAGCATGTCTTGTGGGCAGTCAGCGGGCGTGCCAGTCGTATTGAGGTCGACTTGATCGCCTTCGGCTGCTGTCAGCTCATCGGCAAAGGTAATCGTGCCCCCACCGGCATTACACACGCAGATATCGATACCACCGAGCGTATCCACAATATTCGCCACGGCCTTTTCCGTGGCGGAGCGATCTGTCAGATCCACTTCGAGCCCCATCACCCGTGCCCCGAGCTCCTCAATTTCTTCCACCACGGTCGAAGCCATCATCTGCTCACGCTCGAAGGCGTAAACGTCGGCCGCATGCAGGTTACGGTCGATGACGGCAATGTCGGCGCCGAGAGCGGCAAGGCGCAGGGCGTAGCCACGGCCAAGTCCCCGCGCAGCACCTGTGATCAGCGCCACCTTCCCGGCCAGTTTTTTCTCGCTCATGCATTCGTTCCTTATGACTGTTCGTTCCGATGATCGTTGTCGCATGCCGTCTGGTCTCTCAGCTCGATGGGCATTGTAAAGCACAGAGGTCAACGCGTCTAACGGTGATGCGACAAGCTGGTGGCAGGCAGGGGGACAAGGCGTCAAGCCCACTTGACAATCTCTTGGGACACACGCAAGAATGAGCCGCCAATACCTCGTGAAGCCATATCCCTGAGGAGAACACACACATGCCTTATGTCTTGTACGAGAAAAAAGATCACATCGCCTATATTACCTTGAACCGCCCGGAGCGCATGAACGCGCTCGGGAGAGAACTCGCGGCGGAGCTCACCGAGGCGGAGACCAAATTTGCAGAAGATGAGGATGCCTGGATCGCTATCTATACCGGGGCAGGGGACCGAGCCTTTTGCGCTGGGCGGGATTTAAAAGAAGCCGCGGCTTCTGGCGGTAAAAGCGATATTGCGAAGCGACTCGAACGCCCGCCAGTCGATTTTGGCAAGCCAACCATTGCGGCGGTGAACGGCGCGGCCTACGGGGGTGGCTTTGAGCGGGCTTTGGCCTGCGACATCCGGATTTGTTCAGACAATGCCGTATTTTCCCTCGCCGAGGTGCGCGTCGGCCTGTGCCCGCCTAGCGGTTCGTTTCTCCTGCCACGTCTGGTGGGGCTGTCCAATGCCATGTGGTTGCTGCTCAGCGCGGAACCGGTGGGGGCGCAAGAAGCCCACCGCATCGGCCTGGTCACCCGCGTGGTGCCCCAAGACGCATTATTACCCACGGCAACAAAAATGGCACAAACCATTTGTCAGAACGCCCCCCTGGCCGTGCGCGCCACGCGCAAGCTGGCCACCTTGGGCCTCGAAATGCCGATGGATTACGCCCGCCGTATGGGGCTGAACCTGATAACGTCGGTCTGGGAATCGGAAGACGCAGTGGAAGGAGCCAAAGCCTTCGCCGAAAAACGCCAGCCGAATTGGAAAATGCGTTAATACTGTGCTTCAAGACTCTACTCGCAGAGGAGAATCGGATGACATATCACATCCGTTTGGTATTCGAACAGCGTGAACCCTTTGCCGAGGGCATGGCGTTTGGCCTGGTTGGACCCTACGAGAAATTGGTCGGGCGGGCTGAGTTTGCGGTCGACCCCGAGCACCCGGCCTACCAAGGTGTGGTGGACATTGCCTATGCGCCGCGGGACGCGGCTGGCCGGGTTGTGTTTGCCACTGATCTCTCCATGCTCAAGCCGGTCGATCTTGACCGGGGTAATCGCCGCCTGCTGTATGATGTGAACAACCGGGGCAACATGCGGGTGCTACGCGATTTCAACGATGCGCCGGAAAGCGTGGCCAATAGCAACAACCCCCTGACCCCGGCCGATGCCGGCAATGGATTTTTGATGCGGCAGGGCTATACCGTGGTCTGGTCCGGGTGGCAGGGTGATATTTTGCCGGGCAATCATCGCTTTACCATGACGCTGCCGGTGGCGACGGATAATGGCAGCGACATCACCGGGACTGTGCGAAGCGAGTTGTTGTCTGAGCAGTCAGGTACGGTATGCCTGCCCCTCAGTGGCAACGAGTACACGCAGAGCTACGAGGCGGCATCCCTGGACACGGCAATGGCCAGTCTCACCTGTCGGGAGCATCAACGCGACCGCCGCGTGACCATCGCGCCCGGCGAGTGGCAGTTCGCCCAGGTTGACGATGCCGGGCAGGTAGTGCCCTCGGCCACGCATTGTTATCTGTCCACCGGGTTCAAGCGCGGTTGGCTGTATGAACTGGTCTATACTGCCAAGAATCCCCTGGTAATGGGCCTAGGCTTTGTCGGCGTGCGCGACTTGATTACCTTTTTGATGCACGACGATGCCGACGCCCAGGGCATGACCAATCCGTTGCGGGAGCAGGGTGTGCGGCTGGAAAAAGCCTATGCCTGGGGTATTTCGCAGAGTGGCCGCTTTTTGCGCGAGTTTGTCTATCGCGGCTACAACGTCGATGCCCAGGGCCGGCGCGTGTTCGATGCGGTGTCGCCTCACGTGTCGGGCGGCGGTCGGGTGACTTTAAACTACCGTTTTGCCCAGCCGGGCCGCTATCCGCGTCAACACGCGGACCACCTGTATGCCTCGGACCAGTTTCCCTTCGCCTACGCAATGACCACCGATGCGTTCACCGGTCAGACCGATGGCATTCTCAAACGGCCGGAGACTGATCCATTGATCATCCATACCCAGGGGTCGGCGGAGTACTGGGAGCGCCGGGGCTCACTGGTACACACGGATATTCAGGGACGCGATGTGCCTGACCACGATCAGGTGCGGGTCTATCTCTTTTCCTCCGGTCCCCACGTGCCGTATCCGAAACCCAACCCCAATGATCCCGCGCATCGGTATACGAAAAACCTGCTCAAAACCACACCCTTGCTGCGTGCCTTGATAGTGGCCATGGACGCCTGGGCCACTGAGGGGACGCCACCACCGCCGAGTTGTGTGCCCACCCAAGCGGAGGTATCGGCGGTATCTGCCGACGTAATTCAGGAGCGATTTCCGTCCATTCCGGGCGTGGTGAGCCCGGAGAACGTGCACCGGCTCTACGTGCAGGATTTTGGTCCGGATGTGGAGCGCGGCATGTTTTCCAAGGAGCCGCCGGAGGAGGATGTGGCGCGGGAATATACCGTGCTGGTGCCCCAAATCGATGCCGATGGCCTGGAGATTACCGGCTTGCGCACGCCTGATGTCGAGGTACCGCTCGCGACGTATGCGGGCTGGAACCTGCGACCCGAAGACTCAGCCGGGAGAGATCAAGCCGGGATTATGGGCAGTATGTTCCCCTTTGTCCGCAATGAAGCGGAACGCGCCGCCAGTGGCGATCCCCGGGCTTCGATTGCGGCGCGCTATGCGTCCAAGGCGCAATACGTACGCCAGGTCGTGCTAGCCGCACAGCGGCTGGTGGAGCAGCGGGTGTTGCTCGACGAGGATGCCGACCGTTATGTCGAGGCCGCCATGCAGGTCGAGTTCTGACCGTGACGATGGGTGCATATCGCCGTCGGGAGGCGTCTACTGCTTACCCGGCGGTGGCCCAATCGATACCATTCAGGACGAGAAGTTTCAGAAGTGATGGCCTCAAATAAAGCCAACGGAACCGCCCAATCAAGGGCGGTTCCGCTCCTGTGTGCATCGACGTCTCAACCCGCTGAATGGCCGCGGCGAGTGGGCCGGGGTGCGTTCAGGTCACGGGACGCGCGGTCGTGCCTTACTCCGCCGCAACCAGCGTCGGCGTTTGCTCCAGCACTGCCTTGGCTTCCTTGGCGACACTGGTGCCGTCGAAGAAATTCGGATTTTGCGTACCCATCAACCGCACCACGTTGCTGAACGTGAACGCCTCGAAGTCGTCGTGGTTGATGATGTTGTCCTCAACCAGTTCGTAGGCTTCCTGAAGCGGCTGACGCATGTCGATCACGTCGAAGTGACCAATGTCGGAGCTGTACAGGGCGTTCAGCTTGACGTGGAATTTGTTAGTATCGCCAAACGCCGTGGCGATCGACGGATCATCGGCCTCGCAACCGAAGTAGTAGGGCTCGGCGTAGAGATCGATCCAGTCCTGCTTGCAGGTGATCTTGCATTTGGCGAAGTCGTCGAGGTCTTCCAGCCCGCCGGTGCCGTGCATGTCCGGATCAGGCCAGCCGTCCCGAGCCTTCAACTGTTCCGCGATATCGTCATAGCCGTATTTCTCGACGAGGCTCATCAGCAGCTCACGATCGAGCTTCTCCGGCTTCATGTTCTCAAGCGCGTTGATGTTCCGTCGCTCCCAGTGCTCGATCAGATCGCCGAACAGTTGGGCGCCCCAGCTGACTCCTCCCTCAAGGAAGGCGAAGCGTAGTTCCGGGAACCGGCGTGTCACACCGCCGAGGAAGAGGCCCTTGGCTGCTGCATGGCCGGCTTCCGCAAAGTGCCCGATATGGTTGTAGGTGAAGTTGGTCGGCGAATTGCGCATTCCCAGATTGGAGCCTGCGCTGTGGAACGTCGGCGCGATCTTCAGTTCGACGCACTTGGCCCACACCGGGTCGTAGTCGTACTGGCTGTCGATGCCGAACACTTCATAGCCGACGGCAAGGCGCTTCGTGTCCGGGTCGGTGCCGGTGACCGACTCGACCGGGCGTGGCAAGGCGCTGCCGAACATGCCGACGCGCAGACCGAGCTGTTTAGTTACGAACTCAAGCTCCGCGATCGCTTCTTCCGGGTGGTGCATCGGAATAATCGCGGCTGGTGTGATGCGGTCGGACAATTTCGCGAACATGTCAGCGGTGACGATGTTGTAGCCGCGGATCACCGCACGGCGGGTGGCGTCATCCGCGATGCGCGGGAAGCGCAGGCCGGCGGTCGGATAGATGATCGCGAAATCCGTGCCGAACTCGTCCAGGCGATCATAGAGCAGCTTGGGCATGATCGCTGTGGCACGATCGAGCGTGTTGCCGGTCTGGCGGGTCCAGAACCCAGGCATCGCCAACCGGCGGCGCTTACGCTCGGCGACTGACATGTCGAGCGTGGTCTTGGTCGTTCCCATCGTGGCGAGAAAGCCGTCGGCGGCGGCATCACCCCCCACTTTGCGCATCCGCTCGGCGAAGGCCGGGTCGTATTCGACCCAGTGACCATCGCCGTCGATTACCGGATGCTTGAGACTCGCGCGAATCTTGTCTGGTGCCAACTCTGCGTGACTAGTCATGTTGCTCTTCCCTTCGTTCGGTGGCAGCGAAAACCTAGTTGCGCGGTAGTATAGGCTAATCAAACAGCCATTTCCAGACGTTGTTGCCTCACACGCCAGCCGCGCTTGCTCGCGGTGTTCTGGCAAATCACGCGTTGTACTCGAAATGATCACGACCCTGCGATCAGTCATCTCTGGCCTCCGGGCGCTCCTGCCCCCTTGGCTACGTGAGTGTCACGCCCTCCAGACGGCCGGAGGAGCGCCACTCGTCTTGGTATAAAACCGCTCGGCGATGCGGCCTTGTCACGCATCTCGGCAAGCCACGCCTCTTCAGCTTCGAGGGTGGCCTCAATCCTCGGTGACCTCCTGGCACTGTTCGTTGCCGTCCTCCCGCAATCACTTGTCACGTTCGTCGCGGGACTTGGCCCGTAGCTTGCTGCGGGGAGGTTTCATTCTCGCTGTGACCGTAGCATAGATGAGGCCCGGGCTGTAGTGTTTCGGTCCTGCTGAGCACACGTTTCATATGTCCCCGAGTTGGTTGTCGTGCTAGAGTGGGAGCGCCGGGGTTAGGGCGGCAGTCGAAGACAACCCCCATGACGATTCTGAGAGCAAAAGGAGCCGCATCACATGGGACAACTCGATGGTAAAGTGGCGTTTATTACGGGCGCCGGTTCTGGCATTGGCCGGTCCGCGGCGCATCTCTTTACGGCTGAGGGAGGCAGCGTAGTCATTGCGGAACTCTCAGCGGAACTCGGCCAGGCCGCCGAAGCATCTGTGCGTGATACTGGGGGCGAGGCGACGTTTATCGAAACCAATGTCACCCAGGAAGACAGCGTCACGCGTGCTGTGCAAAGTGCCGTTGAGCGCTATGGCAAGCTCGATATCCTCTACAATTGCGCCGGGGGATCGGTGGTTGAAGATAGTCCGGTGACGGACGTTGACATGTGGGTGTGGAACCATACCCAGTCCCTGGACCTGCTCGGAACCTTTCTGTGTTGTCGGCACGGCATACCGGAGCTCATCAAAGCGGGCGGCGGAGTGATTGTCAATATGTCGTCTGTCGTGGCGCTGCGTGGCTCGTTTTCGGCCCATGTGTACGTCGCGGCCAAAGGGGGGATTATCTCGTTTACCAAGGCTCTTGCAGGAGAGTATGCTAAGCACGGTATCCGGGCCAATGCTATTTGCCCCGGGGCCATTATGACCGACCGGGTACGGCAGCGCTTTGGCGATGATCCGGACACGCCGGCGGCCACCCCACGGACGCAGTTCATCAAATCCCAACAAGCAAAATATCCCTTTTCGGTAGGTGAGCCCGAAGACATTGCCAGTGTGGCGTTGTTTCTGGCATCGGATGCGTCTCGCATGATTACCGGGGCGATTATCCCTGCGGATGGCGGTTTGTCATCGTATTAAATTTACATTCAACGTTCAATCACAGGAGCATCGCATCATGAGTGTCGGCACTTCCGTTCCCCTTCCAGCCTATACGATCGACCCGGCGTTTATGGCGAAAAAAGCCGAGGAGTTAGGTTTCGAATCGATCTGGTACGCGGAACACCCCGCCGTACCGGTCCATAGTACAAGCCCCTTTCCTGCCACCGGCGGGGAGATTCCTTGGACGTATTCGCACTTCACCGATCCATACATTGCCCTGGCCCGGGCCTCTGGCGTCACCAGCACGATCAAACTCGGCACCGGTATTACCCTCGTGCCGGAACGCAACCCCCTCCTGTTAGCCAAGGAGATTGCCGCGCTTGATTTATATAGTGGCGGCCGCTTTCTGTTCGGCATTGGTACCGGTTGGCTGCGCGAGGAAACCGAGCTTATGGGAGGGGACTTCGCGCACCGCTGGACGCAGACGCGGGAAGCGATCGAGGTCATGAAGGAATTGTGGACGCACGACGAGGCGGAGTACCATGGCAAGTATTTCGATTTTCCGCCAGTCAGATCCTTTCCCAAACCTGCCCAGAAGCCCCATCCCCCGATTATTATTGGCGGCCTTGCCAAGAACGTGTTGCGCCGCATCGTGGCCCACGCTGACGGCTGGCTTCCCAACCGCATTACGCCGGCTGAGGTCGAGACAAGTCGCGGCGAGATCGAGAAGCTGGCCAAAGAAGCCGGACGGGATCCGCGGTCGATTACCATTTCAGTCTATGGCCAGGTGCCGGAGCGTACGGTGGTGCAGTCGCTTCTCAATGCCGGGGCCGACCGTGTTGTCGTGCGGCCGGAACATGTCGAGACCGAGGCCGAGATGGGCGAACAGCTAGAGCGCATGGCAGAAGCGGTGCTGCGCTAGGTGCACTGAGAGCACAGGGTCGTGAATATACGCGTGTAATGCCGGAGGAGACCTATGCAATTTGGGATTTATAGCTCCATTGCCAACCCGCCCCGCGGGGAGGATTTGGATCGCTGTGTGGACGAGGTGATTGCCGAAGCCCAGGCGGCCGAAGCGAGTGGGTTTGATTCGTGCTTCTTTGGCGAGCATCACCAAGATCAAGATGGTTTTTTGCCCTCGCCATTGATCGTCGCCACGGCGGTGGCGGCCAACACCACGCGTCTCAATGTGGGGACGTCTGTGATCCTCTTGCCTCTGCACCACCCGGTGCATGTGGCCGAGGACGTGATTACGCTTGATATCGTCTCCAAAGGACGCATCATCCTCGGGGTAGGGGTCGGCTATCAAGCAACGGACTTCCAGGCTTTTGGCATCCCCATGCAGCATCGGGCAGCCATGTTTGAAGAAGGCGTGGAGATTATTCGCAAGTGTTGGAGTGGGGAGCGTTTTTCGTTTCACGGCACACATTACACCCTGGAAGACTTGCAGATTCGTCCTCGGCCGTTTCAGACCCCGACGCCGCCTCTGTGGATTGGCGCCAGCGTGCCTGCTGCTGTCCGACGCGCAGGGCGTATGGGTGATGCATTTGTCGCCACGCCTAGCACGACGCTGCCCCAGACATTGCGTTTGGTTGAAATGTACCGCAAGGCGGCGGAAGAGGCAGGAAGGCAGCCACGGGTTGTGCTTATGCGGGATGCCTGGGTGGCAGCGAGCCGTGCCGAGGCTGAAGCCGTATACGGACCGGAAGTGATGACGGCGTATCGCTATTATTGGGAAAACCAGTTGGCAGAATTCAAGGACATTCCTGCCGATACGCCGTTCACCTTGGAGAATCTGGCGCAGGATCGGCTCATTATTGGCGAGCCTGAGGAGTGCATTCGCGAGTTTCACCGCTGGCAAGAAGCCACGGGGGCAGACTATTGTCTCTTACGTCTGCGTCATGCGCATTCCGGCGGACCCGCGCACGCGAAGATCGTAGACGCGATCACGTTGTTCGGTGACCGTGTCATGCCCTATTGCGGCTAATCCTGTCCCCCGTTTCCGTAGGGAAGTGGCGATGTCCCTCGCAGGCACGTGCGATGCAGGACCCGTGCATAGCGAGCAGCATCGAAGTTCTGGTCGGCGCGGTGGAGCAGGCAGCGGTTGTCCCACATCAGCAGGTCACCCTCTTGCCACTGATGGCGGTACACAAAACGTGAGTTCGTCGCATGTTCTTCGAGCTGCTCGATGCGCGCTCGCCCTTCTTCTATCGGGAGTCCATCGAGGTATGAGGCATGGGTTCCCATGAAGAAGCATGGGCGCCCGGTATCGGGATGCCTCCGGATCAGGGGATGCGTCATCGGTGGGGCATCACGTATTTCAGCTTCCGAGAGCTTTCTCCCAAGATTGGAACGCGACAGTTCCCAACTATGTACGACCCCCAAGGAGGCGAGCTCGGCTTTGTCTGCTTCCGGTAACGCTTCGAAGGAGCTGTACATATCGGCGAAACACGTGTCACCACCTTCCGGGGGCATGGTCACGGCATGCAAGATGGTCGCCATCGACGGCTCAGGACGAAATGACTTGTCCGTATGCCACTGGGTTGACCCTAATCTGCCGCTGGGTTTGCCGTCTGCGTCGAGATTCGACACGGTATGGACTTGGGGATACTCATCCTGCCCGCGATTGCTGAGCGTGTGCCGTTCGAGCGTGCCGAACTGTTCGCTAAAGGCGATTTGCTGAGCTTTCGTGAGATGCTGATGACGGAACACCAAAACCTGATACCTCACGAATGCGTCGTATACTGCTTGGCGCGTTTCCGCGTCGAGAGGTTGGGACAGATCGAGCCCAATCACTTCCGCTGCTATGAGGTCTGAGAGGGGCCGAATCTCGAATGCGTGTTCGGTATGGGTCTGAAGCGGTTGATGTGCCTGCATGGTGGATGTTCTCCTGTGTCTATCTTAGCCGAGTTGGCGTAAGGTCTCGACCAGCGCTGGGGGAAGCGGTTCGCTTGCGGCGGCATTGGAGCGTGCTTGCTCCGGTGTACGAATACCGGGAATCGTTATTGCTATGTGTGGATTGGAAACGCAGAAGCGCATAGCGACCTCTGCTAGCGGTCGGTCAATGCCCGCAGCGGCTGCCTCGATCTGTCGGACCTTGCTGACCAACGTCGGCAGTTTGTCGGTCGAAAGGATGCGACGACGCAGATCCGAGTCGACAAAAGTCGTCTGCTCGTCAAAACGGCCTGACAACAGCCCGCGCTTGAGCGGGACACGGGCAATAACACCGACCCCTGCCTGATGGGCTGCAGTAAACACCGCTTCAGGCTCTTGCTCGATCAGGTTGTATTCCATTTGCATGGCTGCCGGGCGCCCACAGGCCACTGTATATTCGCATTCGGCAATGGTATTGACCGAGACGCCCCAGTGTTTGATTTTGCCTTGTGCTTTGAACTCGTCTAACAGGTCAAAACTGTCTTCCGACTTGAGATTGTCCAACGATGGATTGTGCAACAAATAGAGATCGATGCTGTCAACGCCGAGGCGCTTCAGACTGCCCTCAACACAACCCCGGATGTACGCCTCGGTAAAATTCCGCTGCCCTGTGACCATGTTGTTCCCGCCTTTGGTGCACAGGATGATCTGATCGCGATCGGGGCGTTCCTGCAAAAATTTCCCAATAACCTCCTCGCTGTGCCCGGCGCCATAGGCATCCGAGGTGTCGAGAAAATTCATCCCGGCGTCGAGTGCAGCATGCAGCGCCTGCATACTGACAGCATCATCCACCGGGCCGAAAGCTCCGCCAATAGTCAGGGCGCCGAAGCCGATGACCGTGACCTCCAATCCCGTCCGTCCAAGAGTGCGTGTGCGCATAGATCGCTTTCCTGTGGGAGAACAGAAGATGTCATTGAGGCAAGACTGAACCACAGGCCTGCACGGCGAGTGTCCTGTGCCACCTATGGTAGCATACTCCGCCACAACATGTGGTATAGCACGCACGCAATTCCCCCCTCCTCGCCGGGGCTCCGGAGATTAGCATGGAAGATTTCGTGTGATTGCGGCGTTGTGGTATCCATGGACGAACGGCATTATTCCAACAAGGAGGTTGAGGTATGTGTGACATGATCTCGTGTGACTCCGAGCCCGAAGCTGGAACCAGGCTCTCCGTTACTGCGGCGCAACGACGCGCGTTTCTTCAAGGGGTGATTTCTCTCCCGTTGGCTGCGGTGCTGGCGCATCCTACGTTAGCCAAGGCCGCAGGCGATACGCTCAGCAGTGTAACCGTGAAAACTGCCAGCGGCGGTACCGGACGGGGGGTGGTTGCCCTCCCGGCCACAACCCCGGCACCTACGGTGCTGTTGATTCACGAATGGTGGGGGCTTAACGATCAGATCAAGGCGGTCGCAGCCGAGTTTGCCAAGGAAGGCTACGTCGCCCTCGCCGTCGATCTCTACGGCGGCAAGGTCGGTACCACGCGCGATGAAGCTCGAGCGCTGATGAAGGCAGTCAACGCCACCCATGCCACAGAAGAACTGGTTGCCTGGGTGCAGTGGCTGCGTAAGCATGAGAGCAGTAACGGTAAAGTCGGTACGGTTGGATGGTGTTTTGGGGGCGGTTGGTCCCTGAATGCGTCCCTCGCTACACCGGTTGATGCCACAGTGGTTTACTACGGAAACGTTCAAAAGAGTGCCGAACAGTTGCGCACCTTGCAGGGGCCGGTTCTCGGCCACTTCGCGACCATGGACACATGGATTAATCGCCAGATGGTTGGTGGGTTTGAGCACGCGATGCGGACAGCAGGGAAGGGCGATCCCGCCGTCCACTGGTACGAGGCCAACCATGCCTTCGCCAATCCCTCCGGTGGTCGGTATGATGCCGAAGACGCCAAGCTCTCGTGGTCGCGGACCCTGTCATTCTTCAAGCAGCATTTGAGCTAATCCGGCCGAAGGCTCTACCTGACGCGGCGAGCAGCTACCTACGTGGCTGCTCACGAGCTGGAAGGCTCGCTTGCCCCCACGGCATTTTTGCCCCGGCCTTTGACGCGGAACATTGCCTGGTCGGCCAGTGCCAGCAGCCCTCGACGATCGCTCGCGTCTTCAGGGTAGGTTGCGACGCCGAAGCTCGCTTGAATACACACTGCAAGACCCTGATTGGTGAGGTAGGTCGATCCGCTTAAGGTCACCCGAATCTCCTCGGCTGTGTCGAGCGCCTCCTTTTTGCCACACTCAGGGAGGACAACAACAAATTCGTCGCCACCGTAACTGACCCCAAACGCCTGTGGGGGCAAGCATTGTCGAATCGTCTCTGCGACTTCTTGAAGGGTCTGGCTGCCGTTGAGATGACCGTAGGTATCCACCACCTGTTTGAAATTATCGACATCCAAGAAGATCATCGAAAAGGGTGTGTCGTTCTCACTGCTTGTCACAATCAGCTTTTCGAGTTCGTCGTAGAGATACCGGGTATTGTACAGCCCCGTTAGACTGTCCTGAATGGCCATCGTTTGGAGCTGGTGATACCGGCGGGTGTTTTCCACCGCGATGGCAGCGTAATCCGCGATGAGCGTTAGTACACTCAGCGCACCGGAAGTAATGCTGTGAGGGTTCACTACCTCAATGACCCCGAGGCTGCGTCCGCCGAAAATCAGCGGTACACAGAGGATCGATTCGGTGCAAAACCCTGTCAGCTGGTCGGCCCGATCACAGAAATGCTCGCTGCCTTGCACGTTGCCCACAACCATGGGTTTCTGCTCGAGGGCGACACGGCCTGCAATGCCTTCGCCAAGTCGCAATCGGATGTCTTTCATGACATCAGGATCCATGCCGACACTGAGCTCGAAATACAGTTCGTCCGTGTTTTGGTCCAGTAAAAGGAGGGACCACTGGTGGGCCGGTAACAACGCTGAAACCTTGTGGAGAATCGTGTCAAAGAGTCGAGAGGTTTCTAATTCAGCCGTCAGGGCCTTACCAAGTTCCATACAGGAGAGCAGTTGCTGACGGGTTAAAGGGTTGTGAGTCTCCATCGCTATTGTCCTTTACTACCTTAGATCTATGGCACTATGCAGCACGGGTTGGCAGTATGTTGAGTGACACTGTATCCATAGTGTCACGGCGTGCCGCTGGGGCCTCCCGTGGGTACATTGTACCCAGAATCCGTGTATCGTCCCCACCTACCTTGCAGGAGGTGCAACACCGATTCCCGGCTCAGTCGCCATGGGGACGAACGACGACATTCTCGCCCTGCCAAATACTCTCAGTGTCTTTCTCCAGTGGATTGTGACTGTAGCACATGTTGAATCGTGATCGCGAGGTCATGTATCGCGAAGGGTTTCATGCAAAAGGCATCAATTCCCATGGCTCGGGCCTTCTCGGCGTTCATCACATGACTGAATCCTGTACAGAGGATGATCGGGATATCGGCACGTATGCTTCGGAGCTCCCTTGCCAATGCCTCACCGGTCATAGAGGGCATCGTTTGATCAGTGATGACGAGATCAAATCGCTGCGGCTCAGCGCGGAAGGCTTCGAGAGCCTCGACACTGTTCGTGTACGCAACGACGTCATAACCCAGACGTGTTAACATGGCTTGTCCAACACGGACAAGGATGTCTTCATCATCGACAAACAAGATACATTCCGACCCTTGTGACATGGGTACACCAGGGTGATCACGAGTCTCCGGCACCGGTGCGTCGACATGCTGCGGCAGATACATGGTAAAGGTCGTCCCTGCTCCCGGCGTACTCTGGACGGTCATCGCTCCGTTGGTGCTGGTGACAATGCCATGCACAATCGCCAAGCCCATGCCGGTTCCTTCACCGACATCTTTGGTGGTGAAAAAGGGTTCGAAGATGCGGGCGACCACCTCCGGGGGCATCCCCGGTCCGGTATCACGCACGCGGAAGCAGACGTGCGGTCCAGGGGCAAGAGGTGGATGGCGCTTCGCAAAAGCCTGATCGACTTCCACCGTTTCCACGCTGATCTCCAAAAGGCCCCCGGAGTCACGCATGGCATGGGCCGCGTTGGTGCACAGATTCAGCACCACCTGATGAAGCTGGGTCCGATTCGCCAGGATTGTCCCACGCGTGTCATCGAGATGCTGGTGAATTGCTATCGTCGTAGGCAACGTTGCCCGGAGCAGCACCACCGCTTCTTGGACCACCAACGCTAGCGACAATGGTTCCCAGTCGTGGTCAGCAGGGCGACTAAAGGCCAGAACCTGCTGCACCAGCTCTTTGGCCCGTCGGCCTGCCTTGAGCACCTCCTGCATATTCGACCAGGCACGACTCCCCTGCGGCACTTCGTACTGGGTCAGGTCCGTAAAGCCCAACATGGCGCTGAGGATGTTATTGAACTCGTGCGCAATACCGCCGGCCAAGGTCCCCATAGACTCCATTTTCTGAGACTGGAGCAGCTGTTGCTCCAAGTATTGACGCTCGGCTTCCGCCTTCTTGCCTTCGGTGATGTCAAAGACTGTGCTTTGGGTGGCAGTCTTACCGCCCCAGCTCACGAGGGTCGTCTTGCTGTCCAGCCAAATCTCGGTTCCATCCTTGCGCACGCCTTGATATTCATAATGGATAGGGACCTGCTCTCCACGCAGACGCGCTTCACGATAACCGAGAAGCCGTGCATGTTCCTGTGGCGCAATCAGGGGCAACATGGTGTCCATGGCGAGAATCTCGTCGGGCGTGTCATACCCAAAGATCTCCACATAGGAGCGATTCACGAAGCAGGGTTTCATGTTGGGGTCGATAATCAGGACGCCTTGAACTGACCCCGAAATAAGCTGCCGAAATTGTACTTCCGATTCTCGGAGTGCTGCTTCGATCTGTCGGCGTTCTGCAATTTCACTCCGGAGGTCGTCGTTGGCCCGGATGAACGCCTGCGTGCGCTGCTCGACTTCGTGTTCCAAGCCTTCACTATAGCCCGTCAGGTAGGTGTGAAATGCCCGATGGATATGTGCCAGCAATTCCTCGATATTACCCATTTTCTGCACATAGGCAAAGGCGCCACGATTGACGGCCGCTATGGCGGTATCAAGCGACGCATAGCCCGTGTGCACAATCACCTTGAGCTGCGGACGCGAGCGCAGCAAGGCGTCTAGGAGTGCGAGTCCGTCCATATCAGGCAGCCGCAGATCGAGCACCGCGACATGCACCTCGTGCTGTTCGCATGCGGCGAGTGCTTCACGTCCCGTCTGGCAACAGAGTGGTTGGAGGCCTTCACTCTCCACAATATCGGCAAGTGTCCGGAGGTGGTTCGTGTTGTCATCAATCACAAGGATTGGTGGTAGCTCCGGGGTCAGTTGCGGACGCGGCATTCTTGTCTCCTGGTTTCGTCGTGACATTCGAATGCAGATGCCGTTGGAGTTGATCGAGCAAGCGTAGGAGGTAATCAATATCCAAAGGCTTCATCAGAAATGTATAGGCCGAACGTCGTACGGCTTCTTCGGCTTGGGCAATAAAATGTGGCTCTGTTTCGGCGAGCATAATGGTGATGGACGTGGGAGTAATCTCTTTCAAGGCAAGATATAAATCCAAGCCTTTCATCGAGGCCAAGTGCATATCAATCATGATGATCTGAAAACGAATCTGCCGCGCCAATTCCAGCGCCTCTTCCGGTGTGCTCACGGTATAGGTCCGATAGCGTGGATGTTTCAAGGAGGCCTCGAGGGTCTCACGCTCCGTCGCATCCGGCATCACCACCAGAATAGGCTGCTGCTCGGATTCTTCAATGAGGTGGAGGACCTGTTGCACGTCCAACGGCTTTTGGAGGAACGCAATCGCCCCTTCGGCAAGAGCTTCCCGCTTCAGGTCCTCGACCGAATAGGCACTCATCATGATCACACGGGTGTCTGGAGCAAACGTTTTGATACGCCG
>CAJIAL010000560.1_pt1 | contig 19229 bp, 23 predicted proteins | sample 9199091 | NCBI WGS metagenome assembly CAJIAL01 (sample SAMEA7708270, study PRJEB35096) | sediment metagenome | biome: marine neritic benthic zone biome [ENVO:01000025]; feature: sediment [ENVO:00002007]; material: shallow marine sediment [ENVO:03000034] sea grass bed [ENVO_01000059] ... | reverse complement strand
CCCGCGCGGTCGCGCGAATGCCAAGTCCCTCGGCCAAGCACGCCAGGACGCGCACGATCAGCTCCACGGGCACCTGCTTGCCATGAAAAATCGTCCCGTGGTGCTCGGGAAAATAGCCCTCGCACGAGGTGCACTGGAATTGTCGCCAAGGTCCGCTACTGGGATGGCCATTGGCGCGCAAGTTGCCCAGCCCAAACCAGCCGCGATAGCGACAGCCGTCATGGGGACAAAAGTGCAGGGACGTATCCACCGTCCGGGGGCGGCGGTTCGTGGGCGGCATGGGATCGGGCCGTCGCGGAGGCGCTGGAGGAGTCTCGCCGGTCTCTCGCTCACACAGGGCACAGTGAGGCTTGTGCGTCAGGCCCTCGAACGCTTTGGGCTCGTTGGAGCGCTTGCGCTTGGGCTTGGCTGGCACGGGTGGGGTCTTGGTAGCGCCAACGGGTGGACTCGGCCAGAGGTAGGGGAGCATGACGCACAACCACAGCAGGACGAGGATCACCAATTGATAGTAGACGAGGTGTGGATTCATCGCATGGCCCCCTTACATAAAGGTGAAAGGGAACCATTTTACCCGGTTTTCGAGCCATCGGAATTATCCGCAAGATAGCTATACACGACCCACCGTCCGGCGCCCACGCAGTACAACTTTCCCGAGCGCCGCCAACCCATCCGGAGGGCGGAGACAATCGAAGGGTAGTTCGTCATCTCGGCGACGGTAACGAGTGCGGGGGCGCCGCGGTCGAAGAGCTCCAGGGCTCCGCCGAGGACGCTACGCGCGTGCAGCCGCCGGCCACGATACGCCGGATGTGTCCATCCACCGTACATGTACCAATGGGCCGGATCGAAGTGGATCTCCAGGTCACCCAGAAGTGGAGTCGGCTGATTCGAGAACAAACCCATGTTCGTGAGGCGGTTGCCATCAAGAACCCCATAGCACAAATCGCCGCATTCCGCGGCACGGGATAGGGTCTGCTTTTCCGATCCCTCTAGCTCGCTCACGAACCGCAGCATCTCGGCCGCCGCGAGAAATCGACACTCAAGGGTGTCCTGTCTGAGGAGATCTCGGTTGACGTCGTCGGGACGCAAGGTGCATGCTTCGAAAATCGAGACTCTGAGCACTTGATTGATCGCCACATACGCGCTTCGAAGCACCGTACGTCGAAGTCCGAGATGCCGTGCGTAGTCGATAACATGACGGGTGGCAGGCACGACCATTCTATTGTGCCTCCGGCCCTCGGCGTGCTGCACGTTCGCGCCACGATCGCGATTCTCACCCTTCATTAACCGAGGATCCCTTTGCTACGCGCTGCGACTGGTCGTCGACTCACCATTGTACCTTTGCAAAGCGGGGCAAAAAAGGCTTTTCTTTTTCCTATACGTCTTCCGACCAAACTGGGCCGGGCCACTGCTTTTGCCTTCGAGGATCGGGGCAATGGTGGGATCATAAGTGTTGACGATTTTACAGTGGCTCAGTCGCTTGCCCTGGGGAAAGCGTCGCGCGGCGGGAGGACGCTAGAGTGACCTGCGCCCCTAGGAAGGGGTGTAGGGATGGCTCCACATGTCTTCAGACATACTACATCAAGCGCATGAGCCGCTCGCACCGGTCACGGCGATGCGAAGGAATCCCGCAACAGTGATGCCAGGAAATACGCCTTGTGTGTCACCCCTGGTTTAGACATGCGGAGCGATGGGTGGACTGTAAATCACAATCGTTTCCAACGGCTCCGTCCCGACGTTTACGACCCGGTGACGTAGTTTGGGTGGGATGCGTACGATGGACCCAGCGGTACAGCGTACTGGAGCGTCGTCCCCGAGTGTGACGTCCGCCTCGCCTTGCAACAGGTAAATGATTTGATGCTCCGTGTCGTGGTGATGCGGCTCGGCCTCACCGCCCGGTTCGACCACACCGCGGAGCATTTCAAAGGTGCCGCAAAAATCCTGCGCTACCAAGCGCTCGTTGGTCGTGCCGGCATGGCCGGGCGGGGTGTAGGTGGTGCGTTCGTGGACGTGCTCGATCTGTTTGTATGCCATGCAATCGCTCTCCTCTTGCCTCATAGCTGTTACAGCTGTTCCACCCCGGCACGGGCACAGTCTTCGTCCTCCTGACCGGTGCCTCCCCCGACGCCGCAGGCGCCTTCGACCACGCCGTTGCGGATAATCGGCACTGCGCCTTGACTCGGAATCATATGCCCGCCTTCGGCCGCGATGATGCCGCGGAAGATCGGGGCATCGGCGCGTGCTTGCATGTCGCCGCTCGGCCGCCCAAATACAGCCGAAGCGATGGCCTTGCCCTGGGAACCGTAGACACCAGCCCAAATAGCGCCATCCATCCGGTTAAAGGCGATCAAACGGCCACCGGTATCGCAGACGGCGACGTTGATGGTAATATTGAGCGCCTGTGCCTTGGCAATTGCCCCTTGGATAACGCGGTTTGCTTCCTCTAACGTCAAAGCCATAGTCAAGCCTCCATGCTCTGCAAGTGAAACAACGATGTACGGCTGAGATTACGTGTGTTGCCTGATAAAGTCGACTGCCGCGCTATTAAACGCCTCGGCCGCTTCGATGTTCACCGCGTGCCCGGCGTCGGTGCCGATGACCTGCAGGTGCGGAATCTCACGCTCGGCGAACTCTCGATGGGCTGCGAACCGCCGCTCGCGTTCACCGCACACGAGTAGCGTGGGCACGTGGTTGCCTTTCATGCGATCGCGTACCGGAACGTTCAGCGTGGTGTAACGCAGTGTGTTCGCGATGCCACGGGGATTGTGCAGCTTCGCGTCAGCGACCAAAGCTTCTTGAATAGATGATGGGAGACGTCTGGCGCGTTTCGGATGTACCGGATACTGCTCCAAGGCGGCGTGGCCGTCGCGCTCGAGCGCCTCGATGTGCTTGCCGATGTTCGCCCGCCGCGTCGTGACCCATGTGCTCTCAGCCAAAGCCGAGCTGGAGTTGGTAAACACTTGAGCGCGAACGCGCTCGGGGTATTGGAGGGCATAGCGAAGGGTTAAGGCCGCGCCGAAGGACTGGCCGCAGAGGAACCAGTGGTCAACCCCAAGCGTGTGGCGCAGTCGTTCGAACTGCGCGATGTAGACGTCCGGCTGGTAGAAATGGGATGCCTCAGGAGAGGGTGAGCGACCGTGTCCCCACAATTCTACCACGACCGGTCGCGCCACCTGTGCCAGGGCCTCCAGGTTCGGCGTCCATTGCGCCCGACTCGACAAAAAACCGTGCACCAGGAGGACGTAGGGGCCAGTGCCGTCGTGGACCTCGTAATACAATGCCATGGCAGTGTGTTCGTGCATGATATTCGCGAGTTTCCTCACATCTCCGCGTTGTGACCGCGCTTGAAAAAAATGTCTGCAGGTGAAACAATAAACCAGGCTGACATCAAGACGTATACTGCGATGTCGTGTTGTATTGTGGCGAGAAGGAGTAGTCATTGCAAGCGACAATACCCAATTCCGCTGTTCCCCGTGTTACAGAGGAACTTCCCTGGCTACACAGTGCTTTCTACGATCTAGCGTTTTTTGCCTTTCCGTGGATTCCCTTGCTCTTCGTCATTGCCTACGGTCTTGACTGGCAGGGGGATTACAGTCTAGCCAATAACAAAGAGACCTTCACGCTCGTCACGACGTTCTTGTTCGCAGTGAACTTTACCCACAGAAATTACACCTACTTTGTTACCTATGGTGACACGAGCACCTTCCTCACGCGGAAGCATTTGTTCATCGGCACACCGCTCGTGGTCTTTGCCACGGTCTTGACAGTGTATTATATTCGTCATCCGTATTATCTCGGTATCATGTTGTCTGTACTCGCGATATGGAATCTCTGGCATACCATGATGCAGCGCCATGGCATCTTCCGTGGCTATGCGCGCAAGCTCCACAGCGGGTTCAACACGCCCAAGCATGGCAGGCTGGATCTCATGTTGTTGTGGTCTATCACGGTCTTTGCCATGGCCCTGGGCGCGATCTTGCATCTGGATATGGTGAAGGACTATAAAGTTGCTCGTGCGACTGTCCGTGTCCTGGAGCCGATTTTTACCAGTTACCCCATGCTGATTGCTGTCGTCTTTGGTGGGGTCATGCTGGTCCTGTTCGGGTGGTGGCTGCGGGAAGAATGGCGCTACGCAATCCCTCTGGTGCACCGTCTGCCACGCCTGACGTTTCTCGCTTCCAACATCAGTTTGTTTGTCCTGATTCTTATCAATCCCGTCCTCGGGGCGTTTGCGTTTGGTTTTTCGCATTCTGTCGAATATTTGGCGTATGTGCATGCTATTCAATCAAGTAAAATGCAGCGCCGCGAGCATCCCGGCTTCTTCGCCAACATCTGTTGGAACAAAATTTTGCTGGGTGCCCTTCTGCTCATCGGACTCCAAATCCTCGCGTATTACTGTCTCCCCTATGTCATCAGCCGCAAGGATGTGTTTCTCAAGACGTTCTTGTCCGGAACGGCGTTTATCCATTTCTTCTATGATGGCATTATTTGGAAAAAGTCGAAGCCAATCAACAAATGGGTGCTGTAGGATCTTTCCCTCCCTGTCCTGCTGTCCTCATCCGCAATTGACTTGTGATCTCATGTTGCATACCGTGGGTCTCACTTCGCGCCACGCACCGGAGAGGAGAAGCGATCGATGCCACACACGGGATTTGTGTATGACAGCCGTTTTTTGGAACATGACACCGGCAATGCCGCCCTCACACTCGCCCCGAATGATCTTTTAGAACCGGATCAACATATCGAGAGCCCCGTGCGCATTCGCCGCACCGTTCATCTGCTCGAACAGTCCGGACTGACGGCACAGTTGCATGCACTCCCCTGCCCTACGGCAGATATCGAGGATGTGGCCGTGTACCATCTGCCTGAGTACATCGACGACATCGCTGCCTTTACCAGAAAAGGCGGCGGGTTTGTGACCCACAGCACCCCCCTTTGCCCCGACTCGTATGAGATCGCCTTACTTGCTGTCGGCGGTGGGCTGGAAGCAGTACGGGCGGTGGTGCAGGGGGATGTGACCAGTGCCTATGCCATGTTACGACCACCGGGACACCACGCCCTGGAAGCCAAAGCTATGGGCTTTTGCGTGTTTAACAACATCGTCATTGCGGCAAAATTGGCGCAGCAGCGGTGGGGCATCGACCGTGTGGCCATTGTCGATTGGGATGTGCATCACGGCAATGGTACCCAAGCCGCGTTTTATGATGACCCTTCAGTGCTGTTTATCTCACTGCACCAAGACGATCTGTTTCCGCGTCACTCGGGTTTAGTGAAAGAGACCGGGAGCGGCGATGGCACAGGTATGACCGTCAATATCCCCCTCCCTGCTGGCACTGGCGACGCCGGTTATCGGTATGCTTTCGAGCGTGTCGTGACACCGATCATCGAGCAATTTGCCCCAGCTGTTATTGGTTTCAGCCGGGCAGGACGCCAACAAATACGATCCGCTCGGCCGCATGTGCGTGTCCGCAGCAGGCTTCCGTGTCATGGCGCAGGCCATGCGCGACTTGGCAGACCGCGTGTGCGACGGACGTCTTGTCTTGTTTCAAGAAGGCGGGTACAGTCACGTCTATCTCCCCTTCGCGACCTTAGCGATTGTCGAAGCGGTCTCTGGTATTCGTACCGGGGTGGACGATCCGTTCCGGCCAGCAGAATACGATCTGCTCGCCTGGCAGCGGGACGCCGTCGATAGCGTCGTGACGGCGCAGAAATCTTTCTGGCGTTTGCCGTAACACAGTATCTGAAGAGTGAGGAGCCCGGCATGAATGGCATTCACGATATGGGCGGTATGGATGGCTTTGGCCCGATCGAACGTAACCCGCAGGAACCCCTGTTTCATCACGACTGGGAACGCCGTGTATTCGCCATACGCATTGCTTCATCGGTGCCGATTCCGGGCGGCTCGCGCAATAGTATCGAGCACATGCCGCCGGACCAGTATCTGAACACGAGCTATTACGAAAAGTGGCTCCATTCCCGTATCAAAGGTTTTGTCGATGCCGGGGTGCTTACCGAGGCCGAGTTCGAGGAACGTCTTACCTTCTTTCGCGCCCATCCCGAGGCCTCGGTACCCCGTCACGACGAGCCTGATCAGGTTGAGCCCGCCCTGTCCCGACTGCTCACCTGGCACTCCCCAAAGCGTGATCTGCCTCGTACGCCGCAATTCCAACTCGGAGAGGCGGTGCGCGTGCGCGTCATTCACTCCCCGCGCCACTGTCGCCTGCCGCGGTATGCGCAGGGGAAGCGTGGCACTGTTGTCCGCTATTATGGCGTCTATGATGTGCAGGATATTCCTCCACCGGGTGAAACGTATCCACCCGAACCCATGTACGCGGTGCGTTTTGACGCGCAGGAACTGTGGGGCGGGTCAGCAGAACCGAATAGTACCGTGTGTCTTGATATGTGGGAACGTTATTTAGAGAAATGAGCGTGCCATAAGGACGTCACTCGAACAGAAGGACACTACCATGAGCGGTAACCATCATGACCATCAGCATCCTGGGCCGGAATCCGACGCTGCGCTGCGCACGAAGGCGCTAGAATCGCTCCTGATTGACAAAGGGCTCATCTCGACGGACGTACTCGACGCGGTGGTGCAGGCGTACGAGCAAGATATCGGCCCGATGAACGGCGCCAAGGTTGTGGCGCGGGCGTGGACCGATCCGGACTATAAAGCCCGACTCTTACAGGATGGAACCCCTGCCATCGCCGAACTGGGATTCAGTGGGCGTGAGGGCATTGACATGGTCGTCCTGGAAAATACACCGACGGTACACAACGTGGTGGTCTGCACTTTGTGTTCCTGCTACCCCTGGCCAGTGTTAGGTTTGCCGCCCAGTTGGTATAAATCTTACGCCTATCGCTCGCGTGTGGTACGCGAACCCCGAGCCGTCTTGCACGAATTCGGTTTGGACCTGCCGGAGTCGGTTGAAATTCGTGTGTGGGATAGTAATTCCGATGTGCGCTACATGGTCTTACCGCAGCGCCCTGCAGGGACCGAGCACATGGATGAGACAGAGCTCGTGGCGCTAGTCACCCGCGACGCCATGATCGGCGTTGCTACCGTTGAGGCTCCTGCCAGCGTGTGATAAAGGAGACAGTGCATGGCGCATGAAACACGACGTCAGATTACGGACATGGAGGCAGAACTCGCGATTCCGCGCCTCAATGGCGAACCACTGTTTGAAGCGCCGTGGGAGGCGCGAGCGTTTAGTATGGCCGTGACCCTGAATGAACAAGGGGTGTATCCCTGGCGGGATTTTAGTCAGGGTTTGGCCGCAGAAATCGCTGCGGCGGAACGGCAGGGACTCGACTCCAGTTATTACGAACGCTGGCTTACCTCTCTGGAGAAACTGGTAACGGCTGCTGGCCTGGTTTCTGCGGAAGAGCTAGAGCGACGCATGGAGGAATATGCCTCCGGTGCGCGCTCCGATCATGATGAGCACGAGCACACGCATTAAATGTTGGACTTAACGGGCTTCTGTCCACTCCCGCTGTAAGGCTTCTAAATGCTCCAGACGTTCTGTCGTACCAGGATGGGTAGTGAGGAAGGCTGGTACCATACTTCCGCCGTCACCGGTGAGTCGCTGCAAGAGTTTTTGCAAGGGTGTTGTGCCCCAACCTTGTGCCAGCATGTAGGCGGCGGCATGCGCGTCAGCTTCGCGCTCGAAGTGTCGGGAATATCCCATCTCAATCAGGAGTGTGGGTATTGAGCCGGCAGTGGAGTTGATCGATGTGGCATCGCCGGTCAGGATCGCGAGCAGCAGAAAAATCCCCGCGCTTTGATAGATATTCCGTAGGCCGTGTCGTTGCTCAACGTGTGCCACTTCATGCGCCAAGACCCCCAGAATTTCTCGTTCGTCGTCGGCGAGATCAATGAGTTGGTCTGTCATGATGATGAGCCCTGAGGGAAGGGCAAAGGCATTGGCACCGAGGTCCGGGCTACTCCGCAAGACGAGCCGGTAGCCTGGAAGGGTGCCGATCTCGTCGGTGAGTTGAGCGAACTGTTCTTGCAAGTGTGCTGCACGCTCAATCGGTAATGCCGAAGGTTGAAACAGCGTGCGATCAAACACCTCCAAGGAGCGCTCGCTGATCCCCGCCAAGAGATGTGGCGATGTGGCAAACGCTGCGTAGTTTGCGAGCCAGGGAATCCCGTGCACGGTAAAGAGCCAGACACACAAGACCAGGCCAATGACGCACGCTCCTACCAAGCGCCAGTGGCTCTCCAATCCATGCACCAGGCGCATACTCCATGTCGAACCACGCAGGGCGTCTAAGGAGGTCATGGCAGCCAGGTCGTCTGTTTCGCACCGTGCTCCATCGGGAAACTGCAAGGCACGCCGTGCTTGCCCGAGCGGTGGGGTAATCGTCACAGTGTTCAGCGGTTCATGTCGTGCAACATCGTGCGTTTCCCCATAGACACGGACAATGCTGTCGTCGCACACGACGGTCACCGGATGTGCGTGGGAGCGTGTCCCATCGAAATAGATGCCGTGAAAAGTAATCATACGCCAATATCAAAGTCGAAGACCTCAGCGGCCACATCACCAACAGCACTGACTTCTGTGCCGACATCGGCACTAAAGCTGTCGAGGGTCTCTGTCGTGATGAGGGCGAGATTGTCCACAATATAGCGGTGGCGTCGCACGTGTGCCCAGGGGATAAGGAAGCCCAAAGACAGCACGATAGCCACGACATTGCTCAACCGAATCCAGGCGAGCCTCCCAACATGCATGGTGCTGTGAAAACGGATAGGTCCACACGTGCTGTGATTCCATGTGTAGTTGAAGAGCTCGACAAAAACAAACTGTTGCACAAAGAAAAACAGGGCAAACGCTGCAACGTAGCCGAGTCCCACTATACCTACGATGACGGGAGCCGGTGATCCCTCCACTTGGGACACGACAAAGAACAGCATCACAAAAAACAGCGCGTAGGCCAGTCCTGCGAGGAGCGCTGCCGCGGTATACACGGCGTAAAATTTCCCTGCGGTGCCGGAGAAGTGGTTCCGTGTAGTCCCGTAGGCAAAATTATTGAACGCATACTGGCGTTGTCGGAACGCAATATACGGGAAGATCAACCCCAAGGTGAGCGGTATAAGCATGGGCCAGAGGAGAAAGATTTGGTAACTCTCTTGCACGGTGCCATGGAAAGCAAAGCGGAGATTGCGGTAGGCGGTATTATAGGCGCGAAAGCGCAGAGATTTGTAGACCAGGTACGGCAGCAGCCCATAGAAGGCGATGATTGCCAGGGCACTGATCGTTGGCTCGATTTGCGAGCCCAGGACATAGACCAGGAAGACACCGGCAATCAGGAGATACCCTTTTAACAGCGCTCGCGGGTCTGCGAGATAGTCGAAGGGATGATTGGCCAGCAGGGTGTGGGTATAAAAATACCGTCGCGACCGTACCTTGGCCCAGGCGTAATATATCCCCAGGGTTATGACCGTGAGAAATAGATTGACGATCCAAATCCGGAAATATTCGCCGGCGGTGCCGGTAAAGAGAGGCTGGTAGGTCTGTGTGGTAGCAGTGGCCATGTGATCATCCATGGCATCTCTCCCTTTGACGTGAAAATTCTGGCACCCTAGCTCGGGTGTGCTGAGCATACGATGTGCATTGGTTAAATGTATCATGCTCGACGATATCTCGCGCAGTATACTGACGAGGCAAACCATAGAAACATAGGAAAAGCCATTCACCAGTTGATTCTGCAGCCCGCTTCGGAGAAACTAAGGGAACATTGCCGCAATGCTGTTGAACAGATTGAGAAGGAGTAGGCATCATGTCAGCAGAACGATTTCCGATCGAGGCGGGTCACATCATGTTGTTTGCCCGTGCGGTCGGCGATGAGAACCAGATTTATCACGACGAAAATTATGCCAAAGGCACGGAGCCTGGTTCGATTATTGCTCCGCCAACGTTTGTGCAGGCCAGCGCGCAGTTTGATCCCGAATACCTGCTGCGGCCTAAAAAAGGCGAAGCGTGGTTTGGCTCCGGCAAAGAAGCGACCGGCGTGGAACCCACGAGTTCCGGCGGTGGGGGCGGACTGCATGCCGAGCAACATTACGAGTATCACCGGCATATCAAACCCGGTGACGTCTTGACGGCAACCGTGAAGCCCGGTGAAACCTGGGAAAAACAAGGCCGTCGCTCGGGCAAGCTTGTTTTTACGGAAACCGTGACGGAATATCGTGATCAACACGGGGAACTCGTGATTACCGCCCGTGGTGTCGGCGTACGTACGGAACGCCCGGTGGAGCAGAGTTAGCTGAACGTCATTGAACAACGGACTGTGCGTAGAAAGAACGAGGAGACAGTGTCTATGCCACTTTCAGCAAGTGCACTCAGTGTGGGTGATACCCACGAAGAACAAGTTGTGGACAATCTGACCCGGACCCAGATTGTCCAGTACGCCGGCGCCTCCGGCGACTACAACCCCATCCACTCGGATGAAGTCTACACCACGAAAGTCGCCGGGTATCCTTCGGTCTTTGCCCATGGCATGCTCTCCATGGGTATGACGGGCATGATGCTTACCAACTACGTTGGAGATGGCCGTCTGACCAAGTTTGGTGTGCGTTTCACCCGCCAGGTCTGGCCGGGTGATTCTCTGACCAGCAAAGCTACGGTCGAGGCGATCCGTGAGGAAGGTGGCCAGCACTTTGTCGATCTGTCTGTCTCGACAGTGAATCAGGAGGGTGTTGAGGTGGTCAGCGGGACTGCCACAGCTCGCATTGATCCGTAGATTGTTCAGACATCGATCGAGGGGCACGGAACACCGTGCCCCTTCACAGTATACCGTACGGTTTCAACCCATCACTCCAATGGCGTCCCATCCCACCGTTCCCGTGTGGCAAACTCTTGCACAGGTTTCCGCCGGAGTTTGCTGAGCTGTTTCACGGGCTTGCCAAGCGGCATGACCGCGCACACCGCCACATGTGCCGGAATCCCAAGTAATGCTTGCAGGCCTGGCTCTTGCGCAACGGTCAATGTCGTGATGGTGCCAGCATACCCCTCGTGCCGCGCGGCCAATAAAATATTCCAGGCAAACGGGTAAATCGAGGCGCCACTAATGACCCCAATGCGCTGCAAATGCTGATCCATCGACGCCACCACTTTCAGGTCAACGCAGACGACTAACACCACAGGGGCCTTGAGGAACGGCTCGGTCAAACGGACGGGAGCCGGGGTGCGTTCGATAGTAGCGGCATCCACCGAGGTGGGATCGATGGTATTCCAGGGACTTTCGCCTGCCACAAGTTGCGCCGCATAGCGTTTGGCCGCCGGGGCCGTCAGTTCGGCCAAGGCCTGACGCGTCGCTTGGTCGCGGACGACAATGACATGCCAGCCTTGTCGATTCCCACCACTGGGTGCGAAACGGGCATTGTCGAGAATGGTGTGAAGAGTCTGATCCGTCAGCGGATCGTCAGTAAACTCACGTGCCGAAAATGTCGTACGCATGACATCATATAATTCCATAACTTGGACGCCTCCCTTGGTGGATTGTGCTACCCTTTCGGCGTAAACTCAAAGATGTCCGCAAAGCGTGCAGTAAACCGCGGCCACACCTCGGGATTCACTAGTCGTGGCGGACGCTCACCGCGAAAAATCTGCACGACTTGTTCCGCGTTCCATTGTGCCATGAGCTCACGGGAATCTACCGTGACCCCAGCCGTATGGTAGGTGGCAATAACGTTGTCGAAGCGCAAAAGTTTGTGCTCCAGCGGCGGCGGCTCGACGACCCACACGTCCACCCCGGCGCCGGCGATTTGCTGCTTCTCCAGTGCCTCGGCGAGGGCATCTTCATCGACAATACCACCGCGAGCCGTGGTAATGAGATACGCATCAGGTTGCATCAACGCAAGCTCACGCTGGCCGATCATGCCTTGCGTTTCCCCATTGTAAGGACAATTGATCGTGACAAAATCGGATTGGGCCAGCAGGGTGTCAAGATCGGTCGGTTCGGCGCCACGCGCGGCGATCTCGGACGGCTCCACGTAGGGATCGTGTGCCAGGACCTGCATACCCAACCCGGCACCGCAGATGCGTGAAACCAGCGTGCCGACATTGCCTATACCGACAATCCCAATGGTACGCCCACGCGCATTGCGTCCCTTAAACACCTCGCGATCCTTGCCGCGTTCTGTTCGCAGAAACCTGTCCGTTTGGACGATGTTTTTGGTGAGCGACAACATCATGGCGACAACATGCTCAGCTACAGCCGGGGCGTTGGCACCAGTCTGATTGACCACCAGAACCCCGGCGTTGGTACATGCGGGCACATCGACGGGATCGTAGCCGGCGCCCGAAGCCGATATGACCAATAGGTCCGGACACCGCTCAATCAGCGCCTGTGTCCCTTTGTACTGATCCGGCACCTCGTCCCGCGCCGAGGTAATACAATAGGCATGCGATGTCTCCATCACAGCCCAATTGTCAGCCTCGGGCGCCTCAAAGGCCAGGCGAAACAGCGTCACATCATCGCGTTTTGCCAGTTCATCGGCAGCATTCGGGGTCTTGTGGTCATCAAACCAAAATACACGTGGGACAAGGCCAGGCATCAGTCACGTTCTCCTTACAGTATGGCTTCCATAATTGGTCATGCGATGGTACAAGGCTGGGTACATCAGCCACACGCCAGCGCATAAATGAGTCTCTTTGCTTCAGGCAGCGGGTAGGCGCTCCAGCTCTCGCCCCCGTCAATGCTGCCAAACACCTCACCGCCATTCGTCGCACAGTACATCCGTTGCGGCTGCCGTTCGTCAAATGCGAGGGCAAACATCGTGTGTGCTGGTTGCAGCCCCATGTCTATCCGCGCCCAGGTTATACCACCGTCTCGTGTTCGAAACAGCGCCCCAACATCACTTTGGAAATTGGCCCCGGCGGCAACCCAGATGGTTTTGGGGTCGCCCGGGACTTCACGAATGTCACGACAATACACCAGCCCCTTGGGGCTGAGGGGTTCGAGACGGACATGTTGCCAGTGGTCACCCTGGTCTGTACTACAAAACATCCCGGCGCGTGAGATGCCGTAGACCTTCTCCGGCTCTAAACGGTTCACCAAGACCCCATGCGTATCGACGACATCATCATTCATATACTGACCGTGGCTCAGGTTCTCCCAGTGGGCGCCGCCGTCCATGGTACGAATGACACCGCCGACTTCGACAGCGCCGTATACGACGTTCGGGTCAGCAGGACTCCCCGACAGCATCAGGATACGCTTGGCCGGATTCGCATTGGGAGCTCTGGTGATTTCCGGAAACCGCACGCTGACTGGTAAGGGGAACCAACTGTCGCCAGCGTCGTCGCTGCAATAGAGCTCACAGTTTTCGTATCCGGCATACATGTGATTGGGATTATGCGGATGGAACAGTAGCGACCACACGGGTAAACCGTGATCCGGCACATTGACTTTTTCCCAATGCGCGCCGTGGTCCGTACTCCGATACGGTCCTTCCTGCGTCCCGACATAGACGAGGTTCGGCTGTTGCGGATGAATCGCAATGGCCCGAATTTCTGGCGCCGCAGGGAGGCCATGCGTGAGGATTTCCCACTCCCCGCTCTCCTGATGCATGCGATACAACCCGGTTTCCACCGGGCGCCCCGGGACGGTTTCCCCTGCGAGTCCGGCATACACATAGGCAGTGTGCGATGTGGATTGAGTCATGCTGTCCCCTCCTGGCGGTGATTTACGCGGTAACTGCGATCTGCACGGTGTGACGCAAGTTGTCGAGTGTAGCAATCGTGCCTTGAATAAGTTCCTCCATGATCGTGGCTGCAGGTTTGGATGCCGTCAGCATCCCACCAATTTGCCCGGCGGGATTACTGTACAAATCATCGCGTCCGGCGCGGATAGCCGATGCCATAAAGTCTTCCATCAACACCCGTTGATAGGGCATCGGCAACGGGTCAAGTTCCGACCGTTCCCATGCGTCAACGATGTCGTTCTTGAAATTTCGGGCGGTTTTTCCGGTGTAGGAGCGCGTAATGACAAATGCTTCAGAATGTCCATGCAGAATCTGGGTTTTTTGTACGTCTGGTATCTGACATTCCTCTGCTACAAGAAACGCCGTGCCGATCCACGCGCCCACCGCGCCGAGGGCCAGTGATGCGGCAATGCCGCGTCCGTCGGCAATACCGCCTGCGGCGACAACAGGGGTCGGGGCAATGGCATCAACGACTTGCGGTAACAAGGGGAAGTTGGCGATGCGTCCTGTATGTCCACCGGCTTCGTACCCTTGGGCGACTACGATATCGACCCCCGCTTGGGCTTGCCGCTGGGCATTGCGCACATTTCCCACCAGCCCCATGACGATCATGCCTTGTTCGCGTGCCATCGGCACCACCCACGACGGATCGCCAAGGCCGGCGGCAAACACGGGTACGTGCTCTTCGAGTACAACGTCGACTTGCTGTTGAATCAGCGCCGAGGAAATGACGATTTCGTCTTCCGCCACCACATTGGGCAAATGAAACTCACGTTGCAGACTGTGCATAAACGCCACGTGTTCGGGGAAATCTTCGTTGAGTCGCTGACGTACCGCCGAGCGCGTCGTCTCGGCATCGACCAGACTGGCAGGTAGGAGCAGGTCCACCCCGAAGGGTTTGGTGGTCAAGGTGCGGACCTCGCGGATACGCCGCCGAATTTCCTCCGGATCGAGATTCGAACCACCCAAGACACCCAAACCGCCAGCTTCCGAGACGGCGGCGACCAATCGCGGTGGGGTTGCCCGGCCCCACCCCCCCATCCCGGCGAGCACAATCGGGTATGCAATGTTGAGTATGTCACAGAGACTGGTGCGTAGGATCGGTCGTGCCATGAAGTCCTCCTCGTGCCTGTCTGACTATACGGATGTGACCTATTTATGCGTTGCCTGGGCGGTGTTGAGCCTCTTGCTTGTCTCCCATAAGGTCCCCAGTGTCGCCCACCACCGTAGCGTTTGCAAGCGCAGACTGGTAGGAAGTCTGGGACATACAGCCATGTATAAGGAGGCAGAGGTGATCGATATCAAGGGAAAGATCACAGTAGACACGATAGGTGTTGTCTGTTAAGAAACGCCACAGACCCATGCTGTTGTCCGGGAGGTGAAGCCGCATGCGTTGCTTTGGAAGGAATGTGCATGCCTCAATTGAAACGTATTGTGTTAGATGTCTTGAAGCCCCATCATCCGAACGCCCTCGATTTTGCCACGGCTATTGCGGAGCACGATGCCAGTTGCCGGATCAAACTCACCGTGGCGGAAATGGATGAAAACACCGAAAGTACCATCATCGTTATCGAGGGTGACGATATCGACTTCGCAGCCATTAGCCACATCATTGCAGACATGGGCGGCTCTATCCACAGCATCGATGAAGTCGAGGTTGTCGGGGGCTAAACGCGTGTAGTAGTCCTGCGAAGTGAAGGAGTAAGGTGCGCGCATCTTTGGCACCTATATGGCGCATGAAACTTCTGCATCGTCTCCGCTTTTTTCTCCAGATCACCCGCGCACACGGTATCGTTCGCCGCTATTTCGTCACCAATGGTTTTGATGGGGCTCTGGCCATGTTGGGGCTGTTGATGGGGTTCTATCTCAGTGGTGGTGCGGCCTTGTCCGTTGTACTGAGCGCTTGCCTAGGCACGGCCATCGCGCTTGGCATGAGTGGTCTCACCAGCGCGTATATGAGCGAATCAGCGGAACGTAAACGAGCCATCCAAGCGTTAGAGCACGCCATGGTGGCCGACCTGGGTGAGAGCGCACACGGCGCCGCGGCCCGCTATGTACCGTGTGTGATCGCCCTGGTCAATGGTGTATCGCCGTTGGTTATTGCCCTCATTATCATCGTACCGCTCTGGCTCGGGCTGCACCGCATGTGGCTACCGTTTGGGGTGATTGAATCCGCCATTGCGATGGCATTTTGCGTCATTTTTCTTCTCGGAGTCTTCCTCGGTAAAGTGAGTGGCACGTTTTGGCTCTGGAGTGGAATCCGTGCCGTTGTGGTCGCTTTGGTGACCGCCGGGCTGATTGTGCTCTTCGAGCAGTCTCTCAGCATGGACTAATACCAGTTCGATTGTATTGGCGTGCATACAGACCTCAGGCAGCGCCGAGCCGCTGCCGTCATGGCGCTTTCGGAGCGCACTGCAATGCGCGCGACTTGGTATAACACCGTTGCCTGTATCCCATGTGCGTTCTCATGGTATGGTCGGGGCGGCGCAGCCACATGGTAAGGGAGAGATATCGAGTCGAGGCACAATCGTCGTGTGCCATGCGTTATTCTGCACCCAATTGGAGCCAGTTACGAAGAGTCGTTGCATGGTGTCCCGGTCGAAATCGAACGTCCCGAAATTGAGGCAATAGTCGTCGGGAATCCAGGAGGCTTGAAACCTCCAATCGTTGCCATATTGTCCCTGGAGGCGATGTAAGTTGCCCAATAACGTCTCGTTCAGCACCAAGGTCAGCGACCGCAAGCCGATGTCAATGACCGCATTCTTGGTACAGTCTTTCTCCACGACCAGTTTTCCATTAATCACAATGTAGGTCGTGGGTTTCTCCGGAGGGGGAGCGTCTGGGGAGCGCTCTTTGCTGCGAAGCATCAATCCGTAAGATCGGAGAGCCCGTTCGAGCATTTCCGCTGCGAAAACCTGCAGACGAGTGCCTCCGTCGACGTGCAAAGCTCCGTCGATGTCGACTGGTGGGGTCAAGACCGGCATCGAGGCTGAAGCGAGCACGACATCGCGGTACAAGTCATAATCTTTTTGCTGCGCGATCTGCGTGAGATCCCAGGAGCAAAATTGACCCGTGTCAAGATCGACCGTCCCCACCCAGAGTTGCCGACCCTCTGCGGTAGCGGCTCGGGCCACGTCATCAATCAGGGCATTTGTCAGCTGCTGTTTGAGGAGGCGTTTCAGCGGTTTCGTCGAATAGAAGGAATTCGAAAACAAGACTCCCAGCAAGGAGCGCCGGCGAATGATATCTTCCTCCGATATGGTGGTGTAGAAACGCTTCAGCTGCTCGTCATAGGCCTCGCCGAGAAAGGCGAAGGTGGCCATCAGCGCCCCGGTGCTGATACCGGTGACGATCTGAAATGACGGCGTGTTTTTCCAGCCATGCAAGACCCCGGCCCCCCAGGCGCCATGGGATCCACCCCCTGAGAGGAGCAAAATATTGCTGGTCGCGCTGGGGGTCGCAAAGGCGCGTAGCATGGATGATTCCATGGTTGTTGCGCTCAACGCACATGCTTTTTGTACCATGGTTGGAGCGGCGATCGCTTGGCAGGCCGGACACTTTGAGCGCGTGCCGCAACCCGTCAGACACGCTACGAAAAGGACGATGGCAACATAGAATGCTTTGGGCAGGAATGCCGCCAGATTCCGGGACCATGTCGACTGCGAAATGATTTGTCGCATCACAGCTCTCCTCAGGCTTGCGGCATCCGCATGCGGCGCAGGGCTTCCGTCGCCTCCCGATCGACTTCGAGCAACCTCTCCTGGAGGACCACGCCGTAGACGTCGTACCGACTTGGGTCAGAGCTTGAGTTTATAGCCGATAACTATAAGCGAATATCTGCCCCTATCCCTACACAATTCGAGAACCATCGAGGTGCCCTCTCTCTCGGTGAGACACCCTCATTTTCGGCGCATACCCTTGGTATAGACCTTGCCCTGAATAATCTTGTGCGACTGACGACGGCCGATCATCTGCAAACGCGCAAATTCCTGCTGACACTGCGGGCATTTCAGATCGCCGGCGGTATGGTCTTCGACAATGCGCTCGACCAGACATTTCACCAGACCGCCCCGGCCGCCTTTGTGATACTTATAGAGTAGCGTTCGACATTTTGCACAGTAAATCGCAATGGTGCGAATGTTTTTCTCCAGACTCATAGCCTCCTGAGCCTCCCTCACCCATCGCCCCAGCTAAAATACGTCTCGGCCCAGACAAATGATCCGATCCCAGCCGCCTCGGCACAGCGTCGATCATTTTCGGAATCACCGACGTATGTCGAGGCCTGCAGATCGACGAAATGCTTATCCGCCAGGCCGAGCAGCATGCCCGGATTGGGCTTGCGATACGGTGAGTCCACAAGCGGGCTGGCCCAGAAATCCTGTATGACATCACCACACTGGGCATTAATCTGGTCGATGAAAGAACCCACCTGCGCCAAGGTGAGCAATCCCTTGACCAGCCCCGACTGGTTTGTGATCACAAACACCGCCTGCCCCTGCAGCGAGGCCAAGGTCTCGGCGCCCCCGGGGAGTAGCTCGACCCGCCCGTCGGCATCGACGTAGATCTCGTCGTCTTCAATGCGCAACAGGGTACCACCCAGATCAAAAAATATCGCTGTGTGCATCGTATCGCGCACCCTCCTACGAGCTGGTCCCCCTGTTGCAACCCCGGCCAGGGTTCAATCGGCATTTCGAGGCATAGTTTGCGCTATGGATAGGAAAAAAAAACCTTTTTCGCCCCGGCCCCCGGCCGTAAGGCTGACGTCGCAGGGAGTCCCTCGGGGGACACAAAGTGGCGCCGCCGCAGCCGAGCGGAAAACGCGCAGCGGTTGCAACGGCGTGGCGGCAAAAGGGCGTTGAAATTCCTGTACTCAATAATTGTGGAGGACAGGGGCAAAACAGGTATCCGGGTACTTTTACTTAATGCGGTAGGACTGTGAGATGATACCCGGTGTATTTGCGTAGGTTGATGACGCCAGTGTCAAAAATTAAATACTGTCCCTTGATGCCTTGCAGCACGCCACCTGCCTTGGGTGTTGTATCTAAATTGAATGATTTCACTTTGGTGGGGTAGGTGAGAACCGGGTAGTCGATAGTGACGACCGTTTCGTCAAGCGTCTCCACTGCGGCGTCTCCAAATTTGGCCTGGACGTCGCGCAGCTGATGGCTAATCTGTCCCAGCAATGCATCGCGCCGCGCCTTGAGGTCGACATCCGGAGCCCGGCCTTTGAGCATCGTCTGCCAGTTGGTTTTATCGGTGACGAAGGTTTTGAGGGCGGTTTCCATCAGACCCGAAATACGCCGCGTTTTTACTTGCAGAATCGGTAGGGCCTGGGTGGCTCCCTGATCGATCCAGCGCGTCGGCACTTGGGTGGTGCGAGTAATGCCGACTTTCACCCCGGACGAATTCGCCAGGTAGACATAGTGCGGAATCATACAGTGTTGCTCGCCCCACTCCGGCTCGCGGCAGGTTCCCAGGTGATAGTGGCAGGTCTCCGGCTTCATGATGCACATATCGCACT
>CAJIAL010000099.1_pt1 | contig 19239 bp, 15 predicted proteins | sample 9199091 | NCBI WGS metagenome assembly CAJIAL01 (sample SAMEA7708270, study PRJEB35096) | sediment metagenome | biome: marine neritic benthic zone biome [ENVO:01000025]; feature: sediment [ENVO:00002007]; material: shallow marine sediment [ENVO:03000034] sea grass bed [ENVO_01000059] ... | reverse complement strand
TGACATCTCCGTGTTGCACCAACTGCATTTTCACAGTGCCACCCAGCGTGGGGTCGTCTTTCATCTCATTGGAGCGCTGTCAGAGTTTGGCAAACTTGGTGTCGTCTGTATTGATGAGAGTATCCCCCAGGCGTGTCAAGCCTACGAGGACACCGTCACCATCCTAAATGCAGAAGCCCAGGCCGGATGACATGACCATCCGTTAGGCCGCTATCCCGTCTGCTGCCGCTGGAGGAGTGCCACGGCTTTCATCTGGACCATGGCGCCCACTTCCCCCGCCCGCATCATCAGCTTCATGTGCCGCTGCAAGAACGTCATACCAAGGTAACGAAGACGACACCTGATGTTGGTCAAGCATCTGGGCATGATACGTAGTACGGCGTTGTAACACGGTAGTCATCATTGCCAGGCCGACGGTGCCCCCAATCCCCTACTGCATGATGGTGATGAGACCTGATCCCCTGCGGAGTTTGTCCGGCGGTAACACCATCAACGACGTCGCGTTCATCGGCATGTAGATGAACCCGATAGTGAGATAGCGCCCGATAATCATCCAGATGACCCAATGCATAGAACGATCGAGCGTTAAGGACGAAAAGGCGTAGGAGGCGACCGCAAAGGCTGCCAGGCCGCCAATGATCACATAGCGTCGGTCGATTTTGTCGGCAAGCCGTCCGGCCAATAAAGTTGTGAGGGCCATGCTCAGTGGGCGAGTGAACGCACGGCGGTAGCAGAAGTCTCCCGCATGCCGTTCTCATGATCGTCAATGAGTGTGTCCGAGGCCACGAAGCCCTCTTGAACCAGATTCGCTCGACAGGACGTCACGGGTAAAAGAGGCTATCAGCAGGGGAAAATGGGAAAAGTGTCAACGGTGAACTGGGCGTGCACCGTTGACACTAGATACGGCGGGGACAGCGTTGATGGCTCCGACAATATACTCGTGCCTTAATTGGGCAGAGAGGATATGTCGGGGTTATCAGGGTCGTTATGCCGGATGTCCCAGCCTTCTGCGGCGAGGATGCGTCCAACATGGAACGGACAAAACGCAATCCCGAACTTGTCCTCGATCAATTCGGCAATGCGCGCCTGAGTCCAGCGGTCAGCCGGAAATCCGTGCTCTATTGCCCCTTGTTCGAGATAGTGTATCAACAACTGCCGTTGTTCAGGATTCAAACGCGATGGTCTGCCGGGGATCGGCTTGGCAATGATTCCCTCGGAGCCATCGCGACGATACCGTCGGCGCCAGCGGTATACGGTATTCCTACCTACCCCGAGAAATTCGGCGACTTCGGCCGGCGATTTACCGAGATCAAGTAATTCAATGGCACGATACCGACGCCATTCTAGGGCTTCTTGACTTCCTTTAGGTCTCATGCCCTACATGATCGGAATCTAGTACAGCATTCTTTAGTTAAATGTTTTTGAAGATATAAGTGGAAGGTTTTTATAGAGGGAATGCTCTATGAAGTCTTGGATGAATTCCTGCGGTCATTCACCGCTGTGTATTTGCTGTTCCAGGACTTGTGGGGATTGTCGGGCTTGCTGACTCAGCTTGGTTCGCGCTGCAAGTACCACATGAAAAAGGGTTGGAACTACAAACAAAGTAAAGACTGTTGAGACGCTCAACCCGCCTACGACGACACTTCCCAAACCTCGGTAGAGTTCGGAGCCGGCACCGGGAAACAACACGAGCGGCAGCATGCCGCAAACGCTGGTTACGGTGCTCATCATGATGGGGCGGATACGGGTCCGAACGGACTCACGAATGGCTTCTCGTGCCGGCATCTGGTCGTGCCGCATGAAGTTTAAGGCTTGATGGACAACGAGAATGGCGTTGTTGACCACGACGCCAATCAGAATCACGAAGCCCAACATTGTCAAGATGTCGAGTGGCTGATGACCGAGAAGATGATTCACGGCAAACAGGCCGAGAAAACCCCCTACCGCAGCGAGTGGCACACTGAAGAGAATGACCAGTGGGTAGAGGAAACTCTCGAATAGGGCTGCCATCAAGAGAAACGTGATCACCAAGGCCAGCAAAAAGTTCCCTTGCAGGGCCTGTCTGGTCGTGGTCAGTTTATCGGCGGTACCGGCCAACCGAATGCTCTCTTGTGGACCTAAGGCTTTGCGCCTGTGGAGCGGTGCGATAATCTCCTGTTCAATACGACGCATGGCTGTTTGCAATGGCAGGTCCGCAGGCGGGTTGACGCGAATCACAATGGCCCGTCGCCGCTCGACGTGGTTGATTTGCTCAGGGCCATTGGTATAGAGAACTTCCCCAACGGAGCCTAACGTCACGACTTGCCCGGAGGGCGTTGTGAGGGCAACGTTTTCGAGGTCCTGGGTGCGGCGGGTGAACTGCACGGCACTGCGCAGAATGAGGTCGATTTTGTCGCCGGTGTGTTTATACTCACTGACCTTCACCCCGTCGATGATCGAGCGCACGATATAGCCAAGGTCCGTGCCGGAGAGTTGGAGTTCGGCCATGCGATCGCGATCCGGCAGGACCTGAATCTCCGGGTTGCCGAGGTCGAGACTGGGGATAGGTCGCACTTGAGACCCCGCGAGTACTTGTCGTGATCCCAGAAAAATTTGCAGACCAAGTTGCACCAATTTTTCGAGATGGGGCCCGGTGATCTCGATATCAATCGAGCGGCCTTCCCCCAGATTGCGCTGAAATAGACTGGCTTGGATAACGATAGGAATCATGCCGGGAATAGCGCCCAGAGCTTTAGCGATAGCCGGACGCAACGCGCCCACTTGCAAGGGATCACGAGCTATGACACCCATGAAAACCTGTCGGCCTCTGGCGACGAAGAAAAAGTTCTCGATCAACGGGGCCCCCAATTGTGCCGCTTCAGCTGAGCCTGGTTGTGCGCTCCACAGCGGCTGGAGTTCTCGTTCAATGCGCTGCCCGATATCGGTGAATTCTTCGAGGTTGTATCCTGGCGGAGGAAGCAAAATGCCGAGCAGGAGATTCCGGTTGCCCTCCGGCAAGTATTCGGCGTCCGGCATCAAGGCCCAGCTGCCGATGATGGCGAGCCCGGTGAGTACCACGACGACGAGTACACTGCGCCGGACGGAACCACAGAGCCAGTAGATCAATGCCGTGATGACATCCACACCTCGCTCGGCCATGCCAATAACCCCCCAGAGCGTGGCAAAGGTCCGGGGTGATTGCGTTGGCTTGTCGTCCTGATTTTGATGAGAGGTGACCCGCCCTTCCCCACTGACGCGGAGGATACGAGCGGAGAGAGTCGGGATGACCGTTATCGACACGATGAGGCTGAGCGCCACAGCCACGCTGATAGCCAGCGCGATATCACGGAAGAGTTGTCCGGCTTCGTCCTGGACAAAAACGACAGGCAAAAACACTGCAATCGTGGTTAACGTACTGGCTAACACGGCGCCCCACACCTCGACCGTGCCATCATAGGCTGCCTGCCACCGGGCTTTGCCCATCTGCCGGTGACGATAAATGTTCTCCAGCACAACGATCGAGTTATCGACTAGCATGCCGATGGCGAACGCGAGCCCAGCAAGGCTGATGACGTTGAGATTGCGCCCCAACAACGCCATTCCCCAAAAGGTGCCGACGGCACTAATGGGAATGGCGAGGGCAACAATCAGCGTGCTGCTGCCACTGCGTAAAAACAACAGCAGTATCAGAATGGCCAAGAGGCCGCCGACGACGAGATTGGATTCCACCAGGGCAATAGCACTGTCGATATAATCCGTTTCGTCGTAAACCTGCACCAGTTCAAGATCCCGTTCCTGCACGGCGCCGCTTTGGAGCTCTACGATGGCTTGACGAATCCCCTGCATCGTTTCGATAACGTTGGAACCTGTCGACCGCAAGGCGTTCATCGCGATAGCCGGACGCCCTTTGTTTCGCACGACGTAGTCGGCATCTTCGTAGTCCAAATAGACCTTGGCGACATCACGGACATAGACGGGTTTGCCGCCCTGGTGCGTGATGACGACTTTCTCCACATCTTCGGGAGACCGAAACTCGGGGATGGTACGGACGACATAGCGACGTTTGCCTTCGTCAAAATCTCCCGCACTGATATTTTGGTTTTCCTGCGCCAATACCCCACCAAGTTGTGGTAAAGTGATGCCACGGGCTGCTAACGCATAGGGGTCGATCTCCACGCGTAACTCGCGCTCTTGTCCGCCGAAAATCCCGCTGCTTGCGACGCCTTTGACGCGTTCAAGACGAGGTTTAATCACGTCTTCGGCAAAGTCTCGCAAATGATAGATGTTGATGGGATTCCCAAGTTTCGGGCGCAGCACGATCCAGGCGATGGCGTTGGCGCGAATATCGACGTTGCTAATGACCGGACGATCGGCTTCTGGAGGGTAGGACGGAACTTAGTCGAGTTTGTTCGAGACTTTCAGCAAGGCGGCATCGATGTCGGTGCCGACCTCGAATTCCAAAATGACCGTACCACGGCCGTCTTGGCTTTCACTCGTCATGCGGACTAAACGGTCAAGGCTTTTGAGTTTGTCCTCTTGTTCCTCAACAATTTCGCTTTCGACTTCCTGGGGGCTGGCGCCGCGCCAGGTGGTCTCGACCGTAATGCGAGGCCGATCGACCGTCGGCGTCAACTGGATGGGGATGCTGGTAAAGCCGATGACCCCGAACAAGGCGATCAGGAGTACACCAACGGCGACACTGACGGGTTTCTGAATGGCACGTTCGACGAGGCGCATCGCGAAGCAGTCCTTGCGAGATTTGGCCCCAGGCTTTGAGAGGGCGATACACGGTCTGAGCATAGCATGGCTCTTGCAGGAGAACAAATCTCACGAGATACATCATCCCGACCTGCCTCCTTGAGCGTGAAGGCTCGGCTGCCTATACTGGAAGGAAAGCGGAGATAACCTCGGCAACGCGAAATATTGGAATACGATATGCGACGATGTAAATCGTATGGTATGGCCCTGTGGGCCGCTCTTTTCCTCGGGGCCCTCCTGCTAAGTTGGTCGCGACCTGCGACGACCTTGGCACAGCGTGGCCGGACAGCAGTGGTTGAAGTTGCGGCCGTGCAACAACAAACCATTGCGCAACCTGTCACCTTTGTCGCCACGGTTGAACCGAGTCACCGCAGCCAGGTCGCCAGCGAGATTGAAGGGATAGTCGAGCAGCTCTACGTTGAGGAAGGGCAACACGTGACGCAGGGCAAACCACTCTTGCGTCTGCGGCAAGAACGGCTCCGAATTACCCTGAAGGCACTCCAAGCGACGGCAAGCCGGTATCGTCAAGAGTTGAAAGAACTCCAAAACGGTTCTCGCCCGGAAGTGGTCGAGGAAGCCCGCGCAGCTGTGGAGGAAGCGGAAGCCGAGTTGGCGCGCGCTCGGCGTGAACGTGGCCGCCAGCTGGGTCTGAGCGCGCGTGGGGTAACGGCTGTGCAAAGCCGTGAGGATGCCGATACCGCTTTTGAAGTGGCCCAAAAACGCTTACTGCGCGTGCGCAAACAGTACGAAGTGGTCGTGCAAGGTCCACGCCCGGAACGCATTGCCCAGGCGGAAGCGCAATACCGTGCTGCCCAAGCGGAGGTGGCGCGCGTGAAGTACGACGTAGACCGCAGCCAAGTCCTAGCGCCGTTTAGTGGATTCGTGATCACGAAACATACGGACCTTGGCGAATGGCTCGGTCAAGGTGATCCGGTGATGACGCTTATCGAACTCAGTCAGGCACACATCACGGTGCCCATTCCTGAACGCTACCTCCCCCATGTCGCACTTGGGAGTAGTGGTTTGGTGCAGTTTGATGCTTTACCGAATATGACGACCCAGGGCAAAGTCATCCGCATCATTCCGCAGGCTACAGCATCCCGCACGTTTCCTGTCACCGTTGAGGTGGCGAATCCCCAGGGGCATATCAAAAGCGGGTTTTTTGCGCGCGTGACGTTAACAGTTGGCGAGGAGCAGAACGCGTTACTGGTGCCCAAAGATGCGATTGTGACGCAAGGGCCACGGCAGATTGTCTATGCTGTCCGTGATCAAAAAGCCACCCCGGTGCCGGTTGAACGCCGGACGTTCTACCAAGGGTTCGCCGTGGTGACAGGACCGCTGAAGGCGGGTGAACACGTCGTGATTCGCGGTAATGAACGGCTGCGTCCGGGGCAGGCTGTGCGCATTGCGCACGCGAAGCCACGCTAGTTGCGTTGCAGGTGCGGGTGATTTTACAGCGCGTATTCTGAAGACGACGCCAAGGTGAGGGCAGGAAGGGCGTCACGAATCACGTCCTCGAATCGCTCCACGAAGACGAATGACAGTTCGGCACGTGCTGCCTCCGGTAAGGTGCGTAAATCTTTGATATTGCCGCGGGGCAGAATGACACGGCGTAGTCCCGCCCGGCGCGCGGCTAAGACTTTGTCTTTCACGCCGCCAATGGGCAACACTAAGCCAGACAGGGTTAATTCGCCTGTCATGGCGGTATCGTTCCGCACAGGCTGGCTGGTAAGCAGGGAGACGAGAGCCGTGGCCATGGCAATACCAGCAGACGGTCCGTCTTTGGGAACGGCGCCCGCGGGCACGTGAATATGCATGCCATTGTGCTCGAACATGGCTGCATTGATGCCGTAGTGTGACGCTTCTGCCCAGAGCATATGCCAGGCGATCTCTGCTGATTCCCGCATAACATTCCCCAGTTGTCCGGTCAGTGTTAGGCCTGTACCATGGGCGAGGAGTTGGGCTTCGACATACAGAATATCCCCTCCCGCTTGGGTAACAGCCAAGCCCGCGACAACCCCAGTTGGCAGGTTCTGACGCACCTCCTCCGGTGCGCAGGTTTCCGCTCCTAAGAGTTCATCGAGATCATCCGGAGTTATCGTGTCAGAGAGCATTGCATGCGATGCGACTTTACGGGCGATTTTGCGCGCGATACTGGCGATCATGCGTTCGAGTTGTCGCACACCGGCTTCGCGAGTATAGCGCCGTATCGTTGTTTGGAGAGCCATGGCATTCAACGGCAATTGCTCGGACTGTAAACCGTTGTTTGCTATCTGTCGTGGCAAGAGATACTGGCGGGCAATTTCGAGCTTTTCCTCTTCACTGTAGCCGGCAAGGGGCATGACTTCCATACGATCAAGTAGAGGCGTGGGAATGGTCTCCAGTGAGTTGGCCGTGCAGAGGAAAAAGGTTTGAGAGAGGTCGAACGGTAGATTGAGATAATGATCACGAAAACTATGATTTTGGGCAGGATCTAAAATTTCCAGGAGGGCTGAGGCCGGATCACCGCGAAAATCCTGTCCCATTTTATCGACTTCATCGAGCATCAGCACAGGATTGCGTGTGCCGACGCGCCGCATGGCTTGCAAGATACGGCCAGGTAAGGCCCCAACATACGTCCGTCGGTGTCCACGTAGGGCAGCTTCGTCATGGACGCCGCCCAGAGAAAACCGCTCAAACCCCCGACCGAGGGCGCGTGCAATGGCATGCCCTAAACTCGTTTTGCCTACTCCCGGAGGGCCCACCAGGCAGAGGATGGGGTTGTTGGCTTCCGGTTTCAGCTGCATGACTGCCAGGTGTTCCATGACACGGTCTTTGATATCGTCCAGACCGAAATGCTCTTCATTCAAGATGGCGTGCGCATGATGTAAATCATTGTGCGCGGGCGTGACCGTTGTCCAGGGCAATGCCAGCGCAAACTCGAGATAATTCCGTAGGACGTGATAATCCGGATTAGAGGGGGTGAGGCGCTGTACGCGCCCTATTTCGCGTTCGAGTTCGTGCCGCACGTCATCGGGCAGTTCGGTGTCGTCAAGTTGTTGGCGCAGGAGTGCAACATCGTTGAGCTCGTCGTCTTCTCCCAGTTCTTTCTTGATGTGTTTGAGCTGTTGCCGTAAGACGTGGTCTCGCTGGTCTTTGTCCAGCTCGTCTTGGGTGTTATCAATAATTGTGTGACGCAAATCGGCAATGTGGACCTCATGGGAGAGGTCGGCATAGACCTGTTGTAGCAGCTGAGACAGGTCATCTATCGCCAGGAGTTCCACCTCCCGTTCCGCACCGACGTGCAAGACAGTCTCGATAAGATACGCCAGTTGCACGGGATCGGTTATCGTGAGGAGTCGCTGCGCCATCTCTTCAGGAATCGTATCGATTTCTTGGACGATGATATCAACCAACTCTTGGATGTTGCGCAACAGGGCGCTACTCTCCGGCGAGTTCCCGGTCAACTCTGGAAGGGGTACAGCGCTCGCTGCCAAGTATGGCGTGGTCTGCGTGGCGCTGACCAGCTCCACGCGCGCCGTGCCTTGTACGAGAATGTGTGCGAGCTGCCTGTCGCGTTGGATGACGCGTTTGATGACTGCAAGCGTGGCAATCGGATACAAGTCCTGCAAGGTGGGTATGTGCACCTGCGGATCGCGCTGGACGGCCGCAATGACGGTCTGCTCTGAGCGGAGTAGTGCTGCGTCAGTGGCAGCGATAGATTGTGGCCGCCCGACGGCGACCGGCATGACAATGTGTGGAAACAATACGGTGCTTTTGAGAGGGAGTACTGGATACGTCATGCAGGATGCTGCACCAGTCATATGCACCTCGTCTCTTGTGGCTCAGAGCTATGATGTGCTAGTTGAGACATTGATATGGATCACGGTTGCGAAGGGAGGCTCAAGGCGAGCCTCCCTTCGCGGAGACGGGATTTAGGCAGTGACAAAGTCGGCCAAGAGTGCGCTACGGTGGGGCTGACGTAACTTCTCAAAGGCCTGACGTTCAAGTTGCCGCACGCGTTCGCGGCTTAAACCGAGGATGTCCGCAATTTCTTGCAGCGTGTGGGGGTGGTCGGATTCCAAGCCGTACCGCAGACGCACGATAAAGGCCTCGCGGTCTGTCAAGCTGGCCAGGCAATCCGCCAAGCGGTGTTGCAATTGCTCGTCAGCGAGCATCTCATCTGCTTTGGGGGCTTGCTCATCTTCCAGAATGTCCGAGAGCATGCTGCCGTCATCGGACACGGGTTGATGTAAGCGCATCACTGGCTGGACGGCGATCATGAGGTCTTCTACTTCTTTAGTGGACCACCCTAGCTCGACACTGATCTCTTGGGCGTTGGGAGCGCGACCATGCAGATCCCAGAGACGATCACCAACGGCGCGGAGTTTATTCTTCCGTTCGACCACATGATTGGGAAGGCGCACAGTGCGGTATTGTTCGGTGATGGCGCGACTAATGGCTTGCCGGACCCACCAGTGGGCGTACGTCACGAATTTGAGTCCGCGGCTATGCTCAAATTTATCGAGTGCCCGCATCAAGCCAATATTCCCTTCCTGAATCAGGTCCAGGAACGGAACACCCCTACCGCGATACCTATTCGCCACGTGAATGACGAGGCGTAAGTTAGCGCGCATCATCTGGGCTTTCGCCTGCGTCAGCAGCGCATTCACACGGTTGAACCGGGTCCAGGCCGCGCGTAAGCCCCGGTTGTCCGGCGTAGCTTGCCACGCAACTTCCAGCGCGAGACGCATATCTTCGTGGATGTTTGGATGCAGGGACAAGGTCTCACAGAGCGCAAGCCATTTCTGCCATAAACCAGCCCGTTGCTGGCGGAGCGAGCGCCGTTTGTTCGCCGACTTCACCGACATGCGTCGACGGGTGCGCAGTTTCCGGAGTTGGACCGACAGCTCTTGGAGCTGTACCACCGCTTCGCCGAAGCGCGCCCGTAAGGCCTCACGATCCGCCTGTTCTTCTGGCAGATCACGTAGCACGCGATGGAGTGGAATTTCTTCAAGCTCCACTTGCTGCCACAAGCGTGTGAGCGTTGGCAAGGCAATCGGGGACAACCATAATGCCCGCCGGACTTGGATTTGCGCACGTTCGATTTCACGCCAGAGCTCGCGTTCTTGCTCCCGCTTCAGGAGTGAGAATTGTCGTACGTCACGGAAATACCGGGCTACGAGATTGTCAAACTCCGTCTCTTTCTCTTTTGATGAAGCTTGTTCTTCATCAAATTCTTCAAAGCTCGTCTCGTCTGTCCCAGTCTCGTTCCAGATGCTGTCGTCAAATGTCAAGCGCATCGCACGTGTATCAGCATTGGTGGAAGTCGATTTGAGTTCATCTTTTATGGGGGAGGCCATAATTGTCACATTCTCCCAACCTTGAAAGGCTGTGTCACTTACTGCACCCTACGTCTTACGACCTGTGCGTTCAGGCCTTCTTATCGGTTCATCTTACGAGACTGTAACCGTTTTGCAAAAGGTATGCTCCAGGAGAAGGCAAAAGATATGCCAAAGGGGGCCTGTATGGGAAACGTGCAGTGGTCTAAGAAACTACGAATAATCATAAGCCTTTGTTTCTGTGAGAGAAATATGGTGTAAAAAAAATTCCCTGAGCTCACAGGCACTCTCAAGCACAGAATTTGCCGCAGTGTCAAACGGCAGCAGGTGTTAAGATGTGTCAAGTAATTGACGCCTTTTGTCATTTTCTGAACGGACGGTGTGGATAGGGCAGGATGCTGTCGAGAGAGCCATTGCATCTTGGGGGCCTGAAAGGGGTATGGTATAGTCGCCACGAGTGTTTCGGCACGTTGTGCGTTGGCAGATAGGTCCCACGAAAGAACTACTTGAGGCGACTATGTCCGGAGGAGATGATGACTCATCGCCCGGCTCGAAGCGCTGCGTCCCTATGAGGTCCCGGAAGTTCTCGTGTTCCCCGTGGATGCGGGTTCACAGACATATCTTTCGTGGATTACTACGTCCGTGCAGTAAAGGTGTGCGAATATGAAAGCACGAGGGGCAATATGGTCTGTCTGTCGGCTCCTGCTGCTTGGCAGTGTGCTATGTGTCTGTGTGGCGTGCGGATCGGTGATTTCAAAAGATGTGCGGCAGACAGCTGATTTGTCACTCCACTTTGGCACAGTCGTCGGAAACCCGCCAGCCTATACTGGCAAAGTCGTACTGTGGGCAGGGACGGTTCTTGAGGCAACCAATCTTGCCGAGGCCACTCGCCTGATTATCCTCCATTTTCCTCGCGGTAGTCGTGATCGCCCTCTGACTCAGCGGGCCACCGGTGGGCGCTTTGTCGTGTTGGCGCCGGGCTATTTAGAAACGGCTGTGTATCGTGCAGGCCGGGCGATTACCGTCGTTGGTGAAATCCGTGGTCAACAGGAACTTCCTCTTGGCGACACGACGTATCGCTATCCCGTGCTTGAGCCGCGAGAATTGTATCTCTGGCAAGAAGGCTATGCAGAGCCCCGAGTCCATTTCGGGTTTGGTTTTGGTTTCCATGATCGATTTTAGTGCTGCTACAGGCTTATAGGGATGGCTTATGCGCGGTGATGAGGAGGGAGGTGTGGTCGAAGACGACATGATCGCCATCGAGACGGAGCCTCACCCCGGCCTCAATACCGGCCTGGGCAAACGTGCGCATCACCGTGCGCAACGGCTCAATACGCTCGGGGGCGTTGGTGATGCGTAGCCACTCGTCGAACCCACGGGTGTTTGTCCAGCGCACGGTTGCTGTTACCTCTAACTGGGCTGCGTCGAGCATCGCGCATAAGACACTCTGCGGCAACATGCGTACATGAGATGGATCGCGTAAGGTTTCGAGCGCGTTGTGCAGGGTGGATGCCTCGGGGTCTTCGGCAGATACGACATCGCTGAGGACCATGCGGCCACCGGGGCGGACAACGCGTGCCATTTCTGTAATAACACGGTCCGGGGCGGGAAAATGGTGCAGGGCCGAACGTGCGACCGCCACGTCAAAACTGCTATCCGGGAACGGCAACGCTTCCGCCTGGCCGAGAGTATAACGGACATTGGTATGGCCAGCGGCAGTGCAACGCTGGGCCGCGTGATGCAGCATGGTCGGGGTAAGGTCGAACGCCACGACTTCAGCCGCGTGATGTGCCAAGGCGTCTGACACGATACCCGGTCCACACGCGAGATCGAGCACCCGCAGCGCTGACGTGACACCTGTAGCCTTGAGGAGGCGGTCAAGGCTCTCCGCATCGGTAAAGACTGCTGACGCTGCCATGGCGTCAGCCTGACGGGAGAACTCCTCGCGTATACGTGTGTGGTGCTCTTCCATAGCCCTCTTCCTTAACTGAAACTGATTATGTGGCGTTGCCGGCCCTGGCTAACATGGCATGGAGCAGCACATCACAGCCCGCTGCCACATCTTCTGGCGCGGCGTCTTCAATTTCGTTATGGCTTATCCCATCTTTACACGGCACGAAAATCATCGCAGTTGGACACACTTGCGCCAGGTATTTCGCATCATGCCCAGCGCCACTAATCATGTCCATGTGTGAGAAGCCTAGGTCGCTCGCGGCACTACGCACTGCCTCAATACACCCCTGGTGAAATTGCGTCGACGGAGCATGCCAGATTTCGTCACAGGTGCCCTCCAGGCCCATAGCGGTACATACGCGATTCATCGTCTCACGCACGTGCTGTGCCATCGCCAGTAGCGCTCCTTCCTCAGGGTGCCGCAGGTCGATGGTGAAGTCGACCCGGCCCGGAATGACATTGCGTGAATTGGGGGAGACCACCAGTTGGCCCACCGTGCTGCGACCGTGCGGCGCGTGGGCCGTGGCCGCATCCCGGACCGCCTGAATCGCCTGTGCCGTGCCGAGGAGGGCGTCCCGCCGGACCTCGATTGGGGTGGTGCCGGCGTGGGATTCCATGCCTTCTATAGTGCAGTTAAACCAACGTTGGCCTTGAATACCTTGTACGACGCCAATCACACAATGCTCTGCTTCCAGCAGCGGCCCTTGCTCGATATGCGCCTCGAAATACGATTCGACCGGTTGCCCACCACAGACACGGTCGCCGGCGAAGCCAATGCGGTCGAGTTCTTGCCCAATGGTTGTGCCGTCGAGATCGGCGCGCGATAAACCATACTCCAGCGTAAATTCCCCCGCGAAGACGCCCGAGGCAACCATAGCCGGAGCGAAGCGTGAGCCTTCTTCGTTCGTCCAGGCCACGACTTCGATCGGGTGGAGTGTGGTGCAATGATGATCGTTGAGTGTGCGTATGACTTCCAGACCGGCGAGCACACCGTACACGCCGTCGAATTTACCACCCGTAGGTTGACTGTCGAGGTGACTCCCGGTCATGACAGGCGCGAGTGCATTGTCCTGCCCAGCCCGACGCACAAAAATATTGCCCATCTGATCAATCTCGACGCTGCACCCGGCTTCCCGGGCCCAGCGAATAAACAGGTCCCGCGCTTCCCGGTCGAGATCTGTGAGGGCCAAGCGGCACACCCCGCCTTTTGGTGTGGCACCGATTTGCGCCATGGTCATGAGGGATTCCCATAACCGCTTCGCATTGATACGGAAAGGTGACATGTATGTAAGACTCCTCACGCGGCTTAGCGACTTCCGAGCTGGTGCATGCAGTCAGCGATGCGCTCCAACGCTTTGTGGAGATTCTCCAACGAATTGGCATACGAAAAGCGCAGATAGCCCTCACCATAGATACCAAAATCGCCACCTGCCAGTGAGGCGACGCCACCTTTTTGCAGCAGATAATCTGCCACTTCCTGCGAGGATTGACTCACTTCCGTAATGTTCGGGAAGGCATAAAAGGCTCCACGCGGCATGGCACAACGCACGCCAGAAATGTCGTTGAGCCCGGCGATGAAGGCATCTCGCCGCCGCCGAAATTCGGCCATCATCGTTTCTACCGGCTCTTGTGGACCCGTTAACGCCGCAATGGCGGCACGCTGGGCGAAGGTGGCGGTGCAGGAATTACTGTTGGTCATCAAGCGGGTAACATGGTCCGCCAGGGCCTCAGGCATGACGCCATAACCCAGACGCCAGCCAGTCATGGCATAGGTCTTGGAAAAGCCATCCAGAATAATGGCTAAGTCAGCCATGCCGTCGTACGCTGTGATACTGTGGAAAGCTCCATCATAGATCATACGCGAGTAAATTTCGTCGGTCAGAACCGGGATGTTCCGTTCAGTGGCAATGGCAGCAATGGCTTGCAGGTCTTCCGGTGGCAAAATGCCCCCGGTGGGATTCTGCGGCGAGTTGATGATAATGAGGCGGGTGCGATCGGAGACCAAACTGCGCAACTCATCCACATCCAAACTAAACCCCCGTTCCTCACGCAGCGGCAGTGGGATAGGCGTCGCACCCACGAAGCGGATGACGGACTCGTAAATCGGAAACCCCGGATTGGGATAAATAACTTCATCACCCGCTTGTGCGAGGGCCAAGACGACGTAAAACATAATGGGTTTGGCCCCCGGGGTGACGACGACTTGCGCGGGGTTGACGGTAATGCCGCGTGATTGGGCGACATCTTGAGCTATGGCTTCCCGCAGCTCCGGGAGTCCCGCTGAGGGACCATAATGGGTGTAGCCTTGATCCAAGGCCTGTTTGCCGGCCTCAATAATATGCTGTGGCGTCTCGAAATCCGGCTCGCCGATTTCCAAATGCACGACATCGCGTCCTTGTGCCTCGAGCGCCTTGGCTTTCACGAGGACTTCAAAAGCGGTTTCTGTCCCTAAGCGGGACATGCGATCCGCAAACTGCATGACGTTCTCCTTACCGCGTGGCCGGCAGTGCTCGGCCAGGTATGCCCCGGGGTGTGGGGCAAGGCTAGCAAAGTTCGCCACGGAAGAAAAGCCTAACAAACGTAGGTGGCGTTCCCATGGCTCCAAGAACAAAAGTTGGGTAGAATGCCCGGCGCAATACCACCATGAACACGAGAACCTCTGACTATTGGGAGGGGAGGACGCATGCAGATTGAGGGTAAAACAGCAGGAGAATGCCCCGAATGACGAGGGCGAGCGCCGGGTGATCGTCAATACCGCGTCTATTGCGGCGTTTGATGGACAAATCGGCCAAGCCGCCTATGCGGCGTCCAAAGCCGGTGTTGTCGGCATGACCCTGCCTATTGCCCGTGAACTGGCAGCGCATGGTATCCGCGTGATGACGATTGCTCCCGGTATTTTTGATGCCTCGATGCTGGCGGGTTTACCGGAGCCGGCGCGCCAGTCGCTGGGCGCCGCGGTCCCTTTCCCCTCACGTTTGGGCCAACCAGATGAGTTTGCCTCATTGGTGCGGTATATCATTAAAAGCCCCATGTTGAATGGCGAAACCATCCGTTTGGATGGGGCTCTGCGCATGGCTCCACGTTAAGGTATCCGCACGGGCTAGTGGAAATGCGGCAGAATCTCGCTGGCGTACATCTCCAACTGCTCCAGATCGTACTCGAGCGGGCATAGCACCATGTGTTGGAGGCCCGCTGCCTCCAGATCTTTGATGCGCGCCACGATGGCGTCGGAGGTACCGGTGAAGTAGCTCCGTTGCAAGTGTTCCCATGAGCGATGGGTTCCCATGACGCGTTCGAAATGCGGGCGCTGCTCACGAAAGGCTTGTTCGGTGCTATCAGTTGGGACCACGTGCAGGAAGTTCAGGTGCGAGAACGTCAAGGTGCGTGGATCACGCCCGTGTGCTTCGCAGTAGTTGGTAATCTGTTTCCAGTCGTCTTTCACCATGTCCTGATCACCGGCTGCGCGGGCCGTCCAGCCGTCGGCCTGGCTAATACGCCGCAAGACAGCGGGAGCGATTTGTTCGGGATCGGGCGACAAACTCGTCTTGATTTTCGAACCGCCGGCGATCCACAGGGGTGGGACGTGCGGCGGGCGGGGATCAATCGTTACGTCATCAAACTGATAATACTTGCCGCTATGTGAAACACGTGATTCCGTTAACAGTCGTCGCACGATGGTGATAATCTCGTCGGTGCGTCCACCCCGTTCGGACAGGTGAACCCCACACACCTCAAATTCATGCGCGTCCCACCCTACCCCGAGTCCGAGGATATGCCGTCCGCCTGAGAGGACATCCAGGGTAGCTATTTCTTTGGCGAGCATCACCGGATTACGCAGGGAAGGGATCAAAATATTCGTGCCGAGCGTGATGCGTGAGGTCACCGCCGCCATGTGCGACAGGCACAAGAGCGGTGAAAGCCAGGCGGCCCCATAGAGTCCGGGCGCGGTGATGACATGTTCGCAGACCCACAGCCCGGCAAAGTCCAGTTCTTCAGCACGCCGAGCAAACTCTTTGATCTTTGCCGCGGTGGCGTAATCGAGTTGCTCCCAGGAAAACGTCGGTACCATGAGACCAAATTGCATAGCACACCTCCAAAATGCCATGATGTTAGGCGGATAACCCGGCGAACAGATCTGCGGCAATCACGCTGCCTGCCTGCACGGGTGGGTGCGCGCGGATGAAGTATTCCGTGCCCAAGAGTTCTGTCGCTACAGGGTGAAAGGTGTACAAGCGTTCCCATTCCGGCGATATCTGGGAACGGTGGCATCGCATACTGGCGATCTTCGTGTCGACGTGGGCTGAAACGTCCAGGATGAGGTGAATCGCGTCGAGAGGGACGCCGAGTTGTTGCATGTCAGGCGGAGGCAGCGGAGTCTCAACACCCGCCTGGCGGAGTTTCAAAGCACGCTCCAGGCGATACCCCTGTGGCCGGGCGGTGTAAAACAGGCGTTGTGGAGTGTAAGGCTCCAAGCCATTCCGGAGGTGTTCGGGAAAGGCTTCCGGATCACCGGCACGTTGGTAGGCAGTGGTGGTGTGGCGTGAAATGGCGATGTGGTCTTTATGTCCCGACAACCCTCCTGGCTCAAATGTCAGGATCACCTGGGGCTGGAAGCAACGAATCTCTTCCACGATGCGGCCTACCACGTCGTGTTCCGGTGCTTGGACAAAGGCTTCCGGGTGATATTGTGCCGGGTCATCGGCCCATCCTGAATCCCTATACCCCAGCACGAGCGGCTCCTGGAGACCAAGGGTCTGGCACGAGGCGCGCAACTCGTCGTGCCGGACGGCACCTAAAGTAACACGGGTCGCTACATCGGGTGAGCGAATATCACCCGCTTCGCCGCGGGTGGCACACAGCAAGCGCACGTCCACACCTTGTGCCGTATGTTGGGCCAAGATGCCAGAGCTGCTAAACGCTTCGTCATCAGGGTGTGCAAAACTGGCGAGCATACGCCATTGCCCCATCGGTCTCCTCCTGTTTTTTTCTGGTTGTGTCGTGGTCTACGCTAGCCTGGTCGGCCCTCTGACAACTACCCAGTGTAGCATACCTGGATAGGTGCGACTTGATGTCGTACACGCGCTATGTTAAGAACTCCGTACTGCAGTGAGATGACGACAAAAGAGCCTTCGAAGCTGAGAGGAAGGATGTAATGGAACGAACCGCAGATGCCGTGATTATTGGCGCCGGTGTGATGGGCGCGAGTACGGCGTTCCAGCTTGTGCAGCGTGGCCTGACGAATGTGGTGGTGCTGGAAAAGACCAGCGTGGCCGCAGGGTCCAGCGGCAAATCATCGGCGCTGGTGCGTATGCACTATACTTTTCTGCCGGAATCACGGCTGGCTTTGACCTCACTGCAATGGTTCCGCGAGTGGGCAGATCGCGTTGGCGGCAGTTGCGGCTTTACACAGACAGGCTTTGTCCGGCTTGTTCAGGCTGATAAAACAGACCTCCTGCGGGAGAACGTCAAGCGTTTGCAGAGTATTGGTATCAATACACAGCTCATCTCCGCAGATGACGTCCGCGTTCTTGATCCGGATACGGCTATCGACGATGTGAACGTGGCGGCCTACGAGCCTGATTCCGGTTATGCCGACGGCTATGCCACGGCCCACGCCTTTATGGAGGCTGCGCGCCGGGGCGGCGTGACCTTGCGTCAGGGCGTGACTGTGACCGGATTGCGCGTCGATGGTGGGAAAATTTGTGGGGTTGAAACAACTGACGGCACCATTGCCACTTCTCTCGTGATTTCCACCGCTGGTCCGTGGTCCGGACCACTGCTACGACGCATTGGAGTCGATCTACCTCTCGTGCCCTCCCGGCATCAGATCATGATTTTGGAGCGACCACCGGAACTGCCACCGTCTCGGACCTATATTGCGCCGCATTCACTCTACTTTCGCCCGGACGCGTCCGGGCTCACGTTGGTCGGCTACGGGCCGGGTGAAGACCATGCCGATCCGGATGCCTATCGTGATGCGGTCGACGATTATATTCAGCAAGAAGGAGCGGCGCGCATAGCCGAACGTATACCGGCCATGCACCGCGCCGGCATGCGTCGGGGCTATGCCGGGTGTTATACCGTGACGCCCGATGGCAAGCTCATCATTGATCAGGCGCCTGGCATTACGGGTCTCTATATTGGTGCGGGCTTCAGCGGCACCGGCTTTAAAATTTCTCCGGCTGTAGGTATCGCGCTGGCAGAACTCGCGACACAGGGTGCCGCAACAACGGTGGATATTACGCCCTTCAGTGCTACCCGTTTTGCCGAAGGACGTATGCTGCGGGCTGTGCATGAATATCTGGATCGCCCTTATGACCCGGTGGCTACTGTCGACGGCCAGACGTTACAGCCAGACACCAGTTTCGACCGGTAACGGGAGGTCGGACCTCCCGCTGTGCCGGTACGAGAGATTATCCCCGCAACTGTGCGAAGATGTTTTTAGCCTCCTGGGGGCTGGCACTGTCGACACTGACCGAGACCATATCCACGCCGGCTTCTTCCAATGCCGCGATGCGTTCGACGCAGGCTTCGACCGGTCCGGCAAAATGGAGGCTGTCGACCAGGTCGTCCGGCACTGCTGCTGTGCCTGCGGCACGTCCACCCTCATCCCACGCCTTCCGCACGGTCCGCACGGCGTCTTCATAGCCCAATCGGATAAGCTGTTCGCGGTAGAAATCCCCCATATTCGTGATGTAAAACGCCACGTGGGCTTTATTTTCCTGCCGCACGCGCTCCACGTCGTTGGTCACGGTGGTACCACCGGGCGACCGTACCGTGACGCTCTGCGGGTCGCGTCCGGCATCCTGAATCATTTGCCGAAAGGCTGCGATTTCCTTGCCGAGTTGGGGTAAGGGAATCAGCACCGGCATCCAGCCATCGGCAATAGCGGCGGTTTGCGCCACACTCTTAGGGGTGAGGGAGGCAATAAAAATGGGCACCTCAGAGCGGACAGGTTGAAACCGCAGGCGAAAGCCACGTTGGAGGTTGAAGACCTTGCCGTCATATTTCAGCGGCTCCCCGGCGAAGATCATGCGGAGAATCTCGACGTATTCGCGCATGCGGGTCAGAGGCGGCTGGAACGGAATCCCGTGCCAGTGCTCGATCACACGGTGCCCACTCGTTCCCAGTCCGATAATCATGCGCCCATGTGACAGTTCGTCGAGCGTGGCAAAGTGCTGGGCAAGCGCGGCGGGGGTACGGGAATACGTGTTGACAATGCCCGTGC
>CAJIAL010000502.1_pt1 | contig 19414 bp, 18 predicted proteins | sample 9199091 | NCBI WGS metagenome assembly CAJIAL01 (sample SAMEA7708270, study PRJEB35096) | sediment metagenome | biome: marine neritic benthic zone biome [ENVO:01000025]; feature: sediment [ENVO:00002007]; material: shallow marine sediment [ENVO:03000034] sea grass bed [ENVO_01000059] ... | reverse complement strand
GGAATGTGATCGATGATGGGATCCTCGACCACGTGCACGATCTGACGTTCACCCACTGCGGCGCGCAAACCGTTGCTGAGTTGTACTTTGCATGCTGTTACTTCAGCCATTGTGCTCTCTTTCGCCTATGGGATAGTTATCCGCAGATTCCCTGCGTTGCTTACCGGGTATTGCCCGCAACGGCTCCTAGACGAATCAGTTGGACCAAACTGACGCCGATGGTTGCCGCGCCAATCGGCGAATTGCGGGCCGGATCGACGACCGGCACGCTCACTTGAATGAGAAATTTCCTGCTCGACTCGTCGTACTCGCGATCGCCAATCTCAAGCGCATGTGGTCCAACGGCATACGTTTTCTGCCATTTGGCTTCGTCACCCTGCCAATAATCTGAAGTCACGTCGCTCTGCCCGACATTGAGGCCTCTGTTGTCCATGATAAAGATTTCTGAGAACAAACCATTGTTTTGTGCCTTGACTTTCTGCAGAAATGCCGACAGGGGATTTGCCAAGACAGCGTCGATCATCGGTCGTTCGGGCGCTTTGACCTCAGAACGCCACTGTTTGTCCAAACGGTTGATATCTTCCTGTTGCAACCCGGCGTGCTTCTGGTTTTGCGCTCTGATGCTTTCGAGCACCACAGGATCTTGGAGCCAGGTTTTGATATGCGTTTCTAACAGTTGTTCGACGTGCTTGCGATAGCTGGTCTGTTGAGCGTAGACCGCTATGGCTATCAATAAACACCCGATACTGGTGCATACCAAAGTGCCTCTCTGCATGCTTAAACTCCTGTGTTGATGTTGATTGTAGGACATATCCTATCCTATGCTGTGATGTCTTGAACGCACTGGTGGGGTCTATACAGACGATAGGAGCACGGTTCTACTGAGCCTCAGAAATTGAGCCAGAACGCCCGCGGTGCTCACCAACCCAATGTCGTCTCCATGCAGAGCCAGTCCACACAGAGGCGACTCCAGGTTGAGCATAGCTGCGGGTATGGGCCGAATATGTTTCTCTGTACCTCGCAGTGTGCTAGCGTTGGTGCAGGTTAGCCCGAAATAGCTGTCTTCAAAGCCCAACAGGGCACAGATCCGCTGCGTGGCCGGAATAGCAGACAGCGGTTGCAGCGCCTCGTCGAGGGAGTACACCGGCCAGTCATTGCTTTCAAATCGCAGCCAGCCGACACCGTGCGGAGGCTGATTCGACGTGTGTACGTCCAAGACAGATTCCAGAGTGCGAATTTCATTCTGAGGAATGAGCAAGGCACGCTTGCCCAGAGACAGGAGGGCATACGGTCTGTCCTGTGCGGTATTGAACATTGTCTGATCCTGTGCCATCATGCTGCTCCCCGCAATGCCATGAGCTGCTGGATGTGCTGGGCCAGTTCATCCTCAGCAAACGGCTTGACCAGATACGTGTTGGCCCCGGCCTGTGCCGCGGTGTAACGATGTTTCTCAGTCGAGCGGGAGGTAATCATGATCACCGGCACGTGGGCGGTGGTGTCGCGATTGCGCACGTGCGCGGTCAGTTCCAGGCCATTCATGCGCGGCATCTCCAGATCGACCAAGAGGAGGTCGGGCACGGTGTGCTCAATCACGGCGATCGCATCCAAGCCGTCACTGGCAGTGTGGACCTCGAAGCCGAGGTCGCGGACAAATTCGGCGAGGGCGCGCCGAGCACTGAGTGAATCATCCACTACCAACGCCACAGGCGCAGTGCCTTCGGAGGCTGGAATCGTGACCTCAGGCGTTGTCGAGGCCGTATAGGCCCGCGCCGGTCGGCGTAGCAGATCGAGCAAGTCGAGCACCGGAGCGATACTACCATCGCCAAAGATAGTGGCACCGATGACTCCCTTGAGGGCTGGGATATAGCGCCCCAGGTTCTTCACGACGAGTGACAGACTATCCATCACGTGCTGTATGAAGATGACCCGGCATCTGCCCGATTCTTCCCGTACGACGAGGGCCGGCTGGGTCGCGAGCTGTTCGTGTGGCTGGCCTGGTGTCAGATGAAGCAACGTTTCCAGGGATGTCGCTTCATAGACCTCCTTGCCTATCTGATACGTCGTCTTGTCACCCATCTGGCTCAGGGTGCCCGCACCGGGATAGAGGATTTGCTCCACGCCACGGTTAGAGATCGCAAACACCTGCTTGCCGGCCTGCACTAACAAGCCATGCGTCGACATGAGGCTGACTGGTAATCTGAGTTCGACCAGGCAGCCTTTGGCGGCTTCGGATGTGAGTTCCAATGCACCTTTGAGTTCTTGAACACGGCTGTAAACTGCGTCCATGCCGATGCCGCGGCCGGAGACCTGAGTGGTTTGGGAGCGGGTGGAAAAACCCGGGTGCAGGATCAGGCGGGAGAGTTCGTCGTTCGACAGGGATTGGTTTTCGTTAATCAGCCCGCGTTCTAGAGCGGTAGAAAGGATCGAGGCATAATCGAGCCCGGCACCGTCGTCGTGGCACCGTACTACGATGGTGTTGCCTTCACGAGCGAAATCCAGGGCAATGGTGCCTTCTGTGGGTTTGCCACCCTGCTGACGTGCCTCAGGGGCTTCGATGCCGTGGTCGACCGCATTGCGCAGCATGTGCATGAGTGGATCGATCAGACTGCTCAGAACGTTGCTGTCTATCAGGGTTTCACCGCCACTGAGGACAAGCTCGGCTTCTTTGCCGGTGAGCCTGCAGGTCTGGCGGACGCTACGCTGGAGTCGTGGGGCAACAGTTTTGACTGGCACCATACGGGTGCGCATGATGGTTTCTTCGTTCTCTTGCTGCAGCTTCCGTTGATCGATGAGCAGATCGTGCAGGGTGAGAAGGCCTGCGGCCGCCTCATGTCCCATTTCCGAGGCATCGGTCATGGTCTCCATCAGCCGTCGGCTCACCGTATGCAGTTCGTTGTATTGCTCCATCTCAAGGGGATCGAATTCTCCTGCCTCGGCGCGCTGAAGCAGCGGCGAAGTGATGCCACGAATGTCAATGAGCCGTTCCAGGTCCAACACGAGCTGTTGCATGCTGGTGTTCTGAGCGCGCACCGCGCCCATCTGCTGCATGGCATGCTCCAGGCGGTTACGGAGCTGGCCATTGAGGATCATGGCTTCGCCTGCCAGCCGTAGCAACTCATCGACGAGGTCGGTGTGCACCCGCGCCCCAGACGTCGCGGCAGCGGCTGTCGCCTTTTCCTGTGCAACATCTGTTTGTGGCGTTGCCGTGGTTACCTCGCTGCTCCGGGCAGCCAGGCCCGGTAACGTTTCCCGAGCTTGTGGGCGGGTAGTGTCGCTGGGTATGCCTTCTCGGTCGATCAGATTGGCCCAATCCAATACGGCCTGCAAAACGCCTAGTCTCTCTTCTTCCGGCTGGGGCTCGCTCAGACCGCACAAGGTTTCGCTCATGGCTTCGAGGCAGTCGGCTGCTTCGATAAGCGTGTGGTTGAGCGCCTGTGTCGGCAGCATTTCATGCTTGGCCAAGGTCAGGAGGATGTCTTCCAGATGGTGGGTAAGATTGGCGATGCCGGCAACGCCGACGGTGTTGGCCGCGCCCTTCAGGGTGTGGGCAACACGCTGCGCTGCGTCCATGTCCACGAGGGTGCCCTCACCGCTCGTCAGGCGTTGCACTGCAGCCGAGAAATCGGCCGCCTGTCGCGGCAGATCCTGTAACAGGCCATCCAGGAGTTCCGGGCTGACGTCTTTCGGTATCGTCAACGCAATATCTTCCAGTTGGGCGTGACGCGGCCGTGGCTCTTCCTCTTCCTCGCCTGCGTCGATATGCGTAACCACGAGTGCTTCCAGCAGTGTCGCCCCATCTGCCGGGGAGAGCGGCTGCGGCCAGCGCGGATCTTGCAGATACTGCACTAGAGCCTCACGCTGGCTCAGATCGCGAAACTCCTGCAAGTAGCTGAGGACCGGTGCAGGCCAGCCAGCCATCACCTGACGTTGGTCGTTGCCGGGGGCCTCCTCCTGAGACAGCAGGTGTAGGATGTTCGAGCGAATGTGCGTGCAGACGCGTTGTATCCCCTCCAGTCCCAGTGCTTCCGCCGCTTCGCCAAGGCGTTCCAGTTCTTCCGAGAGATCGGTGCAGACCTGGGAGCAATCTTCGGATGCGGCATGCGTCAGGTCCGTCTCTAGCGACTCCGCTATCTGACTGACTTCCAAAACCAGGAGGTTGACCAGTTCCTTGGCCGTTTCATCCAGCCCATCGGCTCCCACATCGTCCGGCTCGCCACAGACCGTGTCCTCCAGGTCACCTGAAGTCACCTCTTCTCCGTCGCCTGATGCCGTTGACGCGTATGCCGGATCAACCGTTTCCGCTGTGAGGACGGGGGCATGTTCTTGCGGCTCCTGCGCTCCCTCCACCAACGACTGTTCAGCGTTGTCGTTGAGTAGAGAAGATTCCTCCATGTCCGCCGCTGTATCGTCCGGTAGGAATTCTTCCGCTGTTTCATCCTCATTGACGGCTAGCTCGCCCAACAATTCCACGAGCAATGCGGCGTCCTCCGCCGACAGTGGCGTCGACCAGACGGCATGTTGCAGGTGTTCCACTATCGCGGTGGCCGTGCCGAGGTCGGCCGAGGCTTCCAGATAGGCCTCGACCAGTGTCGGCCACCGTTCCAGTAACACACATTCTTGCTTGCGAAGGGGGGTGCCGCGGGCTGCAAGCTCTGACAATGCCTCTTGAAAGAGGACACAGATGTTGTGTAGCCCATAGAACTCGCCTTCTTCCGCCGCCGTCGTAATCCGATCGACTTGTACCATATACCGGTCAAGTTCGTGCGCGGCGGTTTCGGCGTGCTCTGTACCCGCCATATCATCGGCAAAGATGTGCAGCAGGATGTTGAGTAAATTGATGATTTCTGTCACTAACGTCTCAGAATGTGCGTTGACTGTGTCCATGGCCGCTTCAAACCTTTGCGTTAAAATGGACGGAGATCACGACTGCCCACGAGACGACAATCCACCGGACGGTGTGCATGAGTCGTTGCCTTCAATCAGGCAGCGTTATGGGAGAGATGTTCCGACCACACTGGCCCACCTCTCCCACACGCTTTATACCTGTGCCATTGCTTCTGCCTGCTCGGTATCGTTGGAGGAACCTTCAGCGGGCTTCGCGACTTCTCCCGACTCGTCGGCTGGTTCTCCGTCCAGGCCAGGCAAGGTGAACACACCGACCGTATCCACCAGGCGGCTGGCGAAATTGAGGAGCTGAGCTGTCTGTTCATCCTGAGTTTCCAGTTCCTGGCCGGTCTGGCGGGTGCTCTCCACGATCAGGCTCGCCCGATTGCGCAGCTCATTACTGATGTTTGCCTGCGTTTGCAAACTGTCGATAATCTGCTGCACAGCCTCGACGAGCTCAGTCGTTGTTTGCTGCGTTTCCTGCATCTGTTCACCCGCTTGACCGGCCAAACGGCTGCCCTCGACAACCTGAGTGATGGCAGTGTTCATCGTGGTCACGGTATCCATGGTCTCCGTCTGAATGTTTGTGACCAGGGTGGCGATCTGCTCAGTCGCCTGCCGGGCGTTTTCAGCCAGACGCTGCACTTCGTCGGCGACGACAGCAAAGCCACGGCCTGCTTCACCAGCCGAGGCAGCGTGCATACTGGCGTTCAGGGCCAGGATGTGGGTACGCTCAGCGATGTTGTTAATCAAGTTCACGACACCGCTAATTTCCTGCGAGCGCTCGCCCAAGCGTTTGATACGTTTTTCCGTCTCCCGGATGATATCGCGGGTGGCGTTGATGCCTTCCACCGTTCCGGTCACGGTCTCGAGCGCCGTCTGGGTCTTTTGAATCGCCTTTTCCGCCGCACTGTTGCACTCCCGGGCGTGTGAGGCGATTTCGTTCATCGCCTCGGCTGCTGCCGCCAATTCATCGGAGGTTTGCACCACCTGGTCACGCTCTTGATTGGCCAAAGAGACGACGGCGTCAGACTGCGTTTTCACCTTGCGCGATGCGGAAGCAACCTGATCGGAGATTTTCGTCACCTCGGTAAGCACGGTGGCCGTTTCTTCTGTTAGTGAGTTCAAGGCGTCAGACACGGCGCCTGTAATGTCCTCGGCCACCGGTGCCCGGACCGTCAGATTTCTCTGACTGAGCTGCGCCACAGATTGCAGAAGGTTGACGACGGAGTTATTCAACTCCGTATTTTCACGCTCCGCTTCGGCGAGACGCGCTTCGCGTTCACGCTCCGTTGCGGCCACCTGGGATAGGCGCTCGTCGAGCAGGGTGTCGAAGGCGTTAGCGAGGATGCCGATTTCGTCATCGCGCTCAAGCCGAGCGCGCGCCGTCATGTCACCTTCGGTAACTTGGAGCACGGCCCCGTGTAACTGTTGCATCGGTTTGGTGATACTGCGGCCCAGGAAGAACACGATCAGGGCGACCAACACGGCGATTCCCACCAACCCAGCAAAGGACGTCGACCTGAGGCGGTTCAGCTTTTTCCCTTGCCCGTCAATAATTGCTTCTAATGTATTCGCGGCTGTTTCTAAAAGGGCATCGACGGTAGGGGTGAGAGCGGCGAGTGCCGTATCAATCGCTGCACGCTCTTTCTGCAACTGGGTGACCATCGTGGCCAGGTCGGTAAATCGCTCTTTGTAGGTCGCAAGCAGGCGGCGTAGGGTGGCTTTGTCTGAGGAGGGGAGCTTGCTTTGCCCCAGGAGCTTCAGGAAATCCTCCTGATCTTTCGCCATCATAGTGATGTATTTCTTATCTCCATGTACGCTATAGTACCCTCCATGCCGCTGCAGGAGCAGTATTAAGACCTTGAGCTCCGAGAGCTGCGAGCTGAGTGCTGGCGTTGAGGATCGAGGATTCCTCGCGCTCCTCGTGGCTGACTGCTCTATGAGTGTATTGAGCGTCGTCTCCAGCTGGTGTACGGCGCTCCGTATATCCCCATGTATGCCACTGCCCTCGTCCAGTCCCAGGGCCACTTGTGTTTCCACCAGCTCATACGTATTGGCATGGAAGGCGGTGAGTGCGGTGTTGACCTGCGCGATCTTGAGTTTGAGTTGGGCACTCAGCGTGCGGCTCTCCAATTCGGTTAACGCTTCACGGCTTGTGGAAATCGCTGCCTCGAAGCGCTCAATATGTTGCAGCTTTTTGTCCACCAGAAAATCGCGTTGGTAGCGTAGTGCCTGCGCAATTTTCTGGTTGATTCCCTCAATCTGGCGCTCGATTTCGGTTGCGTTGCTGGTCTCTGCCTGGATTTCCCCCTCGACCTTGAGCAGGCGCAATTCCGTGGCGCCGAGCAGGACGAAGCCAAGCAACATCACGGCCAGCAGCAACGACAACTTATGGGTCATCTTCAGGGACTTCATATTCGTGAAGAGCCCTATCTTCGTGAAGAAATGCATAGTTTTTCCTCGTGACAGTCCGTTAGAAGTAGCAGGGAAGCACCGCGTGTCTCGCCTGCTCAAGGTAGTGGAAGAAAACGGCGACAACACCCCATTGGCCAGCGTGCCAAAAAACTCTGCCGCGGTCGATGGTGGCAGGCCGTGAGAGGGCGACTTGTGCCCTACTGCAACGGCACAGTGACGGCCAAGACCCCCAGTAATTCATCTCGTTGAAAAACCTTGCCAGCCTCAAGGCCTGCCTTGCGGCGCCGGTTTCGGATTTCCCCTTTCCTTTCCCAGTTGTTGTGACAGGCGACGCAGGCGTCAGCAGAAGCCGTATCGGCACTGAGGTAACGAAGCACCGGTTTATTTCTCAGCCGGCCCACTTCCACATACGGTTCCCAGCTGAGCGTCTTGAGAGATTGTCCTGCGGCCAGATGTTTTTTCTGCTGCTGGGTGAGAAATTCCCAGCCTCTTTGCTCAAAACCCTCTCGCAATCCTTGATCCTGATTCAGGTTCCACGCACTGCGCAGCGACACGTCATACCGCCACTCCCTTGCCTTGCCTTGCTGAAAGGCCGTTTCAAAGGCAATGCGACGTACGAATACCGCCGGCAGGGGCACGAAGCCCTTGGTTGATTCATACTCGAGGGAAGCTCCGGAGCCATCGTTGTTCAATTTCCGCACCACCATACCCGTGTAGTGCTTCCGTGTCGCCCGCACGATATCGTCTATCGCCCTGGCAACCGCAAACCCCTTTTGGTAGGCCGGGGAGGATGGAGAGATTTCTGCTTGTACGGTGAGCCCGTTCAGTATCCCCACACCGACGAGCACACCGATAATCAAGGCGAGAACCAGCAGGTTCCTCATGATCGAATCTCCTCCATTGGCAAAGTGGTCGGATGTTAGCTCATCACGTGTTTGCCCAGCTGGGTAAAAAAACTCTGGTGGTCGAAATCGAGCCAAATCGTGTTCTCTTTGGCGTAGGCGGCTGGTATATGTGCTTCGAGAACTTCGGGAAGCGGCGGCATGTCACGGAGCTTGTGATCGAGTACAACCGACTGCGGCAAGCCGTCTATGGACAGAGCGACCGTATCACTGCCCTGATCGAGAAGCAGGACTGTCTGTCGCTCTCGACGCCTGTTGTCCATCTGCAGGAGCCGGTGCACATCGAATACTGGGATCACGTTTCCACGGAGATTTATCACACCGAGAAACCACGAGGGGACGTTGGGGATGGAGCAGATGTTGGTCTGCATCGCCACCTCGCTGTGCGTGCCCGGTTTGATGAGCAAGTGCAGCTGACTCAGGGAAAACCCGAACCGGATAGGCTGCTCCATGACGGCTGAACGCAGACCAATGGTCATACCTGCTGGCGGATTGAAGCGGTTCAATGCGGTGCTGGGAGAAGGCCAGCCGTCATGCGTATCCGTGGTTTCAGGCTGCATAGGTTGTCGTGTCCTTCTTGTTGCTGTATCTTGCTGCTCGCGCGCAGCCTAGCGCAACCCTTCGATTTGGTTGATGACCTCGTCGGCGGAGTATGGCTTTGTGATATATCCCTTGGCACCCTGCATCTGGGCCCAGACACGGTCGGCTTTTTGGTTCTTGCTGGTGACGAATACCACCGGGATCTTTTTGGTGTTGTTGTCTTTTGCGAGGGCACGGCAGACGCCGAAGCCATCCAGCTCCGGCATAACGACGTCGAGGAAGATCAGGTCCGGCTTTTCGGCCTTGGCCTTAGTGATTGCGTCCTGACCATTGGAGGCGGTCACAACCACGCAACCCGTATCGGCCACGATATTTTGGATATTGACCAGATCGGTTGGTGAATCGTCAACAACGAGGACTTTATTGACTGCCATGAGACATCTCCTTTACGTTAACTAAATCAACTAAATCAACGGGTACGGATCACACTACGAACCTACACATCCGGATTAGCCGATAGCTACCTCCTCTTTGTGTACATCGGACAAGTATTGTTTGACCGTGGCCTGAAACGACTCACGCGACACGGGTTTTGTGAGATAGATATCGCAGCCGGCTAACTTGCCGCGCACCCGGTCGAATGGCGAGCTTTTGCCTGTGAGCATAATGACCGGGGTCTGCTTGCGGTGTTTGTCCTTTTTAATGGTCTTGCAGATGCTGTAGCCATCCACATCCGGCAAGATGACATCCAGAAAAATAATGTCGTAGGGAACGCGGCTATTGAGATGAGTAAACGCCTGTTCCCCATTCTCGGCAACATCCGCTTCGATGCCGAGTCGTTCCAGCTCCAACTCAACCTGCTTGCGCACCGCCGCGCTGTCGTCTACCACCAGCGCTTTAGGGTGCTGCGTCACCACGGTAGGAGCGGTTGGCTCTTTGGGCACAACCGTATCGAGGACTTGCAGAACGCGGGGGGCTAAGAGCGGTCGCTTGAGATGAAAGAGCGGTGGGGCTGGTGTGCCTCCCGTCTTGCTTACCAGCACTGTGGGCACCGTAGCATTGGTTGTGTCGGAAGTGCAGAGTTTACGCCATTCGGCTACAGCGTCTTGATCGTCATTATCGACCAGGAAGAGGTCTGGAGCTCGATCAGGAGAGAGAGAGGCAAGAACATAGGAGCGGGTCCGAGATGAGGTAAGCCCGAAGATACGTTTTAAGACACCCTGCTCTTGGGGAGTAATGCCGATGACGGCGACTGAAAGTGGGCCTTGGTTACTCATGTGGTCTCATTTCGTCCCATAGGAAGTTGTATACTCGTGTACCGCTTTGAGTTGCAGTCGTTGCGCCTACATAGATGCGATCCTGTCGAGAAGTCGTTGAATGCTCTGGAATGCCTCGGGAGAGAGCGAATTGCTCCACCCCGATTCATACTGCTCAGGGGTGAGATCTGCACGAGACCAGATACTCGTCGTGACAAAATCCACTTGTTTCTTGTAGTCCTCCCCTAAGGCGATATCCATCCTGACGTGACAGGTTTTTTCGACTGGGAGTGGCACGTCGCTGACAAGCCTCATACCAGAGAGGCTAAGATCTACGACGTTGCCTAGGAGGGTATCGCTGTCCAGGTCGATGACTCGCATGTAGAAGTTGATGCTGGAGCGCTCATATGCGCGTCTTTCCTCGTTGCTCCAATCGTTTGCTATTGCATTGTGCGTCATGATATTCCACCTCAAAAGTAACTCTGCGGTGAGAGTATGGGGATGCTAAGTTCCTATGTCCCTGACCTGGTCGAAAAGCGTGTTGATACCGCTGTGATTGTGGAATGCTTTGAGCGGTTGCGTGAGCAGGTTGAGCCAAGGAGTGATCTGCTACTTGATAATACCCCTGTGCACCGGTCGAACGCATTTCGCGCACAGATTCCAACATGGGTCAGTAGAGGAGTGCTGGTGCAGTATGTGCTCTCCAGTGTGGGCTAATTACACGATCACCTTTCAGACGGCCGAAAATATGCAAAACCATAGGTGCCGAGCAAAAACCTCTAGATCAATTATTGGAGTATGGAGGGAGAAAAGAATGAGTCATTCTTTAAGTTGCAATGTACCTTTCGGTGGCATAAAGACCTGTCACAATCGAATACCCTTGAACCTAGTGTGGGTTTTGTATGATTTGTGACTCGAATTATGGTGAGGGCTTCCGAGGGAAGAGGTGTGGGCCATCTGGCGGGCAAGTATGTCGCAGTGTGATACACGCCACTTGATACCTATGCTGGCACATCCACGTGCATGCTGAAACTTCCATGGCGGCAGCGACGCAGTCACTGCCTGGGCTCCGAATGCATACCGATTCGAGAGAACTGGTATTAGGCCGTGGCATAGTGTTGGAGCACGGCTGCATCCGCCCCCATGTTCTGCAAGAGCGTGCGTGCCTGGTTGCCGGTGACTTCGGCTTGCTCCCTATTGCCTTGCGCGGCGCAGATGTTCTCGAGGATAAAAAGCGTTAAGGGGCGTTCGGGTCGGTGACGCAGTTTCGTGTGTACGAGCTCCTGTGCCAGGTCGTAAGCTTCAGTGCGCAGGCAGGCATGCAGCAAAATGTCGGTAAATACTTCACGCTGTGCATGACTGCCGCCGATCTCCACAATGCGATCCCTAACCGGAGCAAGCACGTCCACCACGCCTGCATACTCCCCCCGCATAAAGTTCACCAGCGCCTCAGCCAGCGGCACACCCACCTCGCCCAGGAGCGACGGCCGATCTGGCCGCACCCGAGCTTGCAAGGCATCCACATAGTCCTGCGCCCAGTCGTCCAGTTGGGCCCCTGTGAGTCCGAGCATGACATGCATCTGGTTGAAGAGATACGTCCGCGTGCGGCGCAGGGTGTCCAGCGATGGCTGCAACGCCTCCCATTCCGCCGGGGTGGCTTGTCCTGTGAGATTCAGGCGCCAGAGCAAGCTGGCACTATCAACCAGCTCGAAGGGCAGGAGATCTTGTGGGTCGGCGAATTCCTCATGGTACAGCTGTAAGACCCGCTGATAGTGACCCTGCTCCCAGAGAAACAGTGCCAGGTGCCAGAGCACGTGGTGGCGAAAGGTCCCCACATTGTCACAGTGTTGCAGACCCTCTTCCAGCAAACGCACGCCAGCCGCAAAGTCCCCCGTCTCGTAGGCGACGTGCGCCAGGGCGTGCAGGGCCCAGACATCTTCCGGATTGGCTGCGAGGGCTTGCTGGCCGATATCAAACGCCCGGGCAAAATCCCCGGTTTCCTCCAAGGCGAAGCTATACATGCCGAGAAGGTACGGGTCGTCGTCGTAATGCGGCAGCAACCCCGCAACGAGATCGTGAAATTTCTCCGCCGCACCTTGGACGAAATAGACAAAATACAGCCGTTGAATCAGCACGATTTCTTGCGGGCGCTGCTCGATGGCGGCGTGCATTCTCCGAATCGCTTCACCCACTTTGCCGCCCGCCCACAAGGCCAGGGTCTCGATCACGTCGCGCTCGCGCTCGGTGAGGCGTGCGGTGTCCTCATTGGCTTTGGCAAAACACGTCTGGGCTCGTGCCACCATCTCCTCGGATTCTTCGAGGAAGTAGTGCACCCCGAGATAACTCTGGGCCAGGTTGAACGCGGGGTCGAGATCGAGGGCATGTTGAAAGCACTCTGCCGTATCTTTGCGAAAGCCCAGCAGCCCCCGCAATCCCTGATCAAACCACTGCACGGCTTCCTGCGAGCGCGTGGTGACGGGGAGGCCGTAGCAGTCGGACAGAATCAAGGGCTGGTGGGTTGCCATGGGGGGCTCCTTCCATCGAGAGCATGATTGCACCTTGGGCCAGGATGTCGCCTGGTTCACGAACGCGGTGACAGTGGCTATGATAGCACAGCGTGGCGTTGAAGCGGGAAACGTATGTCTGCGGCTCAGGGCGACCTCTGGGCCATCTCGTCCTGATCGAGACGATCAAGGGCGCGTAACTGTGGCAGGAGCCAGGTAAACAGGGCCGTAACGCCGATGGTGCCAAGCCCGCCAACCACCACCGCCGGTACCACGCCCCACCAGGAGGCGGTGACGCCGGATTCGAATTCGCCGAGTTCGTTCGAGGCCCCAATGAAGACCGCATTGATGGCGCTGACGCGCCCCCGCATGTCGTCCGGGGTCCTCATCTGCACCACAAAACTTCGAATGAACACACTGATGGCGTCCGCTGCCCCCATGGTGAAGAGCGCCGCCAGCGATAGCCAGAACGTCGTGGATAGACCAAACACCACAATAGCCGTCCCGAAAATGGACACGGAGCCGAGGAGGATAGCCCCGGTGTGGCGAGTGATCTGTCGCTGTGTCAACGCCAAGGCGCAGAGAAAGGCACCGGCCATATGGGCCGCGCGCAAACTGCCAAACCCGACCTCACCGACGTGGAGAATATCGAGGGCATATATGGGTAGGAGCGCCGTGGCCCCACCGAGCAGCACGGCAAAAAGGTCAAGGGCAATGACCCCAAGCATGATTTGTCGCGACCAGATAAAGCGAAACCCGGCCAGGAGGGTCGACCAGGACGGACATTCGCGACTGATGATCTGGGTATTGGCGCGAATCAAGAAGGTCAGAACAGCCGCGATGGTGAAACAGCCAAGCGCAGTGGTATAGACGTATGTCTGCCCCAGGATGAGCAGGCCGCCGGCCAGGGCCGGACCACCAATGCGTGCCAACTGGGTGCCTGTCGCGGTCCAGGCGATGGCGTTGGCAAAGTGTGCTCTGGGAACCAACACAGGCACGATGGCCTGTTGGGCCGGACTCTGAAAGGCACGCGCAATACCAAGGACGACGAGCACGACGAAGATGCGCGGAAAGCTGACGGTGGACGTCAGTGTGAGCCCGAACAACAGCAGAGAGCAGACCGCTTCAAGGACAATACATCCCCCCAGCAGTTTCGCGCGCGGGAATGTGTCGGCGGCAGCGCCGGCCAGCAGAAAGAGCAGAAGAAAGGGGGCAAACTGGGCTAAGCCGACCAGACCAAGATCAAAGGGATCTTGCGTCAATTTGTAAACTTGCCAGCCGACACCGGTGATTTGGAGTTCGATGGCGAGACGTCCTAGGATACGTGCACACCAATAGAGTGTGAAGTCCCGGCTGGTAAAGGCGGGGCTGTGGGAACGGTACTTGGTGTCAGCTGACATACCCGTTCCATGTGTTTGTTACTCGAATCACGTGTTCCTCTCAGGCAGCGTCGTGTGCGTCGAACGTAATGTGTCCTGGCATGCAGCAGCAGGCCGGTGTAGTAGAGGGTAGGACTATGCTACTCTCTACAGCAACATACTGTCACTTGTATTCTCGCATGCGCTGTCTGCTGCTTGAAAAGTACCCATAAAATTTTTATGCTGTCGTATCCTCTGCGCTACGCAGTAGTTCTTATCTCGGGGAGAGGAGGTTGCCGTGAGCGAACATCATCATCACGACCATGAACATACCGAACCACCTTCCGATCTGGTGTTGCGTGTCAAAGCGCTTGAATCGCTTCTTGTCGAGAAGGGCCTGGTCGATCCTGCCGCAGTTGACACACTCATCGATACCTACGAAACCAAAGTCGGACCACGGAACGGCGCCAGGGTGGTAGCGCGTGCCTGGAGTGATCCGGATTTTAAGCAATGGCTGTTGTGCGATGCCACGGCTGCGATTGCTTCGCTGGATTATACGGGACGCCAGGGTGAACATATGCGCGTCGTGGAGAACACGCCGACGGTCCACAACGTGGTGGTCTGTACGCTGTGCTCCTGCTATCCCTGGCCCGTGTTGGGCCTGCCGCCGGTGTGGTACAAGTCGGCCCCGTATCGCTCCCGCGTCGTGGCCGATCCGCGCGGCGTGTTGCAGGAATTCGGGACGCATGTTGATGAGAACGTCGAGATGCGCGTGTGGGATTCGAATTCCGAGATGCGCTTTTTGGTCTTGCCCGAACGTCCTGCAGGGACGGAAGGTTGGAGCGAGGAAGAGCTCGCCGCATTGGTGACGCGGAATGCCATGATTGGGGTCGAAAAAGTGCAGCCCCCAACAGAGGCCAGGGGAAACAGATGAACGGCGCACACGATTTAGGCGGCATGCATGGCCTCGGTCCGATCAACCCGGAACCGGAGACGGACGAACCGGTGTTTCACGCCGCATGGGAAAAGCGTATCTTCGGGCTGAATTTGGCGGCCGGATACCTCGGGAAATGGAATCTCGACATCTCACGGTTTGCCCGTGAGCGGCAACATCCGGTGGAGTATTTACGGCATACCTATTATGAAAACTGGCTCGCGGGGCTAGAAACGCTGTTGCTGGAGTCGGGTTTAGTGACCGCCACCGAACTCGCCAGCGGCAAAGCCGCAGGTCCAGCGGACGCGGCGACCCTCCAGCGAGTACTGCGGGCTGAGAACGTTGCGGATGTCATGGCCAAAGGTGGTCCGGTGGACATGCCAATCGAGACGCCGCCACGTTTTCACGTCGGTGATCGGGTCCGCGCTCGCAATCGGCATCCCCTGGGGCATACGCGTGAACCTCGTTACGTGCGCGGCCGGGTTGGGGTGGTCCACGAACATTATGGTGCCCACGTTTTTCCCGATCGCAATGCCGAAGGAGCTAGAGAGGGGCAGCATCTGTACAGCGTGCGCTTCGAAGCCTCGGAGCTGTGGGGTGAGGACACCGTGGGCAAGAGCGCGGTCTATATCGACATGTGGGAAGCGTATCTGGAGCCCGCCTGATGCCCCGCGGTGCGTAATGTGTCGACCTACTGTTCCTTGCGGACCTGCTTATCCTGCTCTGAGGCAAAAAGCTGCTGAAACTCGCCATAGCCTTCCTGCGCCAGCTGCTCTTTCGGCACAAAGCGTAACGCCGCCGAATTGATGCAGTATCGCAGTCCTGTCGGGGCGGGACCATCGGGAAAGACATGGCCCAGATGGGTATCCCCGTATTTGCTGCGTACCTCGGTACGAGTCGTGAAGAAGCTGCGATCAACTTTTTCGACAATATGTTCGGGCTTGAGCGGTTTGGTAAAGCTGGGCCAACCTGTCCCCGAGGCAAATTTATCCAGGGAGCTGAACAACGGCTCCCCCGATACGACGTCGACGTAGATGCCGGCCTGTTTGTTCTCCCAATACTCATTCCGAAATGGTGGCTCGGTGCCCTCATGCTGGGTGACTTTGTACTGCAGGGGCGTCAACCGCTTTTTGAGAACGTCATCACTCGGTTTGGCGTACTTCGGGTGCTGAGCTGGTGTGGCTTGCGAGCTTTGGGCGCTGTGCCAGACTTTCTTCAGGAACTGATCCCGGCCCGACCGATAGCGGTAGAGTTTGTAGCGGACAGGATGGGTCTTATAGTAGTCCTGGTGATAGTCCTCTGCCGTATAGAAGGTGCCAAGTTTGACGATTTCGGTCACAATCGGTTTGTTGAAGACACCCGATTGCTCGAGGGCGGCTTTCGACTGCTCTGCGAGGCGTTTTTGTTCGTCATCATGATAGAAAATGGCGGGCCGGTACTGTGAGCCCCGATCGACGAACGATCCCTTGGCGTCGGTGGGATCGACGTGGCGCCAGAAGACATCAAGGAGCTGGGTGTATGATATTTTGGTAGGATCATACGTGATTTGTACAGCTTCCGCGTGTCCTGTGCCTCCTGCCGATACCTGCCGATAGGTTGGATTCGCGACATGCCCTCCGGTATAGCCGGAGATGCCCTCAATCACGCCCTCGACCTTTTCAAAGTCGGATTCGACACACCAGAAACAGCCCCCGGCAAACGTTGCCACACGCGTCGTGGGCGCTGGCGTGTTCTCGGCTTTCGGCGCCGGTTGTGAAAACAGATTGGCATACGACAAGATGACAAGGAGCACAGGGATAATGGCGAAACGTATCCACTTCTTCATGGTAATTGGTCCTGGGTGTTCTTGGGAGAAGGATCAACTCATACGACGCATTCATTGAAACACATTACACAGAAAAATCATTTCACTATTCGAATACTGTGGGGTAAATCATCGAGGGGCGCCTATGATTAGCCACAGCGCTGCCTCTTGAGGGCTGTGCCCTGGCAATTTTCCCCACTATGGCGGGATCGTTGAAAAACATGCTGACTTGCTGCCTATGCTTGCTTTGGGATAGGATGGCAGACCTTGTGGGTATGAAGCTCAGCGTTACATCTATACGAGGGAGCCTGTCATGCACTATCGACCGTTCGGTCATACCGGACTGGAAGTGTCCGCCATCGGCTTTGGGTGTTGGGAACTGGGGGGCTCCTACGGGCACTTTGACGAGGCGGAGGTTGTCAGCGCCATTCATCGTGCCTTGGACCTTGGGATTACCTGTTTTGACACGGCGCAGGGCTATGGCTTTGGCAAATCGGAACAACTGTTGGCCAAAGGCCTCGGTGCGCGACGTAAAGATATCATCCTTGTGACCAAGTGGGGTATTGGCTACAATGACGCCTTGACCGACAAAGGCCGCGATAGTCGGGCAGCGCGTGCCAAGTTGTCCATCGAAACCAGCCTCAAGCATCTCAACACGGATTACGTCGACGTCTATCTCATTCATTGGCCCGATCGACGCATTCCGTTCGACGAACCCATGCGGGCGATGGAAGACATTGTGCAGGAGGGCAAGGCCCGATTTGTCGGCGTGTCGAACTTCACCGCTGCCGAAATCGAAGCCTGCATGCAGACACGCCGTGTCGACGTCGGCCAGTATGGCTACCATATGTTCGACCGCCGCACTGAGCGCGACATCTTCCCGACACACGATCGACACGGTATCGGCTTCATGGGCTATGGGTCACTGGCGCATGGACTGCTGACGGGTGCTTTTGACGCCCAAACCACGTTTGACAGCACTGACTGGCGCTCGCGGGGTGGTGCTTTTAACATGCCGTTGTTCACCGCGGAGAATTTCCCGCGGAATCTACAGGTTGTCGACGAACTCAAAGGCCTCGCCCAAGAGCGCGGGATCGAACTCTATCACCTCGCTTTGGCCTGGGTCTTGTCAAACCCGGTGCTGAGCGTGGCGCTGGTGGGCGCGCGCACTGCAGGTGAAGTGGAGGCGAATATGGGGGCTCTCGACGTCGAATTTTCCCAGGATGATCTCCGCGCCATTGATGCGATCTTCGAGCGCTATCACGTCGAGACCCGCCCCGACATTTGGGTGGAGTGAATGGAGGAGAAGTCGGATGCCATCCGAAGACGCCCTCAATGCCCTACCGGCATTGCCTCATGACCAGGACGGCCCGGTGTTCAACGAACCGTGGGAGGCGGAAGCCTTTGCGTTAGCGGTGCATCTGTCGGAAGCCGGGCACTTCACGTGGCCGGAATGGGTCGAGGTGTTCAGCCGAGAGATCGCTGCGGCGCAAGCGCCGGGTGATCCCGATGTGGGGAACACGTATTACCATCATTGGCTCAATGCCCTCGAACACATCTGCGCTACGAAGGGGTTTGTCGAGCCTCAGGCCAGGCACCAACGGCGCGATGCATGGTATCGTGCTTACCTGAACACGCCACACGGTCGGCCTATCGAACTCTCGGCTGCGACGGAACCTTCAGAGAGATAAGACGGCAGAGCACGTGCAACTGAATAGGAGGCTACCCGTGACAAGCGGGCAGGCCTCAGTACTTTCGGACGAGGGTGGATGTGATTTGAGATGACGGGCCTGTGCAATGTTGCTGTGGCAGGCGTATGTACCTGCCACACAACGTCGGACACGCTGTATCAAAGTTTTAGGTTGTCAGTCCCTTCACCGTTAAGACCGGACACGGGGCGAGACGTATGACACGCTCCGCGACACTCCCGAGCATGAGATGTGTCAAACCGGTACGTCCATGGGTGCCCATGACGATTAAATCTACCGACTCACTTTTGGCCATGTCGACAATTTGCTCAAAGGGGTGACCGATAGCGACCCGCCGTTCTACTCGTAACCCACGCAGTTCTACCGGTAGAAAGTGCTGCAAAGCGGTCATCGCTTGCTCGTGGAAGTCGATTGCTATGGCTTCGGAGGTCTCCTCCGGTACATCCAATGCTTCGCTCAGTGGTCCCATCACATGTGGTGGAAGGCCACGACGTCCGGCGCTATGGTGCACCGACACGGTCTCAAACTCCTTGGCAATGACATGTAGGACGATGAGCTGACTCGTAAAACGTCGGGCCAGCGTGGCGGCGTAGAGCAACGCCTCGTTGGCATAGGACGAAAAATCCACCGGAACCAGAATCGTATCGAACTTAATTACCGCCATGCCGTGTCCTCCTGTTGGTGTGCTGTGCCAATGAATTCCGTTCCCGCGCACCCGGCAACGGCGTCTTCGATGTGCGTGATCGAGGTAATGATGGCGCGCTTGCCGCCATGTTGCACAAAGGCCATAGCCGCTTCGATTTTTGGTCCCATAGAACCGGGTGGGAAGTGCCCTGCACGCAGATAAAGTCCCGCGTCCTGAAGCGTTAGGGTGCGCAGATACCGCTGCTCAGGCTGTCCATAGTGTAAGGCGGCACCATCCACATCGGTGGCTATGAGTAACACATCCACTCCCACTTCCTGCGCGAGTTTGGCGCTGGTCAGGTCCTTGTCAATGACGGCCTCCACCCCGTGAAAGGTCCGGCCTTCACGGATGACCGGAATGCCGCCGCCGCCGCAGCAGATGACCAGGAAGTCCATGGCGAGGAGTTGCCGGATCTCACGT
>CAJIAL010000286.1_pt1 | contig 19515 bp, 20 predicted proteins | sample 9199091 | NCBI WGS metagenome assembly CAJIAL01 (sample SAMEA7708270, study PRJEB35096) | sediment metagenome | biome: marine neritic benthic zone biome [ENVO:01000025]; feature: sediment [ENVO:00002007]; material: shallow marine sediment [ENVO:03000034] sea grass bed [ENVO_01000059] ... | reverse complement strand
GGGGTGTTTAGCATGGATGGGGAAATTGCCCCGTTACCGGATATTGTCGAGGTCGCGGCACCCTATGATGCCTTTATCATGGTGGATGATGCGCACGGGGAAGGTGTACTCGGCCGAGGCGGGCGGGGTATCAGTGATCACTTTGATCTGCATGGTCAGATCGATATCGAAATCGGCACCTTGTCTAAAGCATTTGGCGTCGTGGGTGGCTACGTAGCCGGATCGCGGCTGCTGATTGACTACGTACGCCAACATGCTCGGCCGTTCCTGTTCTCCAGCGCCACCACTGCAGCAGACGTGGCTGCCTGTACTGCGGCAGTGGAGCTGTTGCAAACGTCTGACAACGCGGTACTGCGGTTGTGGGAGAATACACGGTTTTTTCAGCAAGCGTTGCGAGACTTGGGGTTTGATTTGGGACTGACGCAGACCCCTATCACGCCTGTCATGATAGGTGAAGCACACAAGGCCAAAGCGTTCAGTGCGGCATTATTCGAAGAGGGTGTGTTTGCGCAAGCCCTGGCGTTTCCCACCGTGCCACAGGGGACGGCACGACTGCGGCTCATGCTATCTGCAACGCATAGTACAGAGGACTTGGATTGGGCGCTAGAACGTGTGACCGATGTGGGCAGAGAGCAGGGTCTCATCCCCTGAAACGCCCCGAGGATTCGTAAGGTCCCCAGAAGTGTACAACGACAATGAGTGGTTTCTAAGGGACGTAGGGCAGCGAAGATGCGTGGCTGGAGCCCTTGGGATACAGATCATTGACCTGACTGACAAGATCTTCCAACCGGAACGGCTTGACCAACACCCCGACCGTATCGGCACGAATCAAATGCACCGCGTGCTTTTGTAACACCGTGCCAAGAATAAGAAAACTGAGTTGAGGATGCCGTGCGGTCCACTCCTCGAGGAGGCGGCACACCTCCTGCTTTTGCTCCGCTTCGTTTGCCCCGAGGGCAGCGGTATCAATGATCATCAAACCAAACGCAGCAAGCCCCCACAGATTGATAATAGCTTCGGCTGCGGGCACTGTGGCAGCAAGAACGATCTTCACATGATCGATGTGAAAGATCTGTTCTAATAAGTTCCGCAGCCCATCGTCTTGGGTAATGGCGAGTACATGTCTCGGCTGTTCCATAGCCTCCTCCTACGGTAGACTACCCCCTGGAAACGGTACATGTCTTTTCGCTCTCCTGCGGCGTGACGAATTGCAAGACTCATACCATGGGTGCGCAATGCGGAGAGGATATCCCTCATCCAGTCCGGAAGCCATACGCAGAACTGCGATCAGGTCGGGTCAAGCCGTCCTCGGCGATCGGTACGGGGCCTGGTGACACGACAAGGTGTCCGGGACAAACTGTCAGCAGATACGACAACGTGTACACGGTATCCTCGTCCCCGGTCTTAACTCACCGATTGGTCTCGCCGCCGTAGCCGCACACGTGTCTCACTTTTGTCCGGGGCGACAATGATGAAGGTGCCGACATCCCCCTCTGGAGTGTTCCGCACGGTAATGAACCGTGGAGCATCAATGGTATGTGTGAGATGAGCCGGGTAACGACTGGACATCCCGCCTACGGTGATAAAGAGCTGATTATGATGCTGATCATACGAAATGCCCGCCAATGGCAACCAATCCGCTTCTTCCTGATCACCATACATGCGTCCAATGATTTTGATTTGTGCCTCACTGTCATCATGTGTTTTGGCAAAGTCGGAGAAATAGTCAGCCCACTGCTCTTTGGGTATCTGTCCGTCCATCCTCTCTCTCCTCTTCAAGTAGGCTCTGTACCGTCTGGTCCTTGAGCCGTGTGTGATTGCATAAGGCATCTGCAGCAGCACATATTTCGGCAGTTGGACAGCTGCCCGGCATGCATTACAGCAAATCACAGCAAATCGCATACCAGACTACGACAGGTCGTTGCGAATATGGTGGCAATGGCAGAGAGGAGGCTTGACACGGGGAGAGTGTGCATGGAAAGAGTGCGTCAGTTGGGAAGGCAGAATCGACCGCAGTTATTTCCGCAGTACCGTCGCCAGAAATTGATACAGGCCAACCGTAATGCCCAGTATAGCGCCAACGAGGAGGAGCCACGGTTCGGTGCCGAAGCGGGCATCGAGCCATCGCCCTCCGAAGACACCAAGAACCACGGCCAGGACCAGGGTCCAGCCGAGATTGCTATAGCGTGCTACCGTGCGCATCGTCTCCGGCCAGGACGAGCGTTGCGGAGGTTTGGAAGAGGAATCATTGCGCATACTCACCCTTTCCTGAGACAATGGCGACTTTCTCGGGTGTTTTACACCCTATTGCCGCACCCATCGGGTTTTGAGCCCGGGTACAGTCCCCACGATACCACAAGATAACCCTGCAGAGGCAATGAGGCAATTGTCGTGCCGCGTGCTTGTTGGACGGAGGAGAGTATCACGATGAAGATTGGCGTTGTGAAAGAAATCAAAGACCAGGAACATCGCGTCGCTTTGACCCCTGAGGGGACGCTCACGCTCGTGCAGGCTGGTCATTCGGTCCAGGTGCAAGAGGACGCCGGCAGCGGGTCAGGGTTTACGAACGAGGCCTACAGTGCAGCCGGTGCGCATGTCGTCGCGATGGACCAAGCCTGGGACGTTGATCTGGTCCTCAAAGTCAAAGAACCTCTCGAGTCCGAATATAGGTATGTGAAAGACCAAATCCTCTTCACCTACCTCCATCTCGCTGGGGTCAGCCCGGAGCTGACAACAGTATTGCTCGCACAGCGCACCACTGCAGTGGCGTATGAAACCGTGGAAGACGCCCAGGGAGGTCTCCCGTTACTGGCGCCGATGAGCGCAGTAGCCGGCAATATGGCGGTCACCATCGGCAGCTATTATCTGGCCCGGGCGCAACAGGGGAAAGGGGTCCAGCTCGGCACGGTCCTGGGTGAGCGGTATGGGAAAGTCGTGATCATTGGTACTGGGGTGGTTGGACAACATGCGGCCAGAACGGCTGGGGGTATTGGGTCGCAGGTGTACATCGCCGGACGACGGCCCGACAAAGTCGCTACACTGCTGAATAATGGAGGGCATGTGCAGTTTTTTCTGTCCCAGCCGGAGACCATTGCCGCCCATCTCCGCGAAGCCGATGTGGTGATCGGCGGGGTCTTGCTACGCGGCGCGAAAGCCCCACATGTGGTGACGGAGGAGATGGTTGAAGACATGCAGCCTGGATCGGTGATTGTGGATGTCAGCATCGATCAGGGCGGATGCGTGGCCACCTCACGACCAACCTCCCACTCCGACCCGGTGTTTGTTGCACATGGGGTGACGCATTACTGTGTGACAAATATGCCGGGCGCTTACCCTCGGACTTCAACCATGGCGCTGACGCATGCCACCTTTCCCTATATCCTGCGCTTGGCCCAGCGCGGTCGTGCCGCCCTGTGGGAGGAGCCGGGGTTTGGCAAAGGCATGCAAACCTACAATGGAGTTCTCACATCGCAACCGGTGGCTGAGGCCCTTGAGCTCATGTCCCAGTACAAGGCAATGCCTGAGGTTCTGCCGTAGTATCGGGTAATCCGCCTGCATCATCACACGAGGATGGGCAGTCATGCTGTATAGTCCACTGATGTTGGTCATGATGCTGGTATTCGTGCTGGCCCTTGTCGTCGTTTTTATTATTGTGCACGTTGGTCTCATCAGTTACGCCTTTGAAAAGATCGGACTGCCAGCAGAGTACATGTTGAGTGTGCTGTTACTGTCGTGGTTTGGTTCGTGGGTGAACATCCCGCTCATGCAGCTGCGCACCGATGACCCGATGCAAGATGGCATCGTTGTGTCCTATTTTGGACAGCGCTATGTGATACCTCGATGGCGCCGGCCTCACACGACGGTGTTAGCCGTGAATCTTGGCGGGGCCGTGGTCCCCAGTCTGCTGTCGTTGTATTTATTCACGCAATCGCAGGCACCGTTCCGGGTGATCATCGCCACGGCGGTCGTCACACTTATCACTCACCGTTTGGCGCGGCCGGTGTCAGGGCTCGGGATTACCGTGCCACTGTTTATCCCCCCGCTGACTGCCGCATTGGTCGCCCTCATGCTGGTGCCGCAGCAAGCCCCATTGACGGCCTACGTTGCCGGCACCATGGGCACCCTGATCGGTGCGGATTTGATGCATCTGGGTAAACTCTCGGCATTGGGGACTCCTGTCGCCTCCATCGGTGGAGCAGGAACCTTCGATGGGGTGTTCGTCACGGGCATTATTGCCGTGCTCTTAGCCTGATGGATTTGCCACGCGGAACTCAATCGGTTATAATTGACTGGTCGGTTAACTTTTATTATACTCAAACCAGAAAGTCTACTTGTGGGACGGACCAGTGATGCCAAAAGCCGCCTGATTGCCGCAGCCAGGGAGTTAATCTATGCGCGAGGTTATACCGCTGTTGGGGTGCAAGAAATCTGTGAGCAGGCCGGAGTGAACAAGGGTAGTTTTTACCATTTTTTCCCCTCCAAACAAGCCTTAGTCCTCGCAGTGATCGAAGCACATACGCAGCAGTTGCAGCGGGGGTGGAGGGAGGTCATGTCGGCTTCATGTTCGCTGAACACACGCATGCATCATCTCTTTGAAGCCGCCTATGAATCCCAGCGTATCTGCGCCAACGACGGTGGGCAAATGCTCGGGTGTCCTCTTGGCAATCTGGCGCTCGAACTGAGTACCCATGACCCGTGTATTCGCCTAAAACTGAGTGAGGCGTTTGCCACTTGGACCCATATGATCGAGCATGCCTTGCGCGAGGCCACGACGCATGGCGACCTTCCCCCGTTGGATGTTTCCGCCACAGCACAGACGATTGTGGCGTATTTTCAAGGCGTGGTGTTACTGGCCAAAACCCGCAACGATCCCACCCTGGTGAAAGCTCTGGCGCAAGGGGCGGTCCACCTTGTGGAGGCCGCAGCCCAGGCGCATATTTCACCACCTTCCAAGGCGGGAATACCGCCGACATCTCAAACGTTTCACATACGTAATTGACTAATCAGTCAATTACGCTCCCTATCTGCTGCGAGTCGTACGACTCGCAGCAGGCTCTGAGCCCGTCTGGTCGAGGATATGCTAGGAGATGGCTCAAAGTCTTACTACTTTTTAATAACCCGCTTCCAGGCGGGATGAGAGTCATGAAATTGCAAGAAAATGCTGGTATACAAACCATCACCCCCTTTGATCCGGTATTACCGGATTCGTTCGAGGAGGAACAATTCGAGGAGGAGCAAGAAGAATGGGACCAGAATGACACCGTAGCAGAGTCTTCGGAACGTTCTGGCCCTTCTGACGAGACCGTGGTCGAGGCTGATTCCCAAAGCGACAAGCTCGTGATGCAATATTTCGGGGAAGTGCGACACTATCGCTTGCTCAGCCGAGACGAAGAACGCGCGCTGTGGGAGCAGCTTGATCACTGGAAGCTGCGCTCACGCCGAGCCCTCTATACTGCGCCGGTGTTTGTCCCGACGTTGCAGGAAATCGCGCAGCGTGTAGAACAGCAGGGATTGTCCGTGCGCCACGTCATGGAAGTCCCTGCCGACATTGTGGACGATGCATCGGCACAAGAACAGGCATTCGCCGCAAGTCTGCAGCATCTCGGCGAACTCGCACGCTGCTTAGAGCAGGTGCAGCAGTGCACGGGTGGGCGGGCACGTCAAACCCGCCTCAACCTCTGGCAACAGTGGATTAACGCGTGCGACGCGATGCAGTTACAGCCTGAAATATACGTGGAGATTCGCCAGGCACTCGAAACCGCTTTGCAGCGTGATCCGAGTCATCCGGCTCTGCGGGCAGCCGACCGGGGCTGGAAGCGGGCGCAGGAGGGGATTGAACAAGCGAAGGGGCAATTGCTACGTGCCAATCTCAGGTTGGTGATCTATTTAGCCAAGCGTTATCAGAATCAAGGCCTCTCGTTTCTTGATCTGATTCAGGAAGGCAATCTAGGTCTGATGCGGGCGCTGGAGAAGTTCGATACGAGTCGCGGGTTGAAATTTGTCACCTATGCCTTTTGGTGGATTCGTCAGGCCATAGGGCGTGCCATCATCGAACAACGCTGTGCTGTGCGCTTGCCGAGTCACATCGTCGAGCGCAAGAACAAACTCCGCACTGCGGACACCAAACTGCGGCAACTGCTCGGCCGTACGCCTTCGTTGCAGGAACTTGGTCAGGAACTGGGCTGGACGCCACAGGACATTGAGGTGCTCCTGAGCTCTCGGCAAGTGATGCGACGTTTCGACGAACCGTTTCTGGAAGGGGGCGCAACGCTGGCCGACACCATGGTCGACGATGAAGCACAGACTTTAGATGGCGTCGTGGCCGAACGGGAATTGCAGCAACATGTCGCTGCCTGCCTCGATAACCTTCCCGATCGCGAGGCACATATTTTGCGCTTACGCTTCGGGATTGCCACAGAGCGACCGCATAGCTTACGCGAAATTGGCGAACGCTATGGCGTGAGCCGTGAACGCATTCGACAGCTTGAGGGTATCGCGTTGGAAAAATTGCGCAAAGAACGGGGCGCGGTAGCGCTGGCCGATTTTGTCGAGAGGAACTGAGTTCCCGGACAAAAGTTTTTGCACCTCGCCTGACCCCAATGGTGCTGTGGCAGGCAAGGGTCCCTGCCACGCAATGTGGCACAATACATGCCCAGGTACTTCACTCCGCACGCTACGGACGTGCAAAGAGGACATCCTGTCGGATTATCTGACAGGATGTCCGTTGGTTCCTTTGCCAAGGGGAACACCACCCGACCTATCCTCACTGTTTCTTGAACTTTCAGCACTATTCTCCGCTGTGGCATGAGGTTTGCTCACTGATTGATACGCTGAGACGACGTATGGAATCAGATTCATGATACGCTTGAGGAGCGGTTATGGTTATGCCAATGGCTGAACTGTTGGAAGAGGTGGCGACGAATGTCGAGGCAGAGGATTTTCGTGCTGTCTGTGCTGCGCTTGGTCGGTTTGCCCAAACGGAGGCCCCTGTGTTGCACCAATTGCAAGAGCAAGTCGCGCTGCTGGCGCAGCATGAGAGTGGACTTACACTCATGTACGTGAGTACGGAGCAGTTCGCCCCCCGCCGTCATGGTACGTGGTGTGTTGTCGCGCCCTTGCAAGGGAGCCTCCATGTGCAGGGGTGGACGGAATTTATCCCGCCGGCGGATTTTACCGGCGATCACGTGTCGTCCAGTTTTCCCGATGTCCGTCACCACTGCGATGTGGGGGAAGCGCTATTCGTGCCGCAGAGCCAACTGTTCAGTGTGTCTGCGGATCATCACATCGAAGCGTTGCTCCTTTTTGGTGAGCACCCGAACACCACCTGGCCGGAAAGCCGATTATATTCCGGCTCACATCATGCGGAACGGACCCTCCGCTACCCTGAATGTCCTATCGAACTGCACAGCTCTTAAGCGTGGGTGGTCTTCTTGAAGCACGGGGGTATACAGGCTGGCACCCGATGCTCCCGTGTTTACGTACGCTTCCCGGCGTTTCTCCCCACCATCTGTCTTGTGTGCCCTGTTGTGTCCCTCTCTTCGCATACCGCAACGTCCTCCTAAGGTGGGCACGTGCATTGCTCGCTTATGCCAAGCATAGCCGCCCGAAAACCCAGTGTGCCACAGGTGCATTCTGCGGCTGCATACGGAGGCGAGTGACCGAAGACATCGTGCGCACCGCTCCATGTCCGGTGCTTATTGTACGGGCTGCGCAACCGCGTTCTATGCGACAATGTGTCAGCATACTAGACAGATTGTCTGCATAGAGCTCCCTGACCGGGGCACAATCATCCGACAAAGTCTGCCTGGAGAAGGTCTTCCGGGTGCACAGAATGATGGCATGGGCCTTGCTCTGTAGTCTCGGTGCTATGGACGTAGTGGCACATGCAATGCAAGGATATCGATGCCGTCGCTCAAGGAGAGTGATGTATGACAGAGGCCACCGGAATCCGCACAGAGGAGTTAGGGCTGTGCACGGATTTGTATCAACTCACGATGGCCGAGAGTTACTATGCTCACCGCCAGAACCACACGGCTACTTTCAGTTTATTTATTCGGAACTATCCGCCGAACCGTCGGTATTTTGTCGCCGCCGGCTTAGCCACGGTGCTGGATTATTTAGCGCAGGTGCACTTTCCCGCTTCTGCCTGCGATTACCTGCGGGAGACGGGACGGTTTAGCGCCGACTTCCTGGCGTATCTGCAGGATTGGCGCTTTCATGGTGAGGTGTGGGCCATGCCTGATGGCACGGTGTTCTTCGTAAATGAACCGGTGCTGGAAATCACTGCGCCGATTATCGAGGCGCAGCTGGTGGAAAGCTTTGTGGTCAATACTATCCATCTGCAAAGCCTGATCGCCACCAAGGCTTCACGCTGTGTACACGCTGCTCAAGGCCGCAGTCTGATCGATTTTTCTCTCCGCCGGACGCATGGCACGGATGCCGGGATGAAAGTTGCACGCTCCAGTTATCTCGCCGGCTTTGTGAGTACAAGCAATGTGTTGGCCGGGCAGCAGTATGGCATCCCGATCGCAGGGACGATGGCCCATGCGTACGTCACATGCTTTGCGGAAGAGATCGATGCCTTTCGCGCCTTTGCCGAGACGTATCCGCAGCAAACCGTGCTGCTCATTGATACCTACGATACGATTACCGGAGCACAGCGCGCGACCATCGTCGGACAGGAGATGGCGCAGCGTGGAGAGCAGTTGCTTGGGGTGCGGCTTGACAGTGGCGACATGACCAAGCTGAGTCAGGAGGTGCGTGCGATCCTCGATGCTGCTGGCCTGCCGGAGGTCAAGATTGTTGCCAGTGGGGGGTACGACGAATATGCCATAGCCCAAGCGCTTCGCGATGGCGCCTGCATTGATATCTTCGGCGTGGGCACCAAGATGGGTGTGGCTGCTGATGCCCCATATTTTGATATGGCATACAAGCTCGTCAAATACGACGGCCGACCGGTGATGAAATTGAGCCCCGGGAAAGTCACCTTGGTGGAGGAAAAACAAGTGTGGCGCTGCACCACGGACGGCCAGGACACCGAAGACGTGATCGGCTTGCGCCATGAAGACCTCGATCTCCCCCAGAGCCAACCGCTCCTCCAATGTGTGGTACGGGACGGTCATTTGACGCAGCCACTGCCGTCACTCGAAGCCTCCCGGACTGTGCACGCTGAGCAGCTGGCGGCGCTACCTGCCGACACCCGGCTGTTAGAGGGTCAAGGACATTACCCAGTACGCTTGAGTCCGGGCTTAGGAACGCTGCAACAGGAGATTGAGTACACGCTCAAGCAGGGTGGACAGACGCAGTGAGTCACCCCGTGTCGACTGCCAATCAGAGGAGAAAGGTGTGATGCATCAAGCAGAAATGGCAACCTATCGGCAGCGCCTTATCGAGTGCCGAGACCAGCTCGTCGCCCGGATCTATACGCTTGCCGAGACGCGTGAGGGGGTCACGGAACCGCAAATCGAGTTTGGGGACAAGGCACAAGCTGAGGCACCGGCGGAAGTGCTTGCACGGTTGGATGAGCAGAGCCGTGAGGAATGGGAGGCGATTCAAGTGGCCTTGGCACGCATTGAGGCAGGCACCTACGGCAGCTGTGAAGCCTGTGGAAAAACGATGACCGCGGCGCGTCTTGAGGCCATGCCGATGGCTTCACGCTGTCTCCCGTGTCAACAGAAGCGTGAAACAGAACGAAAGGGCACGTCGTGGACATAACCCAGGAACTCCAAAAGCTATCACGGTTTGTGACCACAGATGCCCCTGTTATCAGTGTCTATCTCGACACCGAGTGGCGTGACTTGCATCAGCATGAGCGCACGGCCACGTTTCTGAAGCAACATCTCGGCCAGGCTGCGGAAGTGACGTTGGATTCTGCGTCGGCCAGGCAAAGTCTCCAGGATGATCTGGTACGTTTGACGGACTGGAGCACGAAGCTCCGCAACAGTTCCCGTAATGCCCTCACTCCCGGCCTGGCAATTTTTGCGTGCAGTGAAAGGGATTTATGGGTGGAATTCCCTGCGCCCGTGGCGTTCGACAACGAATTTACCATTGCCGATCGGCCCGCCCTGCGGCAACTCGCCCGGCTGAATGCCGAGTACACCACCACGTTGGTGGCCCTGGTGGATACGCAGGCCGCGCGGATTTGTGAAATGGTCTTCGGCGGGTTGCTGACGGAGACCGACATCACGAACGAGGTCCCCGGCCGCCATCAACAAGGGGGCTGGGCACAGATGCGGTATCAGCGCCACATTAAAGATCACATGGACCGGCATCACAAAGAAGTGGCCAACTATCTGAATGCCTATATCGTAGAGCAACCTCAAAGTTTTGTCATCCTCAGCGGACAAGACCAGATTATCGCGAATCTACGACCATGGCTTTCCGCTGCAGTGCAGGAACGTCTACTCGATTCGATACAGCTTGATATCCGCCAATCGCAAGCCGACATCGTCCGGGTGGCCCGGGAACTCATCCAGGAGCACGAACGTGAGGAGGAGCTAGAGCTCGTCCAACGTCTGCTCAATCGGGCCGGTCACGGTGGTTTAGCCGTGGTGGGCCTGCAGGCAACCTTAGCTGCGGCGAATACGGGGCGGATGCATATGTTGATCATGCACCGGGATATGCAGGGACGCGGGGCGCGCTGTGCAAACTGCGACACGCTCGGCGAGGAGCCCCTGGCAACGTGCATGGTATGTGGTGGGAGTCTTACCGAGGTTGACCTCGGAGAGGCTCTGGTAAACCGTGCCTTACAAACCGATGCGTTTGTTGAGCTGGTTGAACCGGATGAACGGCTTGCGAGCTATGAAGGGGTTGGAGCGCTATTGCGCTACAAATGACCTGAGTAGAGAGTCTCAGTACATCATGAGGGGAGAGACATATGAATGTGAAGATTGAAGGCCAACACACGCAGGTCGATGACGATGTAAAGTTGATGGTGACCGAACGACTGCAAGCACTGAATGACCCGTATGATGACATCGTGCATGTGCGGGTGTCGTTTATCAAGCACGAGCGACATAACAAAGGCAGTGATGAAGTACGGATGTTCCTCACGCTCTCAGGCAAGTCCATAAGCATCAAGCGTCAGGCAGACACGCTGGATGAGGCTTTAAACGACGCTTTGGATGTGGTGACACGCCAGCTGCGTGAGTTCCGTGAGATCCGGCAACATGCAACCAAGACTCCGACCCCACATCCGCGCGGGCGCATTATCCGCCTGTTCCCTGAGGACGGCTATGGCTTTATTGAAACCGAATCACATCAAGAAGTCTATTTTCATGAAAATGCCGTCTACCATATAGCCTTTGACGATTTAGAAGTCGGGATGACGGTTGAACTCAGTGTCGAGGCCGGTCGTGAAGGACCGCAGGCCTCACATGTTACATTATACAAAGTCTAAATCCTAGGACGGTCGTCCGGCGAGGGAGCATGATGCAAGGTGCGTTCATCAGTAAATCAACTGCGACCACATCCGTAGCGCCTCATCTGTCAGACTACGCAGCGACGGTGGCGCAGTTCTCCTGGGACGATGTCCGAGCAGAGCTCGAAGGCTTGCCTGACAACGCTGGCTTGAACATTGCGCATGAAGCGGTCGACCGTCATGCCGCAGGGCCACGCCGTGACCACCTGGCCCTGCGGTGGTTGGGCAAAGACGGTGCGAATCGTGATTTTACCTACGGCGACCTGCAAGAGTGGAGCAACCGCTTTGCCAATGTCCTACGGCAGCTAGGGGTACAGAAAGGGGAACGGGTATTCGGCCTGGCCGGGCGCGTTCCCGCACTGTATATCAGTGTCCTCGGGACGCTCAAACATACCAGCGTCTTTTGCCCGCTTTTTGCGGCCTTTGGCCCCGAGCCGATAGCGCAGCGCTTGCAACGTGGTGATGCGGCGGTTCTGGTCACCACCACACGCCTGTACACACAGAAAATAGCCGCATTGCGCCCCCGCTTGCCACAGCTACGGCATGTCTTGTTGATCGATGCCGACGACGACCCGGAGCCCGGGTTGTGGTCCCTTCCCAATTTACTGCGACAGGCCTCACCGTCGTTCACCATTCCGCCTACAGCTCCTGAAGATATGGCCGTGCTGCATTTTACCAGCGGTACGACCGGTATGCCGAAAGGGGCTATGCACGTGCATAATGCCGTGCTGACCCACTATCTGACCGGCAAGTTCGTCTTGGATTTTCACCCGGATGATATCTTCTGGTGCACTGCAGATCCCGGCTGGGTGACAGGCACGTCTTACGGTATCATCGCGCCACTGACCCACGGCGTCACCATGATCGTTGATGAGGCCGAGTTCGACGCGGCACGTTGGTATCACCTCCTCGACACCCAGCGTGTCACGGTATGGTACACCGCTCCTACGGCCATTCGACGCCTCATGCGGTTGGATGTAAATCCTCGGCAGGAGTATGATCTGCAACACTTACGGCTCATTCATAGCGTCGGGGAACCCCTCAACCCGGAAGCCGTGCTGTGGGGGCAGGATGCACTCGGCCTGCCGATTCACGATAACTGGTGGCAAACGGAAACAGGTGGCATCATGATTGCCAATTATGCCGGCATGGATATTCGCCCAGGCTCTATGGGACGACCTATGCCCGGCATCGAGGCGGCCATTGTGCGTCGTGTGGCGGATAATGCCGTCGAGGTCATTCATGAGCCCGATGTGGAAGGTGAGCTGGCCCTGAAACCCGGCTGGCCTTCCATGTTCCGTGGATATATCCATGACGAGGAACGCTATCACAAGTGTTTTGTAGGCGGGTGGTACATGAGCGGCGACCTGGCACGGCGTGATGCTGACGGGTATTTTTGGTTCGTCGGGCGCGCCGATGACATTATCAAAACCTCGGGGCACATGGTTGGACCGTTTGAAGTCGAGAGTGCACTGATGGAACACCCGGCGGTAGCCGAAGCCGGAGTGATTGGGAAACCCGAACCCATGATTGGGGAACTGGTGAAGGCGTTTATTGCCCTCAAACCCGGGGTGGAGCCCAGCGACGCACTACGTCGGGAGCTTGTAGGGTTTGCCCGGAAAAAATTGGGACCCGCCGTCGCTCCGAAGGAAATCGCGTTCCAAGACAACCTTCCCAAGAACAAAGCGGGCAAGATTATGCGACGCCTGCTCAAGGCGCGAGAGCTCGGCTTGCCCGAGGGCGATACCTCAACTTTGGAGACAGACGTATGAAGGCTGATTCCACAGCACAGCATGCCGACCTGCATATTGATCGGACGCACGCGTTACACCTGTTGCATCAGATGGTGCGTATCCGGCGCTTCGAGGAGAAGTGCGCCGAACTCTATAGCGCCACCAAGATCCGGGGATTTCTGCATCTCTATAACGGTGAAGAGGCCGTGGCGGTGGGCGTGCTGGAAGCCCTAGAGCCTGATGATGCGGTTGTGGCCACGTACCGTGAACACGGTCATGCCCTCGTCCGTGGCATCTCCGCCGGTGCGATTATGGCCGAGATGTACGGCAAACAAGAAGGCTGCAGCCGCGGCCGTGGCGGGTCGATGCATCTGTTTGACGCCACAACCCGTTTCTACGGCGGCAATGCCATTGTCGGTGGGGGACTTCCCGTCGCCGTAGGGCTGGCGCTGGCGGACAAGATGCAAGGGAAACACCGGGTGACATGTTGCTTCTTCGGCGACGGCGCCGTAGCTGAAGGGGAATTCCACGAGTCAATGAATCTGGCAGAACTCTGGCGCTTACCCGTCTTGTTCGTGTGCGAAAATAACCTGTACGCCATGGGCACGGCGCTGGAACGCTCCGAGTCTGAAACCCACTTGACCGCCAAAGCAGCAAGCTATGCCGTGCCTGCCAGCACGGTGGACGGTATGGATGTGCTCGCGGTCGAAAAGGCCGCGCAACATGCTGTCGCCGCTGTACGAGCCGGGGAGGGGCCGTATTTCCTGGAATGCCGTACCTACCGCTTTCGAGCCCATTCGATGTTCGATGCCCAACTCTATCGCGACAAAGCTGAAGTGGAAGAATGGCGCAAGCACGGTCCTCTCGTGATGTTCACGCAACTCCTGCAAGCCCGGGGCGTGCTCACGGATGCCGACCTCGAAGACATCGAGCATAAGGTTGACGCTGAAATTGTGGAGGCCGTGGCCTTTGCCGAAGCTGGGACGTTCGAACCACTGGAAGACTTAACGCGTTTTGTCTACTCGGAACGGAGAACGGCATGAGTGCGACCGTGGAGACAGTAGAACTCACTTACCGTGAAGCCATGCGCGAGGCCATTCGGGAAGCCATGCGCCGGGACGAGCGCGTGTTCTTAATGGGAGAGGACGTCGGGCGTTACGGCGGCTGTTTTGCCGTCAGCATGGGACTCCTCGAGGAGTTTGGTCCCGAACGTATCCGCGACACGCCGCTGTCCGAGTCGGTATTTGTCGGCGCCGGTATCGGCGCGGCACTGGGTGGTATGCGACCGATTGTGGAGATTATGACCGTCAACTTTAGCCTCCTGGCGGCAGATCAGATCATTAACAATGCCGCAACCTATCTGCACATGTCAGGCGGACTGTTCAACATCCCCGTCGTGATTCGTATGGCCACCGGAGGCGGCAAGCAACTGGCAGCCCAGCATTCGCACAGCTTGGAAGGATGGTACGCCCACGTGCCGGGCATCAAAGTGGTGGTCCCGGCCACCCTTGCCGATGCGCGCGGTATGTTATGGACGGCGCTCGAGGATCCGGACCCCGTGCTTATCTTTGAGAATTCGACGCTCTACAACATGAAGGGAGAACTTCCGGCCGCTGCAGGGGCCGTGGACATCGATCAGGCTCGCGTACTCCGCCCCGGCACCGACGTCAGCATCCTGACGTATGGGGCCAGTGTGTTTAAAGCGTTGGATGCTGCCGACACCTTGGTTCAGGACGGCATTGAGGCCGAAGTGATTGACCTGCGTACCTTGCGTCCGCTCGACGATGCAACTATCCTGGCGTCGGTCGCCAAGACCCACCGTGCCGTGATCGTTGATGAGGGGTGGCGTAGCGGCAGCATCTCCGCCGAGATCAGCGCCCGGATTATGGAACAGGCCTTCTATGATTTGGATGCCCCCGTTGCCCGCATTTGCAGTGCGGAAGTACCAATGCCGTATGCCTATCACCTCGAGCAGGCTACCATGCCGCAAGCCGAGACGATTGTGACGACCGTACAAAACATGGGACGCGCCGATGGCTGAGTTTCTCATGCCAAGTTTAGGGGCGGATATGGAGGCCGGCACATTGATCGAGTGGCTGGTCAAGCCGGGGGACACTGTTGCACGTGGGGATATCATAGCCGCAGTTGAGACGGAAAAAGGCATTATCGAGATCGAAGTCTTCGAGGCCGGGATCGTTGAAGAGTTGCGTATCCGCCCCGGGGAGCACGTCCCTGTCGGTACCGTCTTGGCCATGATTCGGTCTGATGACCGCGGCGCTGCTGTGCCACAGCCTGAAACCCCAACGCCCTCTCCTGAGACTGCTCACCCTGCACTCCGGCCACCACAGCCGCTCGCCCCGCCAACAGCCGAGCCGGGGCAACGCGTCAGAGCTTCCCCCTTGGCACGGCGGCTGGCGGCGCAACACGGTATTGATCTAGGCTCGGTACAAGGCACGGGGCCACACGGCGCTATCGAACGGGCGGATATTGAACGCGTCCTTGCTGCACGCGAGCCCGTCAAGACTGCTCCAGAGCCGGAACAGCCTGCAGCAGCGCGACCTCCTACGACAGACTTTCAGGCAGGTATGCGACGTGCCATTGCCGCCGCGATGAGCCGTTCAAACCGTGACATTCCCCACTATTACCTCGAAACGCGTATTGATATGAGCCGGGCCTTGCGCTGGATCGAGGCCGAGAACCAACAGCGGGCAATCAGCGAGCGCCTCTTGCCTGTCGTGGTCTTACTCAAAGCCGTGGCGCACGCCGTGGCTGCCGTACCGGAGTTGAATGGCTATTGGATTGACGACCAACTGCAGCCGCACACCGCCGTCAACATCGGCTTGGCTATTGCGTTACGCCAAGGGGGACTGATCACCCCGGCTTTACATGATGTGGACCGGAAAAGTCCAGGTGAAATTATGGCAGCCATGCGTGACCTCATCACGCGGGCGCGGGCTGGTCGCTTACGGAGCTCAGAAATGACCGATGCGACCATCACAGTCACCAATCTGGGGGATCTCGGGGTGGAAAAGGTGTATGGGGTGATTTATCCCCCCCAAGTGGCGCTGGTGGGTTTTGGCAAGATCATGGAGCAGCCTTGGGCGGAAAACGGCATGCTGGGGATTCGCCCGGTGCTGACAGCGACGTTGGCAGCAGATCACCGGGCGACGGATGGACGTCGGGGAGCGCAGTTTCTTGAGGCGCTCAATCGGGCTTTGCAGGAGGTGACGACGCTATGACTGACGCAGAGATTCGGGAGACGATTTTCACCGTGCTGGGCGATATTGCCCCTGAAGCCGACCCCACGGCGCTCGCGCCCCATGAAGATATGCGCGAGGCACTGAATATTGATTCGTTTGACCATCTCAACGTGCTGATTGGTCTTCACGAGGCTCTTGGGGTGGAGATCCCCGAAGCGGATTACGGGGAGCTCACCACCCTGGAAGGCATGATCACGTACTTAGCAGCCCGTGTCGGCTAAGATGAGCTCTCCGTACTCAGAGCGCGTAGACGAGCGAGCAGATCGGTTTTCGTCAGAATACCCACCGGCGCCTTGTCTCGCACCACTGGCAGGCACCCAATCCCCTTTTCGATCATGAGATCGACCGCTTCGGTCAACGAGGTGTCCGGCGCGACCGTGACGACGGGATGAGCCATGATTTCCTTGACGCGGACATTATGGAGAAAAGCCTTTTGCCCTTTTTCGCCGTATCCCATGGTGGAGGACATGCGTGCTTTGAATACATCACGTTGCGTCACCAGCCCCACGATTGTGCCATCTTCGATCACCGGGATATGACGGATGTGGGCCTCTTCCATAATGTTTTCGACCATGCGTAGGTCGTCATTTCGCTCTATGGTCACGAGATCGGTCGTCATCAGGTCTTGGACTTGCATCATCATGTCTCCTCTTTAGCCTTACATGAGTATATCATTGGACCAGGTCGGACCCAGACCAGCTGCTGTATGATAGTACTATTACATGCGGGATTGTTGCTAGCTCCATTCTCTGTGAGCGTTCACGCTTGTGCCGGCCATTGTGGGTTGGGAATTCTCACAAGGGAGAGAAACCAGCCAAGCTTGCGAATGGTGTCGCTGAAGTGCTCGTAATCGATAGGTTTCGTGACGTAGGCATTGCACCCCAGGGTGTAGCACCTGGCGATTTCTCCCGGGTCGTCCGTGGTGGTAAACACGACCACCATGACGTGCTGCGTCCGCGGATCGGTCTTGATCTGCGTGAGCACTTCGTAGCCGTCGAGCCCTGGAAGACTGAGGTCTAACAGAATGATGAAGGGCTGCATACTATATCCTTGCGCGGAGCTGTACACGGTAAAGAGGTAATCCAGAGCTTCGTGGCCATCCGACATGACAAGGACGTCATTCGTCACCTCGGCTCGGCGTAGATTCCGTTCAATGAGTCGAGCATGCCCGGGATCGTCTTCAACCAGGAGGATACGCACAGTATTCGTTTGAGACATAGTAATCATCCTGTGTGCGCTGGCGCATGCCGTGTCATCCGCCAGCGCAACCATTCCGGACAAAAGGCACGGTCTTGCAGTGAGAGTCAGGTACATGCCGAGTATGCTCATGCGCGAGACACTATGATACAGCCGCATTATTCGGTTGGTAGAGCAAGACTTATGCCAACCCTACTCCTTCGCTATCAATCCCCGGTCTTGTTCCTCGTGCGATTCCTGTCCATGTCTGTCAGCCGGCACGATAAGGACAGCACAGGGGCCAAGCTGCACGACGCGTTCGGCCACACTCCCCAAGAGAATACGGCTCAGCCCGGTTTGTCCATGACTTCCCATGACAATCAAGTCCACATCCCGCGCGCGCGCCAGATCCACAATCACCTGAAACGGTGAACCCGTGACCACAAGCGTGTCGCAGGGTATGTCTGCAGCCCGCACCCGCTGCGCCGCAATCTCCAACATCTGTTGTCTAGTCGCTTCAAGGTGCTGCATTTGAGAGGCGAAGACTGCTTCCAATTCAGGTGTTTCCTCTCCTCGCCCACTCACAAATGGTTCTAAGACGTGCAGCAATGTCACCCGGGTCTGCATAGGAGTGGCAAGAGTCAGTGCGGCAGTCAGTACCTGCTCAGCCACTGCACTGTCATCCAGTGGGACCAGGATGTGCTGCGTCTTTGCCGGCGGGGAAGGGGGCTCCTGAATTTTGCTGCGCGTGGTCTGGCGTATGCGTGCACTGAGGGTGCGTCGGAGGCTGTGCGCAATATTTGGGTCGTGGCTGAGCAGGTACTGAAAGGCATCATCCGGGAGCAGGAGGACCTCGGTTTCTTCCATGGCCACGGCCGTGAGGCTATGGGGAGCGTGCTCAAAGAGTCCCATTTCTCCGAGAAATTCAGTGGGGCCAAGATTGACAACGGTACGTTCGTTTGCCGTAGCGTAGTCTTTGAGGAGACGCACATGCCCCGTCAGAATGATGTAGACCTTGTCGTCGTATTCACCCTCAGTAAAAATCACATCACCCCCGTGAAAACTCCCGATGTCTATATGGTCGAGTAAACGACGCAGTTGGGGAAATGTCAGGGTGTGAAAAAGGCGAACGTGCCGGAGAAAGAGGAGATACTCAACCGCTGGACGCATGACATGTTGCTCCTCTTCCTCTCGCAGGAATGGGTCGGGGCGTTTATCTCAGTTGTCACCATATGTGGAAACAACCCCAAGATAAGAGTTCTCCTTTCACGTGAAGGCAAAACTCATGCCACATTCACACACTGTTCGACAACGGGCGACATCATGGGTATCCAGGCCACTGAAGATATGATTCGGAGAGGACAAAGTGTCCTATGGGTGGACATTTTGTCAGATAGAAGTCATCTTGTTACCTTCTGCCATGTCCCGAAGCCATCTGAACCATAGCACTTCACTGCGCCGTCATGTGTGGCATGCGAATTGCTCTTTCAACGGGTCACAGGCTGAAAGTCATGCCTACAGGTAAACAAGGAGGTTCTCGAATGGAAGAGAGGATTGGAAAAGAGCAGTGGTCCGAGTTTTTTAACGACTTTGCCAAGACCCATCACGGCTATGAAGCGCGCATCGAAATTCTCGGTCGTGACTTTGGTGATCAAGAAGAAACGGCCTGGTTACCGTTAAGTGGTATCTCGTACGACCCCCAGGGTGATCACATTATCATCACACTGGGGGGAATCAGCGGCCGCTATCCGGCTCACCTGACGCATATGATCGATCACCCAACGCAGGTCGCGATGCAAGTGCACCAGAGTCTCTGTTGCGTCGGGCGACACGATCATGACAGCGCTTACGCCCTCAGGACTTGGCTCATGCATCGCGACCTGCGTTGGGTGATCGATCATATGCGTCAGGTGAGCCGGATAGCGGC
>CAJIAL010000296.1_pt1 | contig 19558 bp, 16 predicted proteins | sample 9199091 | NCBI WGS metagenome assembly CAJIAL01 (sample SAMEA7708270, study PRJEB35096) | sediment metagenome | biome: marine neritic benthic zone biome [ENVO:01000025]; feature: sediment [ENVO:00002007]; material: shallow marine sediment [ENVO:03000034] sea grass bed [ENVO_01000059] ... | reverse complement strand
ATACTGGGCCAGGGCACACATCAGTCACAAGCCGAACGCAATGAGCTTATCTACGAGGCCTACCGGCGCTACGGGTACTCGATGACCGCGATTGCCCACGCGTTGGGCGTGCACAATTCCACCATCAGCCGGATTATCACAACCAAAAAGAACGCCTGTTGCCGATACGGACAGTCGGCATAACATTAGCCGGAATCAATAAGATGCCGCCGATCCATGCAGGAGAGCTCTTACGGGAGGATCTCGAGGAGTGCGGACTGACCCCGCAGCAGATGGCCTCGGCCTTGCACGTCTCGCCTGACCACCTCATGGCCCTGCTTGATGGGCAATGTGCCCTCACTGCAGACCTGGCTCTGCGACTCGCCCGCTATTTCGGGACGTCTGCGGAATATTGGCTCAACTTGCAGAGCGCGTATGAGCTGCGCTGCGCCCGACAGGCGCATTGCTCTCGCATCGCGCGGGAGGTAAGCCCGCGTGTCCAGACAGGATAAGCGATACGCCAAAGCTGCCCCCCTTGCGCCTTGGCTCAGCAGAGGCCGGCGGCGCGCGGCCCATGGCAAGACCGACCCCAATCGACCGGAGTCCCCAAGCCCGCCTGCACCCATCGCTGCCCGTGCTGCACGTACGTGCCCAGGCGTTTCTTCTCCGCATGGTGCTCATAACGCCGGCCGATACGCGCAGTGAAGCGCTCCATCGACGCGTAATACGCTTTGACATCCGTCTTCAGCACAAATTGATGTGACGGGAGGTGGTCAAGGGCATCGCGCACCGCCGCCTTCGCGCCGCCATGGCCGCCGAGGTGATAGCACCGCGACGACGCTGGGAGTCGGTCCGCCAGGACGAGCGCCAGGGCTTTGAGCACCACCGCATCACGGGCGGACCACCGTGCAACCGTCTGGCCATCGCGTCGCGTGACCTGGGATACCAACCCGTTTCGTCGGTTCCCTCCAGAAGTTCGGCCTGTAAGCGTGCTTTTTCAACCGGCCACTCCCGCCGCAACCGCCCGCAATCCGCATCCGGCAGATAATCCCGCCGCCGCGTACAGAGCCAGGTACAGGCGGTCTCCAGAAGAAGAAAGGGGTCACCATTTAGCCGGCGCAAAGGAGAGGACGCAATGGCGAGGCCCCCCCAACGATCAGACCGTCATGCCGAAGAGCTCACGGAGTTTCGCGACCGATCGCGTGAGACCCTGAGTCGCCAGCGTGTCGAGTAGGTCTGCGAGGCTGCGCGGCGGGTTGCGGAGCGAGCGGGTCTGCTCCATGACCGCAGAGGCGACAGCACCCGACGCCAGGTTGATCACCTCCACGATGAACTCATCGGGATGCTTGGCCTCGATGCCTAACGGCTCGAGAGCAGAGTTAGGAAAATCCCGGAGGTTGAAGGTAACGATCGCCTGCGCGCCGGCTCGCACTGCAGCGGCGAGCACGTGCCGGTCGTCTGGGTCCGGAAGGGAGATACCGTCGATGAGTGGTTCGTATCCGGTGACCCGGCCATCACGGATTGCGTGGTTCATCAGTTCCCGGGTTCGCCGCAGACTCGCCTCGGAGAGATCAGGACGCTGCGCGAACACGCTGCAAAAGCACTCGTCGAGGATCTCGTCGGTCCATCGTGCACGCACGACGCCGGTGAGCGCTACGCGGATCAGCAGATCGCGAAGCGGCGCCGGGAAGAGCACGTTCGCGTCGTAGATGACCGTAAACGCCATGAGACTTCAGTACCCGAGTTCGAGTTTCTGTGCCTCGGCGGCGAGTTCGTCGGCAATGGCTCGCCGCTCGGCGTCATCGCGCTCCTTGTACGCCATAAGGTCGGCCATCCGCACACGACGGTGGGTACCGACCTTGCTGTAAGGAATCTGGCCGCCGTCAAGCAGTCCGATGAGGAAAGGGCGCGACACGTTTAGCAGATCGGCCGCCTGCTGCGTCGTCAGTTCGGCGTGCATCGGCACGACCGTCACGGCGCTGCCGTTCGCCATCTCGCCAAGCACCTCGACCAACACGCGCAACGCGTCGGAGGGCAAGGTCACGGCAATCTCGTCGCCCTCGGCGACGCATATGGACACGGTGGTCTCTGCCTGCACGCGCCCGGTCAGTGGCTGGAGCATGCGCAGCGCGTTGCGGGCGACTTCGGACGTCTCTGGGGTTGGCTCGGCCATCGGTTGCATAGTGTTCTTCCTTGTTCTTTCTCAAGTGTAGACTCACCCCGCTCCAAACGCAATAATCGAAACAGGCAACATTGGAAAGAGGGTCAGGTCTTGAATCCTGCTCGCCTCAGGGCCTGGCCAATGACCTCGCCCAAACAAAAGGGCAACGGCTGGACACGTATGTCTAAGTCCGACCAAGGGCAAGATGAAGATGTGTCACGAGTCGGGAATACACAGGAGCAGGCTTCGTTCTGTAAAGTGTTGTGTCGTGCATCTTCCCATCGCGACACACACCTCTCTGGCACACCATGCTCCTGGGGAAAACCGATACATATTCTTCAGGAGCATGGTACACGGCTACGTCGCCTCCTCGGCATCCTTCGGTATCGCCACAAAGCGGTCGTGATAAACCTGCCCCGTCCGTTCCATATGATAGGTGATATCGCGTAGCAGGTGGGCTGGTGAACTCTGGCGGCCTTCCCAATACCCCATGCGTCGTGCCAGAAACAAGCTTTCCTCAGCCTCTGGCGCCGGCAACACCAGATCACGGGCATGGCCCCGCACGATGCGCAAGGCATCGATGAGATGGCGCAGAAATACATAAGCGTCGTGCAACTGCTCATAGGCAGCGATGTCAACATACCCGGCCTCGTGTAACGCTTGCAGCGCTTCAAGAGTATTGGGTGTATGACACGCCGCGAGGGCAGCGCCGTGCAATAATTGCAGGTATTGCACCGTGTATTCGATGTCGATCAACCCCCCGCGGCTGTATTTGGCATCAATTTTCCCAGGCGTGGTAAGCTCCGTGATTTGCTGCTGCCGCAAACGAACGGCTGCTGACAGGTCAAAGGGCTGCGCACTGTACACGAAGGCATCCCGCAGTTGCTCAACGCGCTCCCCAAGTGTCGCGTCCCCGGCAACGTACCGTAACTTAATCAGTGCTTGCCGCTCGAAAGGGGCCGCTTGGCCATCGGTGGCATAATACTGCTGAAATGCCCCGAGGCTGGTGGCCAGAGGCCCGTGTGAGCCAAACGGGCGCAGGCGCAGATCAATCTCGAAGATCCCCGCACGCCGGGCCACAATAAGGTCGAGCAACTGCCGCACGAGCTGTTCCGCATATTCACTCGCGGTGATCTGTTGCGGGCCGCTCGTGGTGCCTTGCCCACTGTACACGCACAGCATTTCGATGTCCGAGGCATAGCCAAGCTCGCGCCCGCCGAATTTCCCGAGCCCAAAGAGGACAAAAGCGCAGGGACTACCGTCCGGCAACACCGGTGGGCCATAGCGTTCGTCAAGATGCTGCCGCGCCAGCGTGAGCGCGCCGTCGAGGACAACCTCGGTGAGTTCCGTCAGCTCGGAGGAAAAACTCCCAAACCGGTGTTCTGGATGGAGCAAATGGCGCATATCAATGCGGAACATCTCGCAGTCTTTGAAAGTATTGAGGCTTTTCTTGCGGTCGGCAATGGTCGTCGCTTGCTCCAGGGCGTGCTGAAGCTGCCGCACCAGCTCGGCATGACTGGGACGGTCACTCGTGACGGTCGTCTCTTGCAGCACAGGCAACAGGGTGGCGTACTGTTGCCGCAAATAATCTTCCCAGAGAAAATCACTGCTTCCCAACACAGTAGCCAAGGCCTGCAGGCTCTCGGTTTCCCATAGCCAAGGGAATGCGTCGCTGAGCGAACCGTCGTGTGTCAAGCGGTCCATCAACTGGTCGAAATGCCGTAAAGCCTTGGCAGGATCAGGGGCAGCCGTCAAGCACGAGGTAAACTGCTTGATCAATGTGACGATCAACCGCAGCTCTTGCAGGCCTTCGGGCGAGCGGATTTTGCCGCCACGACGCCATCCAATGTCGAGCCGGTCGTGCACCGTGCCCTGGTCGCTTTGGATGCTGACGCGATGAATGTACATATTCCGCATCGCCAACGCGTTCGAGAGGCTGTAGAGAAATCCGGGAGTGTCTTCAGCGGTTAAATGGACGATGGTCCACTCCTCCGAGCTGTCATTATCGATCTGGAGGTCCACCGGAAGTATACGGTCCGCCGACACCGGCGCGGTCGTGCGAATCGTCTCGATCAGCTGATAATTCAAGCGGTCGCGTGCTTCTTGCAAGTGCCCCTCGCGGAGCAACTGAATCAGGGCACCGAGCTGCGCACAAAAGTCGGCCTGGTTGGTCTCATCAAACGCACGCATGGGTTCGACATGAAACACGTCAATGATCAAACCGCCGTTGGCATGCCCCCATGGTGACGTACGGCCTGGACCACGCTGGTAGCTGAACACCTGGCCCTCGCGAATATTGAGACCGTAGGTGGCCATGAGCCCGGTGAGCATGGAGAATTCTCCGAACAGATCGTAGGCGCCAATCAGGATCTCGACACCTGACGGCGTCTGCTCGGTAATACTGACGTGGAGAGGGTGCGCGTCGTCAATTGCCGCGAGGAGGGTGGCGTGCGTGGCAATCTGCTCGGGAGTAAACAGGGTAAAATAGTCCGGATCAAGTTGGGTGAATAACTCGTCAAGAAGCTGCGGCTCAACCGACGGACAGGCCCGTAGCACGTCCTGCCGCAGTTGTTGCCGTTCAGGGGAGTCGGATGAGCGGTCGCTTTGCATGGTGTCATACCCCATCAAAAGCGGTCATGCAGAGCGTATGCACAGCCTCGGTCCGTTCCAGATAGTCATGATAGAACGACTCCCATGTCTGGTGCCCGAAATGCCGCGCAAGCCGCAGCCGCTGTGCATCGTTGTGTGGCAACGTGTGGGTTTGCGCTCCCTGCTCCATTTGCAAGTAGTGCTCTACAGCCCGCAAGTAGCAGTAGGCCTGGCGCAACGTGGCTTCGACATCTTCACCAATCAAGCCATGACGTCGCAGGATCGTCAGAGCCTGTAACGAGTGGCGCTCCTGCAGCACGGGCTCCTGCCCGCCGAACAGCAGCTGGAAAATCTGGATAAAAAATTCGATCTCACGAATGCCGCCTTTTCCAAGCTTGACGTTCGTGCGGGTCTGGTCCTTCTCCGCGATTTGCCCATCGAGCTGTAGCTTGTTGTCATGCAGATGGCGCAGTCCGGTGTGATCGAGATGGCGCTGATAGCTAAACGGCCGTACGAGCGCCATGAATTCCTCACCGAGCTCCGGGTTTCCGGCAATCGGCCGCGCTTTAATCAACGCCATGCGTTCCCACGTTTGCCCAAAGCGGGCGTAATAGGCTTCGTACGACAGCAGCGACAGGGCCATTTGCCCTTGCGTACCATCCGGCCGCAAACGTAGATCGACGCGGAACGCTTGTCCTTCGGGGCCTTTACCACCGACAACATTGGTCAGCCGGCGCGCCAGCGCCACGAAATACTCGTGGTTGGAAATCTGATTCTGCCAGACGCCGTCGAGTAGGATGCCCCGGGTGTGGCCCTCGTACGAGGTATAGACGTACATCACGTCGATATCCGAGGCAAAATTCAGTTCGTAGCCGCCGAGCTTCCCCATGCCGATAACACAAAAATGGCAAGGCCGTTCCATACCGGTATCATCGGTATACAACGGCACCCCGTGCCGTGCGATGAGCCACTGTTGGCAGGCAGTGACTCCCGCTTGCACGACGCTGTCCGCCAGCGCCGACAAATCCGCCGTGGTCGTTTCCACATCGGCCACCTGATTGAGGTCACGGACGCCGATACGGAGCAAATGACGCTGGGTGAACGTGCGCAAGCACGCCGTGACTTCCGTTTCGTCCATCTCATCGTGCAGCATCTGCGCCAGTTCTGCCGCAAGCGCGTCCGGCGTTGGGGGCTCGGCCCACAGCGCGCCATCCACAAGCCACAAGAGCAGTGCCGGCTGGCGCCACACAATGCTGCTGAGAAACTGTGAAGCCGCAAAGATCGTCAGCACGCACGCGATCGTATCCGGCCGGTCTTGCCAGGTCTCCCAGACCTCGGCGGGTGTAGGGGTAGCATCGAGGTAGCGCAATAGGTGAATCATGGCGCGTTGCGGGTCGACCGTTGCCAACAGGGCCTGGAGAAACTGCCGCAGTACGGCCGGGGACACCTGGGGAGCGTGCTGTAAGGCCTGGACAGCATCGGTGGCAAGCTGAGGATAGCTCCGTTCCTGCGGCAATTCCTGCAGCAGCAGGGTCAGTTGGTCTTGCGTGTGGACGTGGTTCATGGCGCTCGCGGCTTCCCCTGGCACATCGATGATTCGTCCCGTGTCCTGGCATAATCGAGACAGCAGACGAATACCTTGCATGCATTTTGCCTTCGACGTTCACCTCACAGTAGGAGTATTATAACGGAAACGCGTGCGTGGTGCGTCAGCAAACGCACTGCCTGTCACCCGAAGAGCAAGAAGGCATGTGACATGCGATCTCTGTGGACCTTGCGGCCCCGTCCGCTCTTCCAGCCATGGAATTGGCCATGGCGATATTATGCCTGGCGCTTGGAAACGTATGCCGGCATACCGGCGCATGAAGTGACGTGGCGAACGTTTCTAACGTTTATGCGTCAACCGGCCCATCGCCGCGCCGTATATCGGTATCTGCGCTGGGTGGGACACATGCGCCGTATGCGTCGCATGCAATAGGTGACGCATGCGAAAGACCTTGATACGGCTCGTGCCCTGGCTCATAACGGGCGTGATTTTTGCGATTTTGTTTGCGCGCATCCCTGTTGCCGAGGTCCTGGCGGCCTTACGGCAAGTCCGTCTCCTGCCCTACCTCGCTCTCATGCTGCCGTATAGTATGGTGTACTGTCTGATCGATAGTTTTGTGCTGACGCGGGTTGTCCACTGGTTTCACCGGCGTGTATCGTACCGCCGGATTCTACCGGTGCGTGCCTCATCGTATATCCTCTCCATACTCAATCCCGGCCTGGGGCAAGGCGCCGCGGCGTATTATATTCACCGGCGCGAACACCTCCCGTTTTGGGCCGTGGCCGGCACGATGCTGTTTGTTGCTGTTATGGAGTTTTGCCAGCTTGCTCTGTACGCCGGGATCGGTATCGTCGGTTTCCACCCACACCTGGCGCTGGCATTTGCGCCGTTTTATCTTGTCTTTGGAACCGCCTTAGGCCTCGGGCTCGTCATCGTCCACAGGGGTGTAGAACCTGTGCAACGCACGCTCACATGGCTCGGACGCCGCTTGCGGCGTAATCCCACCTACGTAGCCCACGTCGATTTCCAGCAAGTGCCGCTTGTGCGAACGCTGAAGCTGGCGCGGCCACGACATTACGTGTTGACGCTCCTCTACAAAGCCCCTCTGTTTCTTCTTGCGGTTGTGGTGCATCATCTCGCCTTGCGACTCTTCGGGGTACATGTGCCTGTGGTCCATTTATTCACGTTTTTGCCCATCGTGTTTCTCGTCGCCTCGCTGCCGGTTACTGTGGCCCATCTGGGCACGTCACAAGCCGCCTGGCTCTATTTTTTCGCCGCCTACGGGTCGGAAGCCAGTATTCTGGCCTACAGTTTGGTGGCGCACGTGACTTTCATGGTGTTGAACGCCTTGTTGGGTTTGGCGTTCTTACCGCTGGCACTACGCGGGATGGATGGCGCCACGTCCGGACCAGATGTCCCAACCGCTCAGTCCCCGATACCAGTGCCAGAAGCGCCAGAGCCGTAAAACACCCCGACAAGACCTGCTCGGCAACGAGGGCGTTTCCGATCGCCAGGTTGCATGTCACCATGCCGACCACCACGTAATACAGCATCCCACCAATGTGACCCAGCCGACTCGTGAGGAGACGTGGTTGCGGCTGCGTCGCCGTCCGCCACCAGGAATCGAATACATAGAGCGCAAAAGACCAAGCAATTGCGCTCGGCAGCCACCAGGGCACGAGTCCACGGTGAACAAAACTCCCCAGCGCCGTCAGAATGAACAGCACATCACACCCGTGATCGAGTGTCCGACCCAGCGCGCTTTCCTGACGCCGCCGCCGTGCCAACCAGCCGTCGAGGAGATCTGTTGCCACAATCACCAAAAAGACGCCGAGGGCTCCCCATCCAGCCAAGGAATCTGGCATGGTGTACGCACGCCCACAGAGTAAGACGAACGGTCCGGTACAGACGGGTCGGAGCAGGGTGAGAACGTTAGGAGCCGTGAGGAGACGGCTGAAGATGTGAGACGGAGTCATGGCACGTACCCTGGTCAGAAACCAAGCATTTCCGTTGACAGCGTCCGTGTCCATAGAGTACAAACAAAGGGGTTGCGGGCCTGTGAATCGGCTCGGAGGTATTTCGTTTCCCTGTGTTGTTCGCGGCAGTGCTCTGGGCTCGAAACCAGAGCATATACCACCGTTAGAGGCATGCTATGGACGGATTTGCAGTCGCGTTTATCACCTTCATCATCAATCTATTTATTCTCCTATTCTTCTTGCGGATTTTTATTGCCGAAAGTGAACGGTTTGACCCCGTCTTAGGTTTGATAGTTCAAGCGACCAATCGGGTGATCATCCCGTTGCGTACAGTACTCCCCTGGCGCCAGGTTGCCCCGGCCTGTCTAGTGGTTATTGCGGCGCTGCTGGTGCTTAAAGGGTTAGTAGTCCGCTCGCTTCCCGGTACGCTCCAAGGCTTTGCCAGCACGCTGTTCCAACTCTATGTGTTCATCATGGTCATTATTGCGAGCTACCGGGAGTACTATACCAATCCGATCACCAATTTTGGCCAGCGCATGGTCAATCCGATCAGGGCAGTGGCAGCGAATGTCTCGCGACATTTGCCAACGGTCAATATCCTGTCGATTGTGCTGTTGATCGTCGTGCACACCGTTCTCACGCTACTCCTTAGTAGCCTGGGACTCAAACAAGCCATTGTCCTGAGTCTCAGACTGGTCATCGGACTCACAACCTATTTCATGTTTGCGATTATTATCAATGCCTTGCTATCATGGGTCAGCCCTGACCCGATGAACCCTATCGTGCAGCTTCTGGCGCTGATTAGTGCACCCATTGTCGAACCCATTCGCCGCGTCATTCCCCCCTTGGCCGGCGCCATTGATCTTTCACCAATGATTGCTATCTTCGCCCTGATGATCGGCCAAAATATAGCCTTAGGACTCTTGGCGTCTCTCTAGCAAGAGAACCGCTCACAGCGCTGTATAACACTCCGTACGGACGATATCCTCAAACGTCTCCCGACGCGATATCAGGTACGGTATACCGTCGTCGAGCCACACCTGCGGCGCCCGACCGAGCGAGTTGTAATTGGAGCTCATCGCCGTCCCGTACGCCCCGGCATCGTGGAGAAGCACCAGGCTGCCGATCTCTACGGGAGGCAAAGGGCGTGGCTGTAACAGCTCATCGCCGTCGCGCGTGAAGATATCGCCCGATTCGCACAGTGGTCCGGCCACCACCACTGGCACGCAGTCCGCATCGGCGGGAGCTTGCCACACGCTGATCTGATGGAACGAGCCGTACATCGCTGGACGCACGAGATCACAAAAACCAGCGTCAACCATCACAAAAGTGTGCCCGGTCCCTTTAGCATTAGTCGCCGTGTCTTTGATATCGGTGACACGGGTGACCACACACCCCGCTGGAGCCACGAAGTACCGTCCCGGTTCGATTTCAATACGAATCGGGCGCCCCATTTGCTGACTAAAACGCTGTTGTGCGCGTTGCAAAATTGTGACAAAGTGCTGCAAATCGACTTCGGGAGCCCCTGGGCGATACGGATACGGCATGCCACCCCCGAGGTTCACGGCTTGCAGATGCGGATAGGCTTCTATCTGCTCGGCGAAAAAATCGACCAGGAGCTCCATATTCTGCAAGAACTCCTCGACCTCTGGCCCGGAGCCGACATGCGCATGCAGCAACACCGTCGGCATGTCATGTCGTGCGGCTCCCTGGGCAACGGTCAGCGCCTGCTCGAACCAGATGCCGTGCTTTGAGCTCGGTCCGCCGGTGTCACAGCTTTGCACATGTCCATGTCCGAAACCGGGGTTGATACGCAAGGCAATCGGCCCGCGATACCCCGCAGCGACGAGTTCAGCCACCATGCCCGGTGACCCGAGATTGGGGAGCACACCGTGTGCCATCACTACATCGAGTGCATTGTCACGAAAGACGTCTGTGGTGAGTAAGACGTCCGGCACCGCCGCATCGGGTGCGTACCCTACAGCGTGGGCACGCAACACTTCATTGCCGGACACGGCGTCAATCCAGATATCATGAGCACGCATGCAGGCCAAGATGGGCTTGGCCGAACAGGCTTTCATGGCATAGCGCGCGTGGATATACGGGTCAGTCGTGAGCGCGGCGATCTGCCGCACCCGCTCCTGCAGTATCTGTGCATTGTAGAGGAGAAAGGGGGTGCCGACACGCTCGGCAAGTACGTTCAAATCAGCCCCCTGCAAGCTATCCGTTTCCATCCATGACCTCCTTTGCGGTATACATCTTTGCCATCATACTACCGCACCACAGGAATTTGAGGCAAAGATGAGAGAAGGGATACAATGCCTTTCATTCTCACCACGCGTCACCACCCAGGCGCCAGGGCTTTGTAACGGTCCCCTGGGAACCGCAATCGGCATAAGGAAATGTCTCGTATGGCCGCTGATGTCATTGTGATCGATCACCCTCTGGTGCAACATAAACTCACGCTGATGCGTCAGGTAGAAACGAGTGTCGCCGAATTCCGCACCTTGTTACGGGAAATTCGCATGCTGCTCGGGTACGAAGTAACGCGGGATCTACCGCTGACTTCCGTCACGATTGAGACGCCCCTGGCATCAATGCAAGCGCCGCAGCTTCTGGGAAAAAAACCCGTTGTGGTTTCCATCATGCGTGCCGGAGACGGCATTCTCAACGGCATCCTCGAACTCCTGCCGTCAGCACGCGTGGGGCACATTGGATTGTACCGCGACCCCGACACGCATCGTGCGGTGGAGTATTACTTCAAGGTGCCCACTGATATCGCCGAACGTGCAGTCATCGTGGTCGATCCAATGCTGGCCACCGGGCATTCAGCGGTCACAGCGCTTGAGCGTGTCAAAAGCGCAGGAGCCACCACAATCAAATTTGTCTGCTTGCTCGCTGCGCCGGAAGGCCTCCGCACCTTCCATGTGCATCATCCTGAGGTGCCGGTGTATACGGCGGCAGTTGACACGTGCCTGAACGAACATGATTATATTGTCCCGGGCCTGGGAGACGCCGGAGATCGTTTATTCGGTACCAAATAGCAGGCGCCGTGTGCGAGAAGTCACAAGCGGAGTTGACTCTGAGTAGTAGGGGGCGCAGAATGGAGTTTCCGCTGACCGAGGACGCGAGATGGTCCTCCCAGTATCGCTAGCCGTTGCACGAACAGAAGAAGAACCATGGCAGATTCAGAACATAACCTTCCCCGCGTCACGCCGGATTCTTTAACAGCCTATCTGGCTGAATTACGGCGGAGGCCTGTCCCCACGCAGGAAGAAGAAATTGCCCTGGGGCACCGGATTCGTGCCGGTGATAAGGAGGCGGAACAGGAACTGATCGAGCGTAACCTCCGTTTCGTCGTGCAAGTGGCTGGGAAATATAAAGGTTTTGGCTTACCACTCACCGACCTGATTAACGAAGGGAATCTCGGCCTCATCCATGCCGCCCGGAAGTTTGATCCGGAGCGAGGCGCGCGCTTTATCACCTACGCTGTATGGTGGATTCGGCAAGCGATTATGCATGCCTTGGCCGCAGGGAGCGGGGCCGTCCGCCTGCCAATTAAACAGGCGGAAGCGCTGTCACGTTTGCGGCAGCAGTTTGAAGTGCTGCGGCGTCAAACAGGCGTTGACCCGACAGCCGAAGAACTGGCCCACTCCCTTAATATGAAGCCCGAGGACGTCGAGGACCTCCTACGGGTGTATCGCCCGCAATTGTCGCTTGATGCGCCGATCAAAGAGGGTGCGGATGCGACCCAGCTCGACTTTATGGAATCCAATCGGCTGCCTTCAAGTGAGGAAATCTATCTGCATGCCTCGCTGATCAGCGAGGTGCACGACCTTCTCAACCAACTTGAAGAACGAGAAGCCATGATTTTACGGGCACGCTTCGGTTTCGACGATGCTCCCAAAAGTTTGGCAGCGATTGGCCGCGAACTCGGACTCTCCCGTGAACGGGTGCGGCAAATCGAATCCCGTGCGCGCAGTAAACTGCGCGCCCTTGCTCGTGAGAAAGCCCTGCGGACGTATTTGAATTAAATCAACCCGCCAGACCCGTCTCGTCATCAGTTCTTCTATTGCCCTGCTACACGACCTGACTATGTCGCAGCGCCGCAACTTCATGCGGCGCAAAGCCCAGCTCCTGGCAATACACCTGTTCGTTGTGTTCCCCCAGGAGCGGGGCCGGAAGCCGCACACGCCAGGGAGTCTTGGACAGATGCATCGGTAAACCGGGCAGTTGCAGCATGCCAACACCTGGTTGATCTACCGCCATAAGAAACCCCCGTTCGACCAATTGCGGATGAGCAATCAGTTCGTCTAATCGATACACCGGGGCAATCGGCAAACGTTGCTCGCGGCATTGCTGAAAGATATCGGCGCGCGTGCGTTCCAGAAACCATTGTGCCAGTGGCACGTCGAGCTCCAGCGGTGGATGGTCGGCAATCCGGCGGCGATTGTGAAAGCGTTCGTCTTCGGCCAGTTCCGGCCGCCCGATCATCGTCAGCAGCCGTTCCCATTGCGCCCATTGCGGTGCCGTCACCCACATAAACCCGTCCACACACCGATAAAAACTCGCGGGATAAATCGTGCGGGAACCGAAACGGTGTCCGCGCATACTCCGTGTACCATCGAAATGGTAATTATTGAGATAGACACCGGTTTGGAGCGTCGCCAGCACTTCAGCTTCCGCAATATCAATCACCTGTCCAGTGCCGGTGCGTTCGCGCACCATAAGCGCCAGCACCGTGGCACTCGCCGCACTCAAACCTGCTTGGTAGCCCCCTTGGCTCAAGGGAATAGTCAGCGGTGGCCGATCGTTTTCCCCCAGCCCTTCACTTATGCCGCTCAAGGCACACGAGGTAATATCAGCACCGTGATACTCCCGATACGGCCCGGTGTGTCCATATGGCGTGAGAGAGGTGACAATGAGGCGTGGATAGCGTTGACGAAGGGTCTCGGCGGTCAAGTCATAGGCGGCAAGCCGGTGGGATGGCATGCTATGCACCAGCACATCGACCTGGCGTAACAAGCGCGCAAGAATGGCGCAGCCTGTCGCGGTGTCCGACTGCAGGGTGATGCCACGCTTGTTGGTATTCAAGGCTAAAAAAAGCCCGCTGCGTTCGGCGTGCGGTATATCTCCGGGAAACGGTCCATGCCGTCGAGTCGGGTCGCCTCCATCGGGCGCTTCGATTTTCAACACATCGGCGCCGAAATCAGCTAAAAGTTTGCCACAATACGGCGCGGCGATGCCTTCGCTGAACTCGAGAACCCGGACTCCACGCAATATATCATCGGCCATGCTGCTCGATTCCCGTTTGTGTCGTGTGTGCAACGCAGAAAGGTAGGCATAGGGGCATAATAGAAGGTCCTTGGCGCAAAGACAAGTCGCCGTCGGGCATAGCGGTAAGTGCGGATGATTGTCATGCAGAGCGTGTAGAGCGTGGGGCAGATCTAGCTGTCTTGAGAGCAATAAAGAATGAGAGGAGTGTACAGAGGGAGCACCCGGAGGAGAGCGGGAGGCCATTCGCTCTCCTCCGGGTGCATGGACGAAGGAAAAAGTGGGCTCTATCTATATAAACAGGGTATCCATGACCCAGGAAACGTCATGGGGCACATCCTGGTAGTTCGTTTTGTTGAGCTAACTATACGTTGGATGTCGGCAAACAACCGTGACTGGTGTCACAGTGGGAATGTGAGCTGTATCACATTCCCACAAGGCTGGACGGGCTCTTCGCAGCGGAGAGCCCGTATCACATGTCAGAGGCGATCTGCGGGGAGCTGCGCGGTGTCCATAGGACCGAGTGCATCGCGCGTCAACTCCAGTCGGGTGCCATCGGGGTCACGGAAGTAAAGCGATTTGCCATGGACATCCTGGTAGGCAACGCCCGCGGCGTCAAGCTTGGCTTTGATACGTTCCCACTGGGACGACTCCATCGAGAGAGCGAGGTGATGTAGTCCGCCCAGCACTTCGCGATACGCCCCCATGTCGAGACCGGGGAAGTCGAAGAAAGCCAGAGAATTGCCGTTACCGATGTCGAAGAAAAAGTGGGTAGAGCCGCGATAATCGCGATTCTCAAACAGCGCGGTCAATGGAAATTCGAGCAGATCCTGATAAAACGTGATGGTCTGCTCCACATCGGTACACAAGATGGCCACGTGGTGCACGCCACGGGCGGTGGTCGGCGTACGCTCGGCACTGTCACACAAGTAGGTCTCGCGGAGCCGGGCGCGTTGCGCTGTCAAGGCATCCAGGTCAAGTTCTGGCATAGGTATTTCCTCCCTCCTCTTCATAAGATAAACGTTATTGTTGCACACCAATACACAGCGACACAACTAGGCTCTGTTTGCCCATTGGACAGTCGATGATCTACCTTCTCCACTTTTCCATAAAAATCAGATCTGGACGCGGGCACCCAGGACGTGGTGCCCACGGGCTACGATCCGGTGCGCGATGACGCCCCCGAGCTCGCCCGTACCATGGCGGCCTCCGTCCAGCAACGCATTGCCTTTGCGAGTGCACGGGACAGCAGGTGCGGCGCATTGGCTCAAGGTTTGGCTACGAGGGCGACAGCCCGACCCTGACGGGCACCCGCTGTGCCAGTGTGCATGGTATTTAGGGGATTATGGGTTGCGCTTGGCTGCCAGTGTAGCATGGGCCGTGCGAAGCGGTCGAGATGCAGCGCGGCACGATCCCATGACCAGGTGACCTCAGTGGTTCAATGACACCCCCAGAGAAGCCGCATACGCTGTTCAAGCTACAGCTCAAAAATCAAAAAGGGCTTTGAACTTCCACCAAAGGAGTATTATAATGCAATTTGCAATAATGTCTGGATCCGTACCTGACAACGGATATAATCAGGATCGCACCTGCGGGAAGAGTAGCCGGGTGAGGCGATAAGAAGTTGAACAAGAGAGACCTTTTCTCTGCAGCTTCGGGAAAGCTTTAGAAACCGTTGCAAGTCCGAAACTCGCTTGTTCTCGGTAGCGTAGAAGAGGGGGGCTGAGTTCCTATGAAACGTTACGGCGTTGTCCTTGTCATGCTGCTCGGTATAATGATGGGGTTTTCAGCGTGTACCTTATTCGAGATTGAGAAGTCCCCTCCCCCTCCGCCGCAACCAGTGGCCGCCAAACCAGTCAATCCCTATGAAAAGTATCTGGCGACAATCCCGCCTGAAGTGCTTGAACAGTATGATCCCGTAGTGATTGACGACGCCCAGCGCAAAACAGTCATCATTACGCAATCGATGATCTGGCAACTCCGTGACGGGCTGCCCTCTGGCGGGCATGTGTATCAATTCGACCTGGAGCCATTACAGCTTTCAACGGTTCAAAAAGAGATCATCCGACGCTGGATTTTGGATGGCCACGCCGTGCTCCTGTGGGGAGCACACGACGTCGAAACTTATGCCCATCTCTTTACCGACATGTTGACCGTCGGCACGGCAGACCCTGCAGAACGCCCCCGCCTGGCGTTACATCCTGTCAATACGGACGTGCACGCCCTCGATTTCTTAACCTCCCGCTACGGCGATCAAGAAGCGCCCTGGCTGTACCGCTGCCTGACCACCTATCCTCCTACCACCGAGATCGTGGCGTCAGTGGATGCCGGAGCCCTGGCAGGGAAATTCCCTTTCGGGAAGGGCACCGTCTACTTTGCAAGCCTCGGCGATGCATGGCCTCGCGGCTCGGATAAGGACCGGTGGGAATTGAACTTCCGGCAGTGGATGCTTGGCAAGCCCATACCGAAAGCCGCGGTGACTCACGTCAGAGCCTCGTCGTCTCCCGTAGCTTCCAAACATTTCGTTCGCCAAGTCAAACCTGCCTATCCGGCTCTGGCTGTGCAACAGGGCTGGGAGGGCACGGTAACGCTGACCATGGCACAAAAGCCAGACGGCACGATTGGCGAGATCAAGATTACGGAGTCTTCCGGGTATCCGGTGCTCGACGACGCAGCCCAACATGCCATGCGGAGGCGGCGAGCCGCCCCTCCAACCTCCACGGACGGTACCGCGGCGACCCGATGGACCCAACAGCGCATCCACTTCCGTCTGCAGGCAGGCAACTATGGCGACGGCATGGTTGTCCTGCCTACGGAGCAGACGGCCCCAGCCTATGTCGAAATCACCGGCAAACGGGTCAATATTCGCACGGCCCCGCATCTCTCCGCGGCTGTTGTCGCCCAAGCGATGTCAGGCGATATTTTCATGCAGCATGGCAAGGAGGGAACGTGGTACAAAATCAGCTTATTCTCCGGGGAATTGCGCTACGTGCATACGGCGTTTGCCAAAAAGACCCCCTCTCTCGTCTCGGTACCGCCTAATGTTCTCACCCGCCGCGAAATTTTCAACGCCCACGTCGAGGCAGAAGCACGCGCGAAAACCAACGTGAACCTTGCGTCCGCCGAAGCCAAGGCGCTCATAGCGGACAGCGCCGAAGACAAACGTGCCGTATACGAAGCCTTATTGACGGACCGTTACCGGCTTGAGGTGGCCCATCAATTCGGTATTCGCGTTCCCGAGTACCGTCTCATTGTGGCTGAGGGAGTACAGAAGGGCTGGTAAAGACAGCGGTTTTGTCACAAATTTTCATTCGAGATGACGTGGGGTATGATCTCCCTCCGTGAACCACGATGCAACATGTCTGACATGCTCCCGGCTTACGTCACACCAAAACGAATAATCTGCTCAGCCTCACTGGCAGTCCACACCTCCAGCGCCTTGCGCCCTGGCGCGCTGCACGCGGCACGCCCGCTGACACCACGATCTAGGCTCCAAACCTCTTAAAATACCCAATACTTCTATATACTTGAGGGTGTTTAGAGCAATCCCCAGCCCCTTCCGCTCGTGACCATGTGTGCCGTCGCTCAGAGCGGTCCCAGCCGCCGGCTCCCAGGGGGGCTGCTACCGGAAGCGGCGCTGAAAAAGAGTGGATACTCTCCTCCCTCAAGGCTTCCGCCGCGCCGGAGGAGTCGCAGCACGCGTCGTCATGCCAAGAGCCCTCAGCATCGCCTGCGGATCAGTCGTCGGTGCGTTACACACGTAATTCTGGCACACGTAGGCGGTGGCTTTCCCCTGCAGGGGTTTCTGGGTACGAGTATACGGCGCCAAGCGGCTAATCGCCGGGTTCGGCACATCGCCGGGCCGAAAGACGACAACCTTGTTCGGCATGAACGCTTGACGCAGCGCACGGAACATGGCCTGTGTGTCCGCCCGGTCGGGAGCACCGCTGATAACAACCTCGAACGACGGTCCCAGGGCAAAGTCGAGTGCCGACAGCAGCAACGTATGTGACGGAGGACTACTCGCGACTTGTGTCGCAAACGTCCGCAGCGTTGCAGAAGCTTTGTCAGCCCATTGCGTGTTCGCAGTCATACGCTCAAGGCGTAAGAGGTTCGACGCTGCCACGGCATTCCCCGACGGGAGTGACATATCCGCGATGTCTTTGGACCGCTTCAGTAAGCGTTCGCCGTCGCTGGCGGTATAGAAAAACCCGCCCTCTTTGTCATCCCAGAAATACTCCAGCATGATCTTCTGTAAATCAATCGCCGCTTCGAGAAAATCGACCGTGAATGTCGCTTCGTACAACTCCAGTAGCCCCCAAATCAGAAAGGCATAATCGTTCACATGCCCTGGCAGCGAGGCCTCACCATTGCGATAGCGTTTGTGCAGTCGGCCATTGGCGTCACGGAGTGTCGAGAGGATGAGGGTGGCAGCACGCTGCGCCGCGGTCACATACACCGGCTCCCCCAACGCCTGTCCGGCTTTGGCAAACGCAGCGATCATCAGACCGTTCCAATCCGTAAGGATCTTATCGTCTTTGAGCGGATGCACACGGGTCTTGCGTCGAGCAAAAAGGCGTTGGCGACTCGCCTCCAGCCGCTGGCGCAGCACCTGAAGCGTCAGTGTGTGTTTGGCGGCGATCGCCTGGAGATCGTCGCGCAGATGCGGGATATTGTGCTTCCTGGGCATACCCTCTTTGAAATTCCCGTCCGGCTGCAGATTAAACGCTTGGACGAAGAGCTCTCCCTCGTCTTTACCAAGTACGGCGTATATTTCCTGCGTGGTCCAGAAATAAAATAGTCCTTCTTCTCCCTCGCTATCGGCATCTTCTGCCGAATAGAAACCGCCCTCGGGAGCGGTCATGTCACGCAACACATACGTAGCAATCTCCCGCGCCGTTTGCGCATACAACGGCTTCCCGGTGGCTTGAAAGGTCTCGGTATAGAGCAGCAGCAATAACGCCTGGTTATACAGCATCTTTTCAAAATGCGGCACCAGCCATGCAGCATCAGTCGCATAGCGATGAAAGCCGAAACCGATGTGATCGTACATACCACCACGACGCATCGCTTGCAGCGTCTGCTCCACCATGGCCAGCGCGTGCGCCTCGCCAGTACGTTTCCAATATCGTAATAAGAACCCGAGCATCAGCGGCTTGGGAAATTTCGGCGCCCCCCCGATACCGCCATGCTCGGCATCGAAGAGCTGCGCCAGGTAGGTGTATGTTTGTGCCAGCGTCTGCTCGTCTAACGTCTGCTCCGCCGCCGTGGACGGTTGCACTTCGAGTGACGCCACCACGCGCTCAGCGAGCTGCTCGACCTCTTGCTGCCGCGTGCTCCATACCGTATGCACACGCGGCAGGAGTTCGAGCATTCCCGGGCGACCAAAACGTGCTTGGCGCGGCAGATAGGTACTGACGAAGAAAGGCTTGCGGTCCGGCGTCATCATGAGATTCAGCGGCCATCCACAATTCTGCGACATCCGCTGGCAGACTTCCATGTAGAGATGATCGACATCCGGCCGCTCTTCCCGATCGACTTTGATGGCCACAAAATGCTGGTTCATGATCCGCGCTACATCGGCGTCGGCAAACGATTCCCGTTCCATCACATGGCACCAGTGGCAGGTGGAATAGCCGATGGAGAGAAAAATCGGCTTGTTCTCCTGCTGCGCCTTGGTGAAGGCCGCATCGCCCCAGGGATACCAGTCGATGGGGTTGGTCACATGCTGCAGCAAATACGGACTCTGCTCAAACACCAGCCGATTGTACCGTGGCCCACCATCCGGTGGTAAGGCTGCCAGCTCTGCGGCAGAAGGCAAAGTCGGGAGTGCAGAGGAGGCATGGACCTGTGGCCTGCGCCCTGGCAACCACTCCATGAGCACAGTAATGCAAAGCATTCCCCACACTATTCGCCACCACCATCGCTTGTCCCGCATAGTTACCGCCTTTCTCGCTCTCGTCCAGCTCCATGACCCGTTATCACTTTGACACGTTACAGAATATAACGCCGAAAGCGCTGAGATATTCGTGT
>CAJIAL010000090.1_pt1 | contig 19593 bp, 20 predicted proteins | sample 9199091 | NCBI WGS metagenome assembly CAJIAL01 (sample SAMEA7708270, study PRJEB35096) | sediment metagenome | biome: marine neritic benthic zone biome [ENVO:01000025]; feature: sediment [ENVO:00002007]; material: shallow marine sediment [ENVO:03000034] sea grass bed [ENVO_01000059] ... | reverse complement strand
CCCGCTGCGGTGCGGTTAACCACTGGAGCACACGGGAAGCCGACACCATGTCGAACGTCCTGCGAAATGGCAAGTGATAGATATCGGCTCCTGCGAACCACACGTTGGGTATATCCTGGTGCATCTGCAGGGCATGATGCAGCAAGTGAGGGGAGCTATCCACCCCGACAACATAGCCCCCGGGCGCAATCGCTGACGCAATGTTCGCGGTGATGGCTCCCGTGCCGCACCCGACATCCAGCACTGTTTGCCCTGGTTGCAGCATGGCAGCCAAGCGACGGTGGTCTGCTACAAGTGAGCGAGTATTCAGAATACGACGTGTCCCGGCTGGCATGTACGCGCGGTGACGAGCCCAGTCAGGCGGTGGCATAAGCATCTCTCCACAGTATCGGAAATACAGTGCAGATATACTGACTTCCGGTGCATAGGAAAGTCAAACCACATTTTTGCCCGGCCCTCTCGACCGCACGCCTCTGTCGGTGGCTACACTGCGCTCGCAGCGATTGCTGCGGCAGCTCGCCGTCAGGCATAGTGTGGCGTAGCGCGGCCTGGACCTGCGGCGCAGGATGGGGTGGGGCGGAGCCTCAAGGGTTATCCGGGGCGATAGCCTCGGGAAGGCGGTCTTGGAAGGTAGGAGGGGGCAGGAGGTGGCTAGCGGGGGGACCCAGGCGGATCCTCGTGCACGTGTTAAAATCCGGGGTGGATGCGCTGCGGTACATTTACGTTGCAGGAGAAGCAGGAGGCGATGTTTGGCGAATTGTGTTCAATTAAAGATGCCCTTTGCGCGTCGGTATAACCTGTTCATCTTGCCTTTCACGCCTCGATTTTGACGCTTCAGCTTGTCGTCCAATGATCGTAACGCCGCATGATCGTGCTTGACTCGCAGCCCCGACTGCACGTAACTCCTGGCCTTTGCGTCTCGACCACTATCGAATGCCTTGCGTGCCAGTGCGAAATAACGATCGGCGATCAACGAGAAGCCCGTCTTTGCCTGGCTGTTATTCGGGTCGAGTCTCAACACCCTCCGATAGTAGAACAACGCACTGTCATATCTAGGTAAGGTCAGCCTGGAATCGTACAGCGCCTTTTGAGCAGACAGCAACAGCTCGTTTATTTTGGCTTGCTTTTTGCGCGTGGCTTGCCTGGCCAGCTCGGCCTGTCTCTTGCGTTCGGCTTGCCTGGCTAACTCGGCCCGTCTCTTGCGTTCGGCTTGCCTTTTGCGCTCGACTTGCCTTTTGCGCTCGGCCTGTCTCTTGCGTTCGGCTTGCCTGGCCACTTCGGCTTGTCTCTCGCGTTCCGCTTGTCTTTCGCGTTCCGCTTGTCTCTCTAACTCAGCTTGTCTCTCTAACTCAGCTTGTCTCTCTAACTCAGCTTGTCTCTCTAACTCAGCTTGCCTGGCGCGTTCGGCTTGCTCTGCCAATTCGACTTGTCTTGCGATCTCGCCTCGTGTGCTGTGTGTGGCCTTGAGTGGTGCGTCCTCGTCCCTGGAGCCAAGCAATCCACTGGTCACAATACTGATGGCGAGCACCAACACTCCAACGATCGCACCGCCTTTCCACCACTTGCCCGCCGCGACGCTTCTGACCCTCGCTGGGACGCGGACGCCATCATTGGGGATCGCCGGGTGCAGTGAGGCAGACTCAGTTTGCCGTTGCCTGTGAAGGATGATGGTCTTTTCCGAATCAGGCGTTGGTACCAGGGCCTTAGCCGGTTGATTAGACGTATCGTTGGCGATTTCCGACACCATGCCTCCGTCCCACCAGCCGGTGTCGCGCAGGTACTGTGCCGCCTGACACATGCTTGCCGCGTTGCTGAAACGGTCTTCTGGCTTTTTCGCCGTCATCCTATCGAGCAACGGCTGGAAGCGAGACAGCGCCTGTGGCAGGCGAGGCAATTCACGCTCGATGTGCTTCAGCGCGATGTCGATTTCAGAGTTGCCCTCGAACGGTTTTTCCCCTACCAGCATCTCGTAGAGCACGATGCCCAGACTGTAGATATCTGCCCGCCCGTCTAGCGGACTTCCCAGCGCCTGCTCCGGACTGAGATAGTACGGGCTTCCGATCATGCTGCCGGTGGCTGTCAGCTCCTTGCGGTTTGCCAGTTGTTTTGCAATCCCAAAATCGGTCAGCAGCAAGGTGCCGTCTTTGCGGAAAAGAACGTTGACGGGTTTGATATCGCGGTGGACGATATCCGTGTCGTGCGCGGCCTGCAGACAACTGCCGAGCGTGATGAGGTAGTCAAGTGCTGTGTCCGGTGCTATGCCGTCGCGCATCTGTTGCCTCAGATCACCACCGTCCACATATTCCATCGAGATGTAGTGAAAACCGTCACTGACACCAATGTCGTAGATAGTGATGATATTGCTATGCTGCAATGAGGCCAGCATGCGCCCTTCATCCAGAAAACGCTCTGAAAACTCAGGGCTATCCGCGAATAGCGGATTCATGACTTTCAGCGCCACCGGGCGGCCGAGGGACTCCTGGATGGCATGATAGACTATGGCCATGCCACCCTGACCGATTTGACGTTCGATTGTGTAGCCCGTGATCTTCATGGATTGCCATAACGGCGCGGTTTAATTTGCCTTAGACTCAGCATTGCTATCGGTATGACGAGAACTGCCGATGGTCGATCGATGGTCCGATCAGATGCACTATGTATCGTCAGAATGCCGGTGATTCTTAACTCGCTCGCGAGGCCTGTTGCTTATGAGTACGCCCCGGTGTGCACGTGCATCGTACACCCGTGGCGACCTACCGTATCAGGCGCTTTATCACCCGGTAGAAATCGTCGCGGGCATTATCCATTTGAGTATCTCAGCGAATTGTCCGAAATACATAAGGATACAGCTGACAATGGAGGCAGGAAAATGGTCGGAGCGGCACCGTTGTGCGTGCGCGACGCAAAGGAGAAAAGGACTTTGTAGGAGGCGAATGGACGTGGGCAAGTTGATACTCAAACTTCAAGACAAGACCCTTGAAGAATTTTCTATTGCAAAATCTCCCATTACCATTGGCAGGGAGCAAGGCAATGATATTGTGCTCGATAGCATGATGGTTTCTCGATATCACGCCAAAATTTTTCAGGATAGTAGTGGCTATTGTGTTGAAGACCTCGACAGTGGAAATGGGATCTTAGTCAATGATAAAAAAGTAACAAAAGGTATTCTCAAGAATCGGGATGAAATCTTGGTGGGCAGCCATACCTTTGTCTTTGTTCACGAAGAGGAGCCGCCTGTTGAGGCGTCTCAGGAGCTCCCCAAAGACTTCGAGAAGACCTTCGTCCTGCCCAAAAACCGGCCGGAGCTCATGGCCCTGCTAGCCAGGAGTACGCCGGACAATGAGCCGAAATGTGCCGAGTTGACAGGGCATATCACGCTCATTTCTGAAGGTATACGCCAGGAACGTATCGAACTGACCAAACATACCACCATCGCGGGTAAGAGTCACAATGCCGACATCAAGCTCAGGGGATTTTGGGTCGGCAATGTAACCTTCATTATTAACAAAGAACCCGAACGATATGTCATCATCCACTGTGGGGGAAGGCGGCGCACCAGAGTGAATGGTGAGGTGGTGCAAGGACAGCGGGAATTACAAGATGGGGATGTCATCACCGTGAGCTCAACGAAAATGCAATTCAACATGAAGAAATAACCTGTTGGGCAAAGCTGCGGGGCAATGCATAAGCACCAGGTGAAAGGATGCATGTGTTGCATGTATATCCTTTCACCATCGAAGCATCGACAGCGAACTCATTCACTGTCTGGAAACTGGGCTCATGCCCAGGCAGCTAACGGCTGCAGAACGCATCAGTCGAGCCCGCGCCCTGCGACCCGATATACCGCCTGATATGGCCAGCCCGATCGACATCATGGATGCCATTGAGCAGGGGCCCATGATTGTTGTCGACACCAATGTCATTGCCTACCTGTATCTTCCGACCGCATTCACCGTGCAGGCCGAGCAGCTGCTGCAACAGGAATCGGTGTGGGCAGCACCCGTATTGTGGCGCAGCGAGTTCCGCAATGTCTTAGCTCTATACCTGAGGAGGCAGTTGATCACGTTTGAAAAGGCACTCCAGCTGCAAAGAGAAGCAGAGTCCCTTATGGGAGAAAACGAGTACGAAATCGGATCCTTTGATATCATGACGTTGGTGCGACATAGCCGCTGCTCCGCTTATGATTGCGCATTCGTCGCACTGGCAACCAGCCTGAGGACGACGCTTGTTGCCATGGATCAATCAATCCTCAGGGTGTTTTCAGATACGGCGATATCGCTCAGCCTATTCCTTGCTTGAGGAGCACCCATGCTTGGCACCATTCACTTGAGCCAGGCGGATGCAACGACCAACACGAGATCACGAGATATTCAGGTCTACGGGTCTATAGGAATAGGGGTGACGATCTGGTGTTGGATGGCGTAATGGATGAGTTCCGCGGTGCTCTGCATGTGCATTTTGGTGAGTGCTCTGCTGCGATGCGTACTCACGGTTTTGATACTCACCCCGAGGCTCTCGGCAATATCTGAGGGGGCTTTGCCGGAGGCGAGTAAGCACATTACTTGAAATTCCCGGTGGGAGAGAGAGGCATGACGCGGCGCGATTAGGCTGGCATCGTCTTCGCTGAGCACGCTTGCAGCAAGTTCGGGGCTGATGTAGCGCCGCCCATACGCTAGAGTGCGAATGGCGGTGAGGAGCTGTGCCGGTGCGCTCTCTTTCGTCAGATAGCCTGAGGCGCCCATATGCATGAGTCGGCGGGCATACCGCGTCTCGGCATGCATCGAGAGGATGAGGACAGGGAGGTCCGGATTTTCACTCTTCATATGCAGCAGGATATCCATACCGCTACGATCGGGTAAGATGAGGTCGAGCACGACGACATCGCATGGCTGTGTCCGTATCTGATCGAGTGCCTCCTGGCCGCTACCGGCTTCGCCAGCGACGAGGATATCGTGTGTTTCGGCAAGCATCTGGCACAAGCCGGCACGCAGGATGGCGTGGTCATCAACAAGAAGAACGCGAATCATAAGGTGTCTCTTTCCGAAAATGTTTCCGGTACAGGCAGCCGAACTATGACGACCGTGCCGCCTGTGTGATGACGGGCGATGGTAACGCTGCCTTCCCAGGCACGCACGCGTTCGCGCATGCCGAGGAGGCCCAAAGAGCCTTGAGGAATGAGCTTGTCATCGGGAATCCCGATGCCGTTGTCGTGTATGGTGAGGCAAAGCGAGTTATCCGATAAGGTCAAATCGATGGCGACCTGGGTGGCCTGTGCATGCCGCGCAACGTTTGTCAGCGCTTCCTGGAACACGCGGAAGGCGGTCGTGGAACGGTCCGGATCAAGCTGGAGATCGGGTGGAGCAATGTGTAGCGAGCATGCAAGATTTGTCCGCTGTTGATACCCTTCCAGGTATTCCTCAATCGCGTCAACAAGACCGAAATGATCCAGCCCGCTCGGACGTAAGTCTGTGGCAATGCGTCGTACCGTTGCCACGGTGTGATCGAGGAGTGCACTCATCTGCTGCGTTTTGTTATGCAGGGCACTCTGCTGTGGCTCAAAATGGCGGTTGAGCCAGATAACATCGAGCTTCAAAGCCGTTATGAGTTGGCCTAACTCGTCATGGATTTCCCGGGCGATGCGTGCCCGTTCTTCTTCTTGCACCGAAAGTAGACGGGTGGAGAGCGCTTGCAATTGTTCGTGCGACGCGCTGAGTTGCGTTTCGGCATGCTGCCGTACCTGGATTTCGTTTTGCAACAGGCGCACGGTGTGAGCCAGTTCCGCCGTACGCTCGTGCACCCGATGCTCCAGCATGGCGTGAGCGCACTGCAGCGCCTCTTCTGCATACTGGCGCTCGGTGATATCGACGATGGTCGCTTGCACTGCAGATTCGCCTTCCCAGTTCACCACGTGTTCCCGGCTTTCGAGCCAGAGGAGATTGCCGTCTTTGTTCATGCCTTGATAGACACGGTGCGTCGGGGCTGTGTGCTCTGCCACATCTATGTCGGTATTCCTCTGGAGGTGCTCCCGTTCAGACGGAGCATACAGGGGCAAAAGAGAATCCAGACGGAGAATGGCTTCAGGCGTGTGAAAGCCGTGTATATCTGCATAGGCCTGATTGACGAAGAGCGGCTTGTAGTATTTGTGGATGACGATGCCTTGCAGTGACCCTTCGGCGAGGTTGCGGAATTTGGAGGCGATTTCCCACATCGTGTCTTCGACCCACTGGTGTACAGACTCGCGGGCCTGCAGATCGGCAACCTGATGACGCAGGACGGCTATCTCGTCGAGCAGCTGTTTATTGATCTTGCGAGTTGTGGACATGCGATGTCCTAACTACGAATGATATCTTTGACCTACTGTGCAGCGCAGTTGCAATGAGCCGAGCTCTTAGTATCTGCCCTCGGTAGTCCTGGAAACATCCGGGCTCATTTCGACTGAGTAGGGCTCTACATTGGAGTGCACGACATCGCACACAGACTTCAGAGCGCAAGAGCCTGTCACGGCCTATGCTAGAAGTTGTGTGTACATATCTCATGCACGCCGATTAAGAGGAACGACTCTCTTTTATCGGTATAGATAGAAAGAACCTTAGTACATTCCCGTAGAAATTGGGTATCAAGGTACTTCCAAGCGCTAGAATATAGGAACATCGCAAGGCATTTGAGCGCTGGCATCTCGAGAACGCCATCTCAGATTGAAGTACGAGTTCTGAATCTTGGCACCGCCGCTTCGCCGGCCATATCAAAGAAGGCGCTCGTCGGCGATTGTTGATCTGCGCAAGCTTGTTGATGAATTGAATGAGGCAAACGATGGGTCGATGGTAAGCCAGGTCGGCACGCCAAAAGGGTTCCCGTAGGAACCCTTCTCACCAGAAAAGCTGTCTAATGTGCAATTCGCGTGGGGCGTGATCCTTCCTGGAAACATGGGCTTCCTTTCCCAACTTGGCAGTCAGGTGGAAGCCGATGTTCCCAGACCTGCCCGTTTAATACAATATCGGATTCTCACTGTTTCTAGTATGTTCTTCAGTGTTGCACTGCTGCTCTTCCGGAGCGGGCGCCTCTTCCGGGGCGGGCGGCAGGGCGTCCACGGCGGCCGTAAATACCCGCATCACCCCTCGGCTGCACCCGAAGCGGCGATGGCTCCGTCCCAGACCACTCATCTCGATGATTTGTTCACAACTACAGCCCCGCGTGTCAGCGAGAGTATAGTCGGACTCCCGCCCCTGACGCTGCCGCCTCTGACGCCCCGTATTGAATATGGTGTCGTCGTCCGTCAGCGCGTAACGTCCTCGTAACAGCCGCCTCCTGGGAACTGCCCGCTCGGGAATGGTGGTGTCCGGACACATGTCCATAGCGTCGCTCACGCCGTCACCATCCATATCAGAAAACGACGGAAGCTCCTCACCGACCGGAAATTCCTCACCGTTTTGGGCAGCGGCGTTGCCAGGTGACAAGGCAACACCCGCCACGGTCATTATCACGGCGGCAGCGATCGTCAATGTGAGCTTCTGCATCTTCACCTGCATGTCTATTCTCCTAACACGTATGCTCTCGGTTTCCCATCCTCACCACCGCATAGTATGTGTCCATACGGCCTTCAGGAACTGTGCATCCCCCCACTGCTCAACGGGTTGGCCCTCGCCGGTTCCTTTCTGCTATAGGGGACGGAAAACGCCCCACAAGCACGAACCCTCGAAAGCGACCATCCAGGAGGTCGATACGTCGTTCCCTTGCTTTTCGGAAAACACTCCCACAGGGTGTGTCAGAATTGACTGAGATGACGGTAGGAAACAACAGAGACGTTGTCGGAGCACGGGCTTAGGAAAATCACAAAGCATTTTGTCTGGGGAAGGCCAGGAAAGGCTTGTGCCTACCAAAAACTCCATCCGACCTATTTCTCAGGCGGTTATGGAGTTTGCTCACCACAAGATGGGCTTCAAGCTGTACTGGCGATGGAAATCCCACGACTCTACGACACGCAAACCGCCCTCGCAAACCCGGCGACCGTTTCTCGATACTCATGTCCGCGAATTTTCCGTTGTGTCGTTTCGTCCAGGTTGTATGCGGGCTTCCGCAAGACATCTCATAAAAGTGTATAAAAATCAATGGCTTTGCACACTGTCGTCTACTCTCAAGGTTCTATATACTATGCTAAAGTCTCGTTGTAGTACTAAAACATCAGGCAAGACTGTCACAATAGGAGTGCATCCGTTATGGCCGGAGACATCCTCTCCACCGATTTCCACGAGCCTATCACACTCGGGCGCTCCGCGTTGCGGGTTTCGCGGCTCGGGCTAGGCTCATCGTTCTCAGCGCCGACCTCTGCGTACGAAGAAGCGTTTGAACAGGGGGTGAACTACTTCTACTGGGGGTCGCTGCGTCGCAACTTCATGGGCGACGCCATTCGGCACCTGGTGCCAAGGCACCGTAACGAGCTCGTGGTCGTGATTCAGAGCTATGCCCGTTTGGGCTCGATAGTCGTCCGTTCGCTCGAACGCGCACTCTCCAGATTGCGTCTGGATTATGCCGACGTCTTGTTGCTCGGCTGGCACAGCAAGCCGCCCAGCGCGCGCATTGTCGATGCCGCTCTCCAACTCAAGGCACGAGGACTTGTGACGCACCTGGCTGTTTCCGGCCACAATCGCTTGATGTTTCCGGCATTGCTCGACGACCCGCGCTTTGCCATCTGGCATGTGCGCTACAACGCGGTGCATCGAGGGGCAGAGCGTGAGGTCTTTCCGCATCTTGAAACGCGTGGTATGGACAACCGACCAGGCCTCGTCACCTTCACCACGACGCGGTGGGGCCATCTGTGCGATCCCAAGCGCACGCCGCCGGGCGAGCGCACCCCTCTCGGTACGGATTGCTACCGCTTCGCGATGTCACATCCCACGGTCAACGTCGTCCTCGCCGGCCCGAGTAGCGCAGAGCACATGTCTCAGGCCTTGCGCGCGCTCGAACTCGGTCCTATGACCGCAGACGAACTCGCATGGATACGCCGCGTTGGGGATCATATCTATAAACGCAACACGACCGCACGCCTTGTCAATCGAGCTTAGCGAGAGATCCTTTCGCGCATTCGCGAGTTCGTCCCCTGTAGGCCGCAATTATTGGATTGCCGTTCCCTACTTTCTCCACAATTTGTGATACCACTTCCGTTCCTTGTCTTCCTTCCGTTCCATGCCGCGTTTGTCCTCAAACGATTGGCCTTGCGCTGCCATCTTCTCACGAATGGCGGCCATCTCCCAACCCGTGAGCGTCGCGAGATTGCGCGCTTCTGTTTCGAAACGCTTCGGCAAGCTGGCAAAATATTGCTCGGCTGCTGAACATTGCGTGCGTTCACCCTTCCACAGATGGTGGAGGATGTAGCGTCCCTGGAAGTTGGTACGGTCGCTGGTTTCACGAAAGCGCATGTCTTCGGGGAAGTTGGCGGCGGTATAGCGGGCATGTAAGCGCGTCACAAAGACGTCGCGCCTTTGACGTGTGGTCGCTCCGGGCTCCTGCCAGAACACGCCCAACTCACGGAGCTCGTCCACCGAGAGGGGGTCGGCAGCACAGGGGTCGCACCAGCCCATGTCCCAGGCATATTCCATGTACACGGCGCGCATCTGATCTTTGGTGACTTGATGATCAAACATGGCACGGTAAAACTCGCCGAACTCCTGCTTCACAAAGAGCGGGACGTGCATGTTCGACGGCAGTTTCTTGGTCTGATAATTCGTCGTTTCCACTTTGCCGTTCTTGGTGAGCGTGAAGATGAACAGTTCTTGCGGCCCCGACGCGTTGATCGTGCCGAGGAGGATGGGGAGCATGAAGTTGTCCGACTCGAAGGCGATTTGTAGGGGGCGTAGGTATGTGGCGCCGTGTTTCGCGTGTTCCTTGAGGTTGACCTTCGCCACGAAGAATTTCATTCCCTTGTCGAGATAGCTGCCGATGACGGGACTCGCACCCGCCGGAATTTTGTAACCGTTCTGTCTCAGCCACGTTTCCAGCCCCGCACTCTCCGCTGCAGAGAGGATCAAGATGTCATATTCACCCACGGTGTACCGGGCTTCGATGGTGACGCCAAGTGTTGCTGCTGTGTCCCCTGACTGAGGCGTAGGCTGAGCGCTACGTGGTAGTGCGGAGAACACGGGCATGGGTCGGCACGGATCAGGGTCGAAATACTCCACCAGGCGTGGGGCCGTATACGCATCCAGATGGTCGATAATGGCAGGTTCCGTGACGTGAATCTGCTCTTTTTCGAGCACGGTCGGGACCGGAATCACGATGGCAAATTCGCGTGGATCGCCCTGATAATCATTTGCCATCGTGATCACGGTTTTGGTGTCATGTCGGGCGATTGCGACCTTCGAGGCTTTGTTGAAAAGCTTCGTGTCCGCCTTAGCGACATAGAAGCCACAGAACGCCTCGGCTGCGGTGAGCAGCGCCGAGAGCCCGAGCAGTACCAGACTGACAAGCACTATGCCTCGTACTTGCCTACAGGCAATGTGTCGCTGTTGCTTCGATGTAGGATGCGTCTCCCGACGCCGATCATGCGCTCCCGATGTGTTCACGATTCGCTCCTCCCATTGTGGGTGGTGGCATGGCGTCGTGCTCGGGGTGTAGATTGTGCCATGCTCCTGGTCCGTGTACTATGCCCACGAGGCCTTGTATTCGGGGAGCCTACTACACCCGCTCTGGTCTTGGGAATGATACAGAGGAGATTCGTACATGGATTTGACCACTGTCGATAAGCTGCTGACCACCACCCGCAGCGTGCGAAAACGCCTGGATCTTAGCCGTCCCGTTGAGCCCGGGATATTGCAGCAGTGCCTCGATATTGCGATTCAAGCGCCGACGGGCGGCAATCGGCAAGGCTATCACTTCGTCGTGGTGACCGACGCCGCCAAGCGTGCTGAACTGGCTGCCATCTACAAACGGTCGTATTTGGAAGTCTACACACCCACCCGCCAAGAAGAGACCCGGCAAACGGACCCTGGCTTGATCGATTCGGCGACGTATCTCGCGGAGTCTATGCATCAGGTTCCCGTTTTGGTCATCCCCTGTGTCGAAGCACCAGCAGCGCCGGGCGTTGGGCCAGGAATCTATGCCAGCATCTTGCCTGCCACCTGGTCACTGATGCTAGCTCTGCGTGCCCGTGGTCTTGGATCAGCATGGACGACGCTGCATCTGCGGTATGAAAAGGAGGCCGCGACGGTGCTGAACATTCCTGATGGCATCGCCCAGGCGGCGTTGCTGCCGGTGGCCTACTACACTGGGGATGACTTTCGGCCTGCGAGGCGAGTTCCGGCACGTGAGCGGACGTATTGGGATGGGTGGGGCGAGACACGATAACCTGATGGCCAGGGGATGGTGTCGTACGCCGACAGCGCTCTACGACTTCGGTGCCTCGCTGCCCGGGATGCACATGCTGGCCAGGGCGGCGACGACATAGACCACGGCAAATACCACAAAGCAATCCTGGAAGGCGACCCCGAGGGATTCCAGGGTGAGATAGCGACTCAGCACCGTCTGCACTTTGGCCTGGAGGAGCTCCCCTACGTCGCCGCCGCTTTGGAAGAGCCAGACTAACGCGCCTTGCACCTGCTCCGCGCCGAGGGTCGTGGAGGCGAGGTGTTCGGCGCCCCTGAGGTGGTGAACATAGTGCCAGCGTTCGAGCAGAATCCCCGCCATGGCAATGCCGCCCATCCCGGCAATTTGCCGGGTAATATTCAGTAACCCCGAGGCGGCGCTGATGTCCTCGCGTGACAAGGTGCGTAAGCCCAGATTGAGTAAGGGTGGAAACACCATCCCGAGCCCGGCGCGTACGATCAATGCCCAGATAAGCGTTCCCTTTTCGGTATACAGACCCATCCCGGCAAACCAAAAAGTGGAGACCGCTGCCAAGAGGAAGCCGAGCACGAGAAAGAGGCGGGGATTATACTGGTCGGACCATTTGCCGACCAGTGGCGAACTGGCGCCGGTGAGCACGACCCCCGGTAGCATGAGGAGGGCTGCTTGCAGGGCCGTATAGGTGTGGAAATCCTGCAAAAACAGTGGCAGGAGCAAGTTGGAGCCGAACAGGGCAAACCCTAAAAATATCCCCACGATAGTTGCCATGGAGTAGGTGGGATTACGGTATAGTCGGAGATTGACGAGCGGATCGTGTACCAAGAGTTCGATCAGGACAAACAATCCTAGCGAGAGGCCGGAGATGATAAAGAGCCACACGATGTACTGTGAACTCCACCCCTCGCGATGCCCTTGACTCAGGGCAACCAGTAAGGAGACCACCCCCGTCGCCATGGTGAGCAGACCGAGGACGTCGAAGCGGCGTGTCCTCCGGTCGCTGAGATTGGCGGCCATGACAAGTACCGCCATAATCACGCCAAGGATTCCCAGGGGCAAGTTGATGTAGAAAATCGCCCGCCAACTCAGGGCATCCGTCAGATAGCCCCCTAGTGTCGGACCCAGGATGGGCCCAAACGTCCAGCCGAGCGAGTAAATGCCCATGCCCAGCCCGCGCTGCTGCGGGGGAAAGACGCGGAAAATGACCGCCATGGCCGTGGGGGCGATGGCCCCTGCCCCTAATCCCTGCAGGAAACGAAAGACGATGAGCGAGTGCGGACTCCACGCCATGCCGCAGAGGGCGGAGCTGAGCGTGAACAACACCAGGCTGCCGATATAGAGCCACTTGTGCCCGCAGAGGTCGCTGAGCCACCCCGCCGCCGGCATGACTACCGCCATACCGATCATGTAGATAATGAGCACCCATTGGATCTGATTGAGATCCGCACTGATACTGGTCATGATCTTCGGGATGGCGATGTTGACAATGGTCGTGTCGAGCGCAAACAGGAACGAGCCGATCATGATCGTCCAGGTCACCCACCATTTGTAGGCAGGGCGATCGGCAAACGTGCGTGGACTTGTGTCCGCCAGGCGTGACGTGGCAAATTCAGTCTCGTCCATGGGCGCTCCTTCGACCGGCAGCTCTGCGAGATCCGCTGCACAGCATCGTTCTGCTGTGTAGGATACCCGAAATACACCAGCAGTCCATGGCAAGCCGGTGCGGTGGTGCGAGTGATGTGTTACGAGACCGCGTCCCCCATCGTTTGTGTTATGTCTGGGGGCATGCAGCTTGAGCGAAACTGTATGCCCCAATGGCCGTCCTGCAGGGTCGCAATCCACAACGAGTTGAAGCGGCAATAGACCGAGTCATCGGCGCGGCGGCGGGTATATTCGAGGGCAAGGTGCACCTTGTCGGGCGTTGCATGAACGACTTCGAGTGCTTCGATGACCGTGTGGTCCCAGCCCTCGGCCCGCATTGCCGCGATATTGGCGTCAAACCGGTTGATAAAATCTTCCCGCGACGCAAAGGCGGCAAATCGCCCGCCAGCCAGACGGATGTGGGGAAAATTGAAGGCGTCTGCCATCGCTGTGCTATCAAGCCTGTTGAAAGCGTCGATGTATGTGCGTACGGCGTTTTGTCCAGCGGTACCTGGCATGTCGTGGTGCTCCTGTCGTTTGTCTGTATGCCGTTTACTTCTACTGTGGCAGCGTACGCGCGCTGTGCGGCGAAGGCAAGCGCGCTGCTCTTATGCCACGGGCGGGAAGGTCTGGTAAATGACCGGACGCTGATGTTCGGCAAAGCCTTCGGCACGGAGATAGGCCGGCGTCGTCTGCATAAGCACCCGTCGATAACTTTGGTCATGCGGATGCGCGTCGCCCTGGCCGGTGGCAGCCGCGCGTCGTTGAAAGAAGGCGTCGATGGCTTCGGAGTCTTCGACGAGTATACACCGCCCTGCGATCCAGACGTTTTTCGTGTACCCCAGGGCGTTATAAGGTTCCCCGGCGGTGTCCGTAAACAGATAGCCCACGAGCGGGTTGTGCCGGACGTGCGCCAGCTTCACATGATGATGCTGGCTGATGGTTTGAATGGTCCACCCTTCGACGAAGGCCGAGACCGGGCGCATCATCGGTACACCGTTTTTCCGGGTCGTCAGTAAGTACGAGAGCGTACCTTTGTGGTACTGTGCGATAAACTCGTAAATGGCTTGCCGGTACGCTTCTCCCTCGTCAGAGTCCAGACGTTTTTCACGATCCCACACTTCACCCATGGTTTTGTCCTCCACAACGAGCCATTCCGTCTACAGCCCGTTGGCTCCCGGTTTCTGCTGTGATGTTGTCTTTGTCTGCCCAACCCCGTAGACTGGTGCCTGATTGCGATACCGAGGTCATTCTCCATGCTTTTGTCGAAGGATACGCGCATGACGCCACACCATCTCCTTGTTCCTGTCGATTTTAGCGACTATGCTGACCAAGCGCTGGCGTATGCCATCGAGCTGGCCCAGAATCTGCGCGCCCGGATCACGCTGGTCCATGTGATTCACCTAACACCGCTTGCTATGGGAGACATCGGCGCCACGACGCTTGTTCCCTACCTCGAAGACATGGAGCGCACGGCACAAGAGTATATCCAGGCCGCTCTCGAACGGGTGCATCGCGCCGGGCTCGAAGGCGACAGCGTACTTGTCCAGGGTCTCCCCTTTCAGGCCATTATCGAGACCGCACGTGACCAGAACGTTGACCTCGTCGTGATGGGGACGCATGGGCGCACCGGATTAACGCATGTCTTGATGGGCAGTGTGGCGGAAAAAGTGGTGCGCTTGGCGCCGTGCCCCGTCTTGGTGACGCGGGGAACGTCCGATACCCCCGCAGCGGAGTCGAACAAGACAGCATGAGGAGAGGCGTGGCGCGCTCCCTGTGACTGTGGCATGGTACGCGCGGCATGGTTGGGAGGCAATCAGTTTGCACACGCAGTTTCCCTGGCCTGTCTTGGTATGTTATCTTCTACACGCTCGGCCAGCTGCGTATCCGTGTCCAGGGAGAGCCACTGGCCCGGTGAGTTCTGTCGACGATACGGGGTCGCGGCTCCAGTGTTTGTATGCCACACCGTATGCTGAAAACGACGTTCCTTGCCGCGAGTTCATGCGAGAACCGCCCACGCGACCCGTTTCTGTGGTTTCACGAGGTAGTGCCCACTGCCTCTGCCTCAGAAGGGAACGGCGATGCTATTACAGCCCCTACCCCATGCTGCCCCGCGTTTTTTCTACGGCTGGATCATCACGCTAACCTGTTTCTTCGTGACCCTGGTTGCGTCCGGCACCTTAATGGCCTTTGGTGTGTTTATTAACCCGATGGCCGCTGATCTGGGATGGTCGCATAGCTCCTTGTCGTTAACCTACGCGATTTCGTCCATTGTCAGCGGTCTGGCGATCCTGGCGATAGGATCGCTCATCCATCGCTACAGTATCCGCAACATGCTCTTTTGGGGGAACCTGATTCATGGTATCGGGCTCTACATGACCAGCACGATCACCACGGTGGAAGGTTTTTATCTGTGGTATGGCTTTGTCTCCTCCATAGGGCGCAGCATTTTTCTGCTCTCCACCACGACCCTGATTACACGCTGGTTTGATACACGGCGCGGGATGGCCATGGGACTCACCATGGCGGGCAACGGCCTCGGACCGTTTTTGTTTTCCCCGTTGGTGACCTGGATTATTCTGCGTTGGGATTGGCAAACGGCTTTCGTAGTCCTCAGCTTGCTCATGACTGCCGGTATTGCCGTGTGTTGTATATTCCTGCGCAACTCGCCCCATGACATGGGCCTGCTGCCCTACGGCGCCGAGCCGACGGCGCCGCCGTCGCCGTCACCGCAGCAGATCACGCCACCGGCCAATGACACTGGCTCGTTGTGGGGGCCGGTGCTACGCATGGAAGGGTTCTGGACCCTGGCGCTGATTAATTTCTTTTGCTGTATGTGTCATTCCATTCCCCTGGTACACGTGGTGGGATTCGCGCAGACGTCGGGGTTATCCCCATTTGCCTCGAGTTTGGTGCTAGCCTTGATGTCCCTGTCGTCGGTGGCCGGGCGGATCACCTGGGGAGTCTTTGCCGATCGTCACGGACCACGGTTTACCCTGGTATTGACGCTCTTTTTGCAGGGGACGCTTGTGTTGTGGCTGGTGAATACCCAGGATCCGGTGATTTTCTTCCTCTATGCCCTTGCCTGGGGCTTTGGCTATGGTGGGGTGAACACGCAGTATGGTGTCGTCGCGCGTGAGCTGTACGGCCCGCGTTTCTTTGGACCAGGCTTTGCGGGTCAGATGTGTTTTGCGATGGTGGGGATGGCCGTCGGTGGTTTTCTGGGGGGGTACCTGTATGATATTTCCCACAGTTATGCCGTTGCCTGGCTCATCAGCTTTGGGGCCGGGCTTATCTCCTCGCTCCTTGCTATGGACCTGATGGCACAAGCAGACCGGGGGCGCTCGTCCCGGGCCGCTGCAACGCCGGAAGCGACGACACCAGCGACTGGTGGGTAATGCGAACATATTCACACGGGGTGATTGGCTACCTGCTGTATGCGAAACGCCCACCACATGAGCGTCGGCTTGCTGTCATCGGCAGCCTCATGCCTGATGCGCTCTTAGCGTTGGGATTTATTCCGCACTACGCTGAATACGTGACGCAGGCTGCCGTGGTGGTGGAACTGCATGCGCTTTTGCATCACTCGGCGTTGCACCTCGTGACCGTCAGTCTGCATTCGTTTGTCATTATCGGTCCGTTACTCGCCTTGGCCTATTGACTGTATAAGCCGGCTGTGCCGTGTCTCGTCGGGATGCTAGTGCGTGGCGTTGTCGATCTCCTGACGCATCGGCAGTGGGCGTATAAGCACCTTTTCCCACTATCGTTTGCACCCATACGTGCGGTATTCTCGTATACTGATGTGGGATTTACGATTGTGGAACATGCGTGTGTGCTGCTCTTTGGAGTCTGGTGGGGGTGGCAGCGCAAGCAGCGATCCGAACCATTGCGTATGGGGTAGAGCAGATGGCGGTAAAGTCAACGGCTTCGAGGAAGGGATTTGTGGCCGGAATACTCGGAACGGTGCTCGTAGCACTCTGCTGTTTCACGCCGCTACTCATCGTGACGCTCGGCGCCATTGGGCTCAGCGTTCTGACACCGTACCTGGATTCCATACTCCTCCCTGCACTCGTGATTATGCTTATCGTCACCGCGATGGCTTATCGCAAGTTGCAGCGTGCCAAGGCGCGGTAGTGTAGTGTATCTCTCCGGTAAGTAGTCTTCGGAATCTTGACTTTCACCCGCACTTGCGACACGCAGCACGAGAACTAAGCCCGAGCGGATACTAGCCATGCCGCACACGGCACGCAGACACCGTTGGGGGTCTCGTAGTGCTCCACAATACTGCGGATAGCGTCATGCAGAGCCGTCACTTGCTCATGGGTTGCCTGGCGCATCTGATCAGCAGATGGCCCCATCATACTCAATATGAACGACACCGCATCATCTGTGCTGCCCATCGACATCTGCTCGTCCAACGCGTGCAAATGTACCTGGGTAAAACCAGCGGATTGTACAACCTGGTGTATCCGTTCGGGGTCAGACAATGAAAAGGGACCTGCTGCGTCGGGATCGGGAGCATCGACGACGGAGTTCTGAGGCGGTGGGAAGATCTCCGCAATGGCCGCCATGGGCCGTTGTATCCAGGGATTGTCTTCACGAGCACGCCAGGACAGGAAACACAACCTGCCTGTCAGTTTCAGGGTACGGTGGAGATTCGTAAAAGCCGCTATCACGTCCTGGAAGAACATCACGCCAAAGCGAGAGTAGATCAGGTCAAAGACGCCCTCTCCCAAGGCCATCGTCTGTGCATCGCCCACCTCGAATCGCAGATTGGCCATGTGCCCAAATCGCTCCTTGGCGACCGTTAATATGGTTGCGGAGATATCCACGCCCGTGACGCGTCCTTGTTGGCCGACCCGTTCGGCAAGAGCTCGGCTGGTTGTCCCTCCTCCGCAACCGACATCCAACACCACTTCGCCGTCCGTGGGCATGGCTTGTTCAAGTGCGATAGTGCTGAGTGGGGCAATGAGGGATTCGATCTTTTCCATATGCGCGACCCATGTCTGCCCTCCCTCTTCATTCCAGTATCGTGCTCCCTCGTGCTCGTGGCTCTGGGATTGGTTGTCGCTCATTGCGGTTTCTCCATGGTTCTGACTTCCTCGATAACTGTCGTCTGTTTACGATCATTCCATAGGTGTGCCGCGTCTCACATCAGCCACACAATGATGAGACCCGTAACTGCAGCGCCCACGAGGGGCATTGCAACTCGCAGGCCGAGAGCTGGGCCGCCGATGCCCACCGCGAGCGCTGCCTTCACGGCACTGTTCACCGCGCTCGCGAGCACGATTCCCGTCACGGTGATGTCAGCCGTCAGTGCCCCATGACTCATGCGAGACAGTGACAGGGTGATGGCATCGACATCCGTGAGCCCTGAGACCGCTGCCAGTACCATAAGCCCCATCTGTCCCGCGGACTCTTGCAGCCCCGCCGCCAGGAGGACGAGCACCGCGAGGAAGGCGCCAAAACGGAGGGCGACTGTAAGTTCCAGCGGATTCTGCATCACGGCATCGCCCTGGGGCACGTGCGCCGTCTGCCTCCATAAGCCGATCAGCCCCGGGAGATAGACGAGGAGGGCCATCAGGGTCGCTGGCAGCAGTAACACCTGCAACAGGCGTGGATTGATGATGCTGGCGAGCACTAGCATGCGGGGAAACATGGTCCCGCAGGCCAGCAGGATGCCCGACGCCAGCAAAGGGGCAAAATCCTTCTGACGACGGGCCAGACGGGCAAATTGAAGGGTCAGAGCGGTTGACGAGATCAGGCCGGCAAACAGCCCGGTGATGACTACGCCCTTTTCGCCTCCGGCAATCTTCATCGCGAAGTAGCCCACAAAACCTATCGCGGCCACCAGTACCACCATCCACCAGAGCTCATAGGGATTGAGGGCCTCCCAGGGGCCATACCCTCGGTTTGGCAGAATGGGCAACACGACTGCAGACATCAATAAGAGCCGGAGCGCCGCTTGGACCTCCTGGCCTGTCAGCTGCTGGAGCCACCTGTGTAGGGTAGGTTTCACACCTAAAAGGAGGGCGGTGACGACTGCGGCAGCGACGGCGGCCGTGATCTGTTCGAGGACGACGAGCGCACCGAAGCCAAACGTGAGGAGCCCGGCGATCAGACTGGTGATGCCGGCATCGTCCAGACGCCGGAGGTTGGCCACATAGGCTGCCGCGAAGACGATGGCGAGGCCGACGAAGGCGTATCCGACGATACTGGTCCCGAGTCGTCCTGCCAGTAACGCCACGATACCGCCTAAGAGGCCAATGAGGCCATAGGTCCGCACACCCGCAATACGCCGTCCCTCCTCGGCCTCACGTTCTTGCCACCCCCGTTCGATGCCGATTAAGAGGCCGACGGCGAGCGCGACACCTAATAACAGGATCGTTTTGGGTTCGCCTCGCATGCTCCTCAGCACCTTTCTTCAGGGGACGATTCCGTTGGCTCCAGGAGGTATTATACAACGAGAGCATGGAGAAGCTGGGGATACTCACACACTATGATAGGATGGCGGGTACACGCGCCGTACGACCAGCATCGGGTTTCAAGGCGTACAAGGGGCGATTCCGTGTTTCGCGTTCTGGACCTCTTCGTGCCACGAGCCTTCGATGTGCAGTTGCT
>CAJIAL010000064.1_pt1 | contig 19639 bp, 24 predicted proteins | sample 9199091 | NCBI WGS metagenome assembly CAJIAL01 (sample SAMEA7708270, study PRJEB35096) | sediment metagenome | biome: marine neritic benthic zone biome [ENVO:01000025]; feature: sediment [ENVO:00002007]; material: shallow marine sediment [ENVO:03000034] sea grass bed [ENVO_01000059] ... | reverse complement strand
TCCGAAGCTTCTGAACGACACCGGGGCGGTGACGCACTCGTCGGTGCACACGGCCCACCAAGGCGCGGCCAAAAATGTTGCCAAGAGCGAGTTGGTGCTGGGCGTGGCGTTGTTGATGGCGGAGACGCTCGGAACCGGCCATTTGCAGCAGGTGCAGGAGCGCATTGCCGAGTTGATGACGCACACGGAAGTAATGAAGGCGAGTCTTCGTGCCGCCGAAGCGGATGCGCAGCTCGATCAGTGGGGCGCTATGTGTCCTGATGCGTTGCCCTTGGAAGTCATTCGCTCGTTGTTCATGAGCGTCTATCCCCGTATGGTAGAGCTGCTCCAGCTCCTGGGCTCCAGCAGTTTGATGGCGCTGCCGACGGACGCCGATTTTGACAGCCCGCTGGCGCCGCATATCGAGCAGTACCTCGCTACCGACACGACTACGGCGCGTGATCGGGTCAAGCTCTTCCGCCTTGCCTGGGATATCACGTGTAGTGCGTTTGGGAGTCGTCAGGTGTTGTATGAGCGGTTCTTCGCCGGCGATCCCTTGACGCGCGCCCGGTTTCTCTACAACCTCTACCCGAAAGACGAGGTGATGGACCGCGTGCGCGATTTCCTGGATCGCGATGATGCATAAGCCCTGAGAGATGTGGGGTTATTCGTCCCGCACCGAGGGTTTGGAGCGGTATTGCTTCACCTGGCCACGCTGTTTTTTGCTCTCGAGGCGACGTCGGCGCGCTGCCGCCGGAACCTTGGTCTTGCGACGCGGAGGTTGGCGCGTTAGGGCGGAGCGGATGAGAGCGGCAAAGCGTTGCGCGGCTTCTTCGCGGTTCGCGGCTTGACTCCGATGCGCTTGTGACACCACGCGCAGCACACCCTCGCGGTTCACACGAGTCGTTAGCCGCGTCAGGATTCTACGCTTTTGATCCTCAGACAAGCTGGGTGAGGCGGTGACGTCAAAGAGCAGGGTTACCCGGCTGCTGACTTTATTCACGTGCTGGCCACCAGGTCCGCTACTGCGTGACGTGGTATACGTGAGTTCGCTGTCGGGTATCGTGAGCTGCTCGGTGATGACCGGCATGGTGGCGGACTCCAGAAGGTCGTTTCGGGCGTCAGAGTTGGATACGCTGCTGTCCAATATCCCGGATATTTATACACGTCAGACTGACTTGCCCCTGGCGTACTACCATGCCATCAGCGTGTTCGCGGGCATCCGTTTCGGCGTGCCCGAGGGCGTGATGGAAACGATCGCCGACTTTTTCGAAGCATGATCCGTAGAGCGTGTGCCCCAGGAACGTCGGCACGATGTCGCAATCGGGCTCGGCTTCATAGGGAAGATTGACGTTCCAGGTCACGGGATGATGGAGAAAGTCATCGCGCGCGAACAAAGTGGCAAAAACGCGGTCCAGCAGATGATACGTTTGCGCCCTGAGGCGTTCCACCTCTGCGTCATTGATGCGCCGTTGTTGCATCCACTCCTGAAAAACGTTCGGCGCCAGGCTTTGTGACAGGGCCACAGCCGGGATGCCGGCGATGTTGGCTTCGAGACAGGCGCCAATCGTACCCGAGGCAAAAAAGAATCCGACCCCGGCATTGATGCCGATATTGATGCCGGAAATCACCATGTCCGGTTTGCGCTCACAGGCATGATAAATGCCCACGTTGGTGCAGTCAGCAGGCGTCCCGTCCAGGCAATACGCCCGATCATCGTGCAGGATGATTTCATCGAGATACAGCGGGCGAAAGCGCGACATGGATTTGCCGGTCCAACTCTGTTCTTCCTTGGGCACGACAATCGTCACGTTGCCCAGCGTTTTCGACTTCTGAATGGCAAAGTGAAACAATGGCGATTCATGGCTGTCGTCGTTGGTCAGCAGAATGTCCATAGCGCTCCTTTTTTCTCTTGTACAAGCTTTCCTTACATCCGCGGTTCTAGCGTGTAACAGTAATGGGCGGCGATGTATCTGCGCTGTGCGAGCATAGCACTGATTCCGTGGCGTGGCTAGCAGAGTGAAGCGTGTGCTTTTGTGGAAGTCGTGGACATCGAGAGAATGATCAGATAATCTGATTCTCATATTTCTATGGAGGACTTCTGATGGTACAGACACTCTCTGTTACTGAAATGGCTCGCCACTTCGCGGAGTATATCAACCGCGTTGCCTATCGTGGCGAATGTTTTGTACTCGTACGTGGCAAGAAACCCATGGCGGAACTCCGCCCGCTTCCTGCAGGGAAACGACTCGAGGAACTTCCCGCACTATTGGCGTCGCTTCCCCATCTCTCCCCGACCGAAGCCACGCGGTTTGCTGACGACCTCACGGCGGCTCGGGAAGCGCTCGCGCGTGCGGAGGTCCACGATCCATGGCAGTCTTGATTGATGCCAGTATTCTGATCGAGTACGAGCGGGGGCGTCTCAACCTGGAGCGGCATCTCACACAGCGTCAGCAGGAAGAGTTCTTTCTCTCGGTGGTCACAGCGAGCGAACTCCTCCACGGAGTGCATCGCGCCGTGCGGCCGGAGGTTCGCACGAAGCGGTCTGCCTTTGTCGAAGCGCTGCTGGAGCGCTTCCCACTGTTGCCTATAGATCTGGCAACCGCCCGAGCGCATGCGCAGGTGTGGGCAGAGCTGGCGGCAGCGGGCACGATGATTGGGCCGAATGATCTCTGGCTCGCAGCCACAGGTCTTGCCCACGGCCTGACGATGGTCACTGCCAATGTCCGCGAGTTTACCCGCGTTCCAGGTTTAAGAGTTGAGGCATGGGCGGAGCCTGCCTAGCGTGTCTGTTTGCGCCGAATAAAAGCTCGGATTGGAAAATAGTACATGCAAACTCCAGAGGTACAGCAAGCATCCACGTCAGCGACCGGCCAAGGCCCCGCGTATCGTATCCACACCCACCGGCTGGTGCTGCGGTGTTGGCATCCTCAGGATGCGTCCCTACTCACAGTGGCCATTGAAGCCAACCTCGAGCATCTGCGCCCGTGGCTGCCCTGGGCTCAGCATGAGCCCGAAGACCTCGAAACCAAGATCGAGCGTCTCCGTCAGTGGCGGGGCGCGTTTGATTTGGGCCAGGACTTCCTCTATGGGCTCTTTGATCGGGCAGAAACACAGGTCCTTGGAAGCAGTGGGCTCCACACCCGTGTGGGGCCTGGGGCACGCGAAATTGGGTATTGGATACACCAGGACCACATCAACCAGGGACTTGCCACGGAGGCTACGGCGGCACTCACCAAGGTCGCCTTTGTCATCGACCACGTTGAACGGGTGGAAATTCATTGCGACCCCGACAACGTCCGCAGCAGTGCCGTGCCACGCAAGCTTGGCTTTTGTCATGAGGCGACGCTGCGGCACCGCACCATCACCCCCGAGGGACAGCCTCGTGATACCATGATTTGGACTCTGTTGGCCGACGAGTATCCCTCAAGTCCAGCTTCGGCAGCCACGATTGAGGCGTTTGACGTGGTCGGACGCGCCCTCTTGTGAGGCGGAACGCGCCGGCGCGCACGTTTTATGAGCGGCATGGCTTCACGGCGGAGCGGAAGGGGATCAATGCCATCAACGGACTCCCCAATGTGGAGTATCGGTGGCAACCATAAGAGCGTTCGACGGTAGAACATTAGGAAGCTGAGCCGTGCCAAAGTCACAGTGGATCGTGGTCGTGGGTCCTTCCGGTAGAACACCGCAACATGTGGAGGAATCATGAGCATCTTGGTGACGGGCGGCGCCGGCTACATCGGCAGTCATACGTGTCTGGAACTCTTGCAGGCCGGCTACGAGGTGATTGTGGTCGATAATCTGGCCAATAGCAAGACCGAGGCGTTGCGGCGTGTACAGGAAATTGCCGGGAAAACGCTGACGTTGCATCAGGTCGATCTGCTTGACAGCGAGGCGTTGGACGCCGTGTTTCGGCAACACACGATCGAGGCCGTGATGCACTTTGCCGGACTCAAAGCGGTGGGGGAATCGGTGCAGGTCCCACTGCATTACTACCGCACCAATATCATGGGAACACTGAATTTGTGTACAGCCATGGGTGCGGCGGGTGTCACCACATTGGTGTTTAGTTCCTCGGCCACGGTGTATGGCGATCCGCAGACTGTCCCCATTGACGAGACCTTTTCGTGCACGGCGACGAATCCGTATGGCCGCTCGAAATTGATGATCGAGGAGATACTCCGCGACCTGCACGTTGCCGAGAACGCGTGGGATATTGCTCTGTTGCGCTATTTCAATCCGGTCGGCGCCCATGCCAGCGGTCGCATTGGGGAAGATCCCAACGGCATTCCGAATAACCTCCTGCCGTACATTACTCAAGTCGCTGTGGGAAAATTGCCGCAACTCTCGGTCTTTGGTGGCGATTATCCGACGCATGACGGCACGGGGGTGCGTGATTACATTCACGTGGTCGATTTGGCGCTCGGGCACCTCCAGGCGTTGGAGAAGCTGGCGTCTCATCCCGGTGTGGTCACCTACAATCTTGGCACGGGAAGCGGCTACAGTGTCCTCGATGTGGTGGCGGCCTTTGAACAAGCCTCGGGAAAAACCATTCCGTACACTATTGTCGACCGCCGTCCGGGCGACGTGGCAGCGTGCTATGCCAATCCTGCAAAGGCCCGTGCCGAGTTGCAGTGGACCGCCGAGCGCGATATCAAGACCATGTGTGCCGACGCCTGGCGCTGGCAAGAGCAGAATCCGCAGGGGTATGTCGACGTATAGCCGGTTGTGCTTCCTCGCTTATACCGATGCACGATCGAGGCCGGCGACGATATCGAGCGCGCGTCCCAGCGTTTCGAGCCGTTGATCCAGCGTCTCGCCGGCCGGATACATCCGCAGCGTCGTAATGCCGGCATCGCGCCAGGCACGTATGCGATCGTGCACCATGGTTTCGGTGCCAAGCAACGTGGTCTGCAGCACCATGGCGTCGGGAATGAGCGCCGCGGCTTCCTGACGCTGCCCGGCGACCCACAGCCGTTGCACCTCTTGTGCCACCTCACCCCAGCCTTGGCGGCTATAGGCGTCATTATAAAAATTGGTCGTGGCCGAGCCCATCCCACCCAGCGAAAACGCCAGGCCGGACTTGCGTGCCGCCACCATGGCCTCGACATCATTGCCGAATGCCACTTCCGCCCCTTGAGACAAGTCGAGAGCAGACAGTGTGCGACCTGCCCGCGCCGCACCCGTGGCAAGATGGGTGGTATATGCCGATGCCGCTTCGGGAATAAAACTGGTGCCGATCCAGCCGTCGGCAAGTTCACCGGTCAGCTGGAGCATTTTCGGCGCCAGCGTCGCCAGGTAAATCGGGATATCGGGATTCGGCGGTCGATTGAGCCGCAACGCTTTGCCTTCCCCGCCCGGCCTGGGGAGTTGGAAATGCTGCCCCTGGTAGGTGATGCGCTCGCCGGCGAAGGCCTGACGGATAATCGCAATAGTCTCGCGCATACGCCCCAACGGATGCGCAAACGCCTGGCCGTGTAAGCCTTCAACTACTTGCGGGCCACTGACCCCGAGACCGAGTAGAAAGCGATTGCCGGATACTTGCGCCAACGTCAGCGCCGTTTGTGCCGTCGTTACCGGGGTACGAGCGCTAATCTGAAAAATGCCACTACCGAGCAAAATACGCTCGGTTTTGGCGGCGAGATACGCCAGTGGTGTGACGGCGTCAGCCCCCCAGGCTTCGGCCACGAAACACACAGCAACACCGAGGCGTTCGGCTTCCTGCACATAGGTGACGAGTTCGTCCCAGGGCCCACCGTCAGCGCTCAGTTGGATCGCGACGCGCATAGTTAGGTTCCTTGTTCGGCGGCAGCTTTGAGGCCTTCCAGCGTGGCGTGCATGTTGCGTTGGTGCTCGGCAATGCGTGCCGCCACGATATCTTCTTCACGCTCGGGGCGTTCGGCAATCACCGCCGTGAGGCCGGACGGGCCGGGGCCAATCTGAACATGTTGGCGCACACGCGTGCCCACGCCTTCGGGTGCCAGATCGAACCGCCAGGTGGCGGCGGCGTTGGCTGGATCACCGACCGCCCAGGCAAAAGCATGCTCCGGCTCGGCTTCCGTGACGGTGGAGACACTCTCCCACTCTCGTTCTTTGCGCTTGTTACGACCTTTGAAACGCGCTCCGACGGCCACACCAGTGGCGCCTTCAATCCATTCTCCCCCTCGATACTCCGGACTCCAGTGGCCCATTTGGGCGATGTCCGTCACCAGCGCCCAGACGCGGCTTGGTGGGGCGGCAATATACACGTCGGCGGCGACGGTTGGCAGATCGCTCATACGCATAATGGTGTTCCTTCTTATTCATTGCAGTGCGCAGCACCTAGCGTGGAATAATTGGCAACAGGATGTGGGACGGATAACGCTGGTCGTGAAAGACCGTCTGCGCCGCAGTCTGAAACTGACTACTGGTAGCTTGGTCAGCACCGGTATTGAGATTGCGGTCAAAACGCGGGAAGTTACTGGAGGCAATCTCGACGCGGAGACGGTGGCCGGGAGCAAAGACATGGCTCGTAGCCCAGAGGTCGATCGTGAAGTGGGTGACTTCGCCCGGCGTCAGCGGCGTGGCGATGGTACGCGAGTTCCGGTACCGGGCGCGGATAATGCCGTCGGCGAGATTCTGCGCATAGCCGTCCGGCCGGACATCAACCAGCTTGGCGGTAAAATCGGTGTCGGACGCACTCGAAGCGGCGTACAGCTCCACCGTGATCGGTCCGGTGACTTCTACCGGCTCGGTTAGCGGCTCCGTGGTATACACCAACACGTCCTGTCGTGCTTCCACCTGGCGTTGATCAAACGCGCCCATAGGAATAATCAGCGTGTTGCCGCCGCACGAGGGGGTGGGATCGTCAGGATCATAGACAAAACGGTCCGGCGGTTCATCGCCGGGTGTGACCGGACTGAGGCTACCAGTGCCGTGTAAACTGTTCGCCTGGCCCTGGCTGTGGAAGTAGTAGGGGGTATAGCGTGTCCGCGCCAGGGGCCATTCCTGTTCATCCCGCCAAACGTTCTCGCCCATGACGAAGAGCTTGACCGGGGCATCCTCGGTAATCCCCGTATCCATACCTTTGAGCCAGTGGTCGAACCAGCGGAGCTGCGTCTCGTGCAATTCGATGCGGGCGCGTTCGCCGAAATCGATGTCCCCTGTATCCCCCGAACTCGGGCTGGTAAAGGGGAACCGATGCGCCCACGGCCCGATGAGAATCTTTTGATTGGCGCGCGCTTCCTCCGTCATGGCGTGTTCCTGCATACCGCAGAAATTGGCCAGGCCACCGCGCAGAAAAATATCGTACCACGAGGTGACATGATACATCGGGATGTTGACGTTGGCGTGCTGCCGCTCCAGGTTCACTGGCCACCAATACGGGCCATCCTCAGGATGCCGGAGGTAATCCCCCAGATAGCGGGCGACGGGCTTCAGCACCTCATCCCAGGCCATAAGCGGTAAACGGCGATACGCATCCTCGGTGAGCGGTGGTGCAAAAGCCATGTGCGGGGCGGCGAGATCACGTTCCAGCTGCGGCAAGAGGGTCTCCGTGAGTCCCTGGCGTTCGAGGGAATCGCGTGCCATAAGAATGGCGTAGGGGATTTGCCAGCCGAGCTCGAAGGCGCCGCCGGTATGATAGACCCAGCATTGGTAAAAATCGGCCGCAGCAGACACGGGAAACGCCGTTTTGAGATGCGGCGGCCGGCTTGGAGCCAAGAGATACTGCGTGGCGCCAAGGTATGACTGTCCCATGGTGCCGACATTGCCATCGGCATACGGCAAGACCGCGGCCCATTCGACGGCGTCGTAGCCATCCTGCATTTCCCACATCGGCGGGTAGTATTCCTCGCCCTCCGAGGCGAAACGCCCCCGGGTATCTTGCATGATCACGATATAGCCGCGTTCGACAAAGTAGTCGATATCACCCGGTCGCGCGCGCGATGCTTTGTTATACGGCAGTCGTGACAACAACACGGGAAAACGTCCCTCAGCGTCGGGGCGATACACATCGCTATACAGCGTGACACCATCACGGGTGCGGTGCGGCACGTCTTTTTCCACCAGAACACGATATTGTGAACGGCTGCCTGCGGCCATAGCACGGTCTCCTGTAGGCAAATGGCGGATGAGAGGATTGTGGGGGCAGCATAGACTGTCTGACAGGTGACACGCAAGCCTGTGGGTCCCGAAATCCTGTAGCGGCAGCAACGCGCTGCACGCTAACGTGCCACCGTCGAGGGAGGAGCGCTGCACGCTCAAGGAGGTTTGCAGTCACTTCAGAACGTACTATTGGGCACGGCGCGTTGCAGGAGCAGAGGTTCACCCTCACTCGTCCGGGTGTGACAGCCTACGGCACCCAGAGTGGAGTTGCGTGTCGCGTCCCTGTGGACGTCGCACCAGGGCTGCGACAGGGAAGAGAGACCCAATGCACGAGGCCGACACCACCCACGAACAGCTAATTGCCGACAATGCTATGCTGCGCCAACAGCTTGCCGTGTCGGAAAGCATCATCGCCGAGCACACACGCACGGAGGAAGCTCTCCGGGCCAGCGAGCGACGCTATCGCTCTTTGATGGAGCACAGTCCGTGACCAGCCACGGCGGGGTGATTTTGGTCGAGAGTGCGCCCGGGGTCGGGGCTACCTTCGACATCTATCTCCCCCGGATTGCTTCGGTACCTGCTGAGACGTCCGCCGCGCCAGCCGACGACCTTCCCCGATGAAGCCTTTCGGGGCGCGGGAACTTGCCATGACGATCCAGCAAGTGCTGACGCAACGTGCTGAAGAGACGACCTGAGGCAGCACGGCACGTGTTAGGCAAGCATTACATGGATCGCACTAGTGCTGCGCACCGCAATTGCCCCGCCAGTTTGGCGGGGGTGTTTTCCTTGCTATCACAGGTGATGCTCCGTGCCATAACCGTGGAAGGACTTCTGCCCAGCTGTACTAGAACGAGGCCGTGTTGACGAATTACCTGATCATAATCCAGGTATAAAGTGAACAAAGGTCGTTCGGCAAATTCTGCTGCACACATGTTACACACTCTGAGTGTGCTATTGTGTCATTCTGCTGTTGGGTCAGTGTTTGATCGTGTTTTGCAGCGGAACAATCAATATTATGCACTGTCGCGATTTTGGCGCGCCGCCTGCAAAAAGCGTAAGAATCACCGAATGCTCCTGGCGCAAGGGCACTCTTCGTCTGCTGTGAGCCGACTGATCCGAATGTCTTCTTGATCCTCTATGACGGCGTAAGACTCCCTGGAAGCCATCTTTTTTCTCACCCGTAAATCCGTTACGAGGAGGCCACGGGCAGCGTAGGTTTCCGCATGATCGAGGAAGTGTTGGACGAGGAAGTTCTTGAACCAGCCCCCGCACTTTGGTGCGGGTTGCTCGCCGACGACTTCCAGCGTGCAAGGAAGGATGCGGTGATATCCAACGCCCTGATGCTCCAGTCTCAGATAGGCGAATTCGACCTGGCGCTCATGCGGCACCGAGCGTTCTCCGCATTGGGGGGAAGCGTCGGCTGTGTGAAAACAGGTGAGGACGTGCTCAGTTCTCGGGTGGGCGGCATCAGCAAGCAAGAGCGTTACGGAAAGTATCCCAATGGCCATCAGGGCGAGCAAGCCGTCCCCGACCCGGCCCGTGATGCCATTCCAGCTCAGACCGAAGGCCCGCGCACCGGACCGCCCTGCCATGGCGAGAGCCAAGAGGGCAAGACCGAGAAAGAGCCGGTGTAACGCTCCTTGGGGAGATAAGGCGCCATTGCGCGAGAAGATTTGGGCGACAATCAGGAGCAAGGCAACAAGCCCCACCAGCTGGTAGAGCAATGCGAGTCGGCGTATGACAGGCCCTTTAAGCCAACGGTGGCCCCGCGCTCGCAGTCGCAAAAAGAGAGGGAGTTTGAGGTCCGCGCCGCAAGTGTCACACACCTGCGCAGGAAGGACGGTGGCCCTGCGGCACGTGGTCTGGAGGCAGATAGCGGTCAGGCTGTCGGGCCGCCGGTATTTTTGCCATGAGCGCCAGCAGATAACCAGAATCAAAAGCGCTAAAACAATGAATCCGCCCGCATAACTATACCACGCGATATCGTTTAACGTTGGCCCTAGCCATCGTTCGATCGTTTGAAAAAACGAGGAAATCATAGATTCATGTGCCTTTGTCTTGTGCATACTCTGAAGAAAGTATATAAGCGAAATACAGAGCAAACAATCAGCGGCGGAGTATAGACATTCACACGCCCTTTTCGCCTCGCTGTCCCAGCGCCCAGCGCCGGCCCGCCGCAACAGCCCGCCGCAAGGCCTAGCATGGTCCGGACAGACTGCTGAGGTGAGAGTGAAATCTCAGGGCGGCCGGTTTGGGAAAGCCGTGGGGCAGAAGGGGTGTTGAGGCTCGCTTCTATACAGCCGAGGAAAATCAGGACGTGGCCGGCTTATAGATGCTGGAAAACTGGTATGCCTCATCCGACATGAAATCGCTGCACGGCGTCCTCGTCCAGTGCCAAGCCCAAGCCCGGAGCATCAGGCGCAGCCAGCACCCCGTCGTCCGGCGTGGGCATGGTTTGTAAGATGGCGTGGGAGCGCGGCATGTATTCCAGCAAGTGGCCGTTCGGCACTGCTGCGAGCAGGTGCACGTGCACTTCCGGCACGACGTGGCCGCACACCGGGACGCCGTGCGCTTGAGACAGCGCGGCGATTTTGCGCCAGGGTGTAATGCCGCCGACGCGCGCCAGGTCGAGAATGATGATATCCAAGGCGCGTGCTTGGAGGGCCCTACGAAATTGATCGAGATGATACAGGTGCTCGCCTCCGGCGACCGGCACGGCGAGGTCACGGGCAAGATCGGCCAGGCCGGCGAGGTTGAGATGGTGTACCGGGTCTTCCAGCCAGGTGATCCTGGCGTCTTGCAAGGCACGACCGGTTTGCATGGCTTGGGACATATCCCAACTCTCCGTCCCGTCAACCATGATGTGTACGGTATCGCCTGCACCGCTGCGGGCTGCCTGCACGCGGGCGACTTGTTCCGCCGGAGTGAAGTCTTTACCGAGTCGCAGTTTAATGGCACCAAAGCCCTGGGCGGCGTGGCGCTGCGCCGAGGCTGCCAGTTCGTCGAGCGACAGGCTGTACCACAAGGCATCACTGGCGTATGCCGGCACGCGATCGCGATAGCCGCCGAGCAACCGGTACAACGGTTGCCCGAGGGTTTTGCCTGCCGCGTCCCACAGGGCGATGTCCAAGGGAGCGAGAGCACAGTGCAGCATACCGCCGGGACCGACCCAATCACCCCGCTGCGCCAGGCGGGTCCACGCGGCTTCGACATTGAGGACGTTGAGGCCTATCAAGTGCTCGCTCAGTTCCCGTGCGGCTTGGGCGATCGTCTGCATGAGTTCCGCGCGGGGATAAACGATGTAGCCAAACCCCTCGACGCCGTCCGAGGTGGTAATCCTGGCAAGGACGTGCCAATTGGCGTCGACCTGCCGTCCGGCGGCAACGTAGGTATCCTCGACAGCGACCCGCAGGACGTCCACGGCCACGTGGGTGATAGTCATCGACATGCTCGGCTTCTCCTTTTTTGCTGGTAGATAAGCGAATGGCCATTATACATCAGAGACGTTGAGGGACCGTGGTGTATCTGCTTGTGTTTGCATGGGGCTTGCGCCTATCATGCTATAGGCGGTCTTTGTTCTTGAGGTGCAGAAAGAGGAGACACCATGAATCTGCCAGAGCGCATGACCTTCGGTATTTTTTTGGGGCCATTTCACCGCGTCGGAGAAAACCCCACCCTGGCGATAGATCGCGACTTGGAGTTGATCCAATGGCTCGATTACTTGGGCTATGACGAAGCCTGGATCGGCGAGCACCATAGCGCCGGATGGGAGATTATTTCTTCGCCGGAGGTGTTTATCGCCGCCGCAGCGGAGCGCACGCGGCATATCAAGCTGGGTACCGGCGTCATTAGTCTGCCGTATCACCACCCCTTTATGGTAGCGAATCGCATGGTGCAGCTTGATCATATGACCCGTGGCCGGGTCATGATGGGTGTGGGCCCCGGCGCCTTGCCCGGCGATGCCTACATGATGGGGATCGAGCACACCACACAGCGCGAGCGCATGGACGAGGCGTTGGGTATCGTGCTTCGACTATTCACGGAGACGGAGCCGCTGACGTACAAAAGCGATTGGTTCACCCTGAACGAAGCGTTGCTGCAAATTCGCCCGTATCAACGGCCGTATATGCCGCTTGCCGTGGCTTCGGTACAGTCGCCGGCAGGTGTGGCGTTGGCGGGCAAGTTCGGCGCTGCCGTGCTGACGATTACCACGCCGCGGGATCCCGGCGCCAGCGATTCTGATTTAGAGGCCCTGTGGATCGTTGCCGAGGAATCGGCGGAGAAGCATGGTCAAGTGGTTCGGCGCGATGACTGGCGTTTAGTCATTCCGATTCACTTGGCAGAGACGCGCAAAGAGGCCATGGAACAAGCCCGTGTCGGGGCAGGACGCTACCAACGGGAGTATTTTGAAGAAACGATGGGGCGTCCGAGCATCGTCGACGGCCCGCCTGAGCAGATCATTGACACCATGGTCGAACGCGGTGCTTGGATCGTCGGCGACCCGGACGATTGCGTCGCCGGCATCAAGCGTTTAGCTGAGCGTAGCGGCGGCTTCGGCGGTCTCTTGGTGCAAACCGTAGATTGGGCTACACGCGAGCAGGTGATGCATAGCTACGAGCTCTTAGCCCGCTATGTGATGCCGCAGTTCCAAGGCACCGTTATCGGCACTGAGCTGTCGAACCAATGGGCGCACACGCGCAAAGAGACGCTGATGGCCGGGCGGGTCCGAGCCATCGAACGCGCCCGCAACGTGTATACGGAGCAACGCGTCGGCTAACGACGCAAGAAATGCCTGCCAAAGTCAGTCAACGCCCTGGGTCCGCATGGCCCCAGGGCGTTCACGCCAGACCGTCCCCTACCCTACCTTGTCCCCCCGTGTAGCAGAATAGCGTGAGCGTTGGCTATAGTGAGAGAGGTACGGCAAGATAACTTCCCAGCGGTTCTCTCCCATGTATGCAATGACATGAACGTGTGCCGCATCGCTAAGGTATTGGTGCCCCCAGTGCTCCTGAGCGAAGTGAACACCACGACGTCGCACGCGTCCAACACGTCCTTGCTATGAGCTGCTGTATTGCAGCGAGGAATGAGGTATGAAAAGCAGTCTGCAACGGGTGCGGTTTGGCTGTGTCGTGGCTGGTACGCTTCTTCTCGCGGCGTGTACGGCGACTAAAGGGCCTGTGGAGGTCCAACAGCCTGCAGCAGCGCATGAGACGGTACCGTCCCATCCCACAATCCAGACGGGCGCGCGAGTTGGTATCGAGTACACGGTGGTACTGCCGGATGGTTCTGCAGTCATGAGTAATGTCGGCAAAGAGCCCTTGGTCTATCGCCAGGGTACCGGAGAACTCCCCCCCGCCTTACAAGTGGCCCTATACGGTTTGCGGGTTGGCGACCGCAAGCGCGTCACACTGCTTCCCACGCAAGCCTATGGCCCTGTAGACCCCACCGCATTTCAGGAGGTCGACATTCAGCTCGTTCCCGCGCCGGCGCGCAAAATCGGGAGCGTGTTAGTCAGCCAAGATACCACCGGGAAACAACAACGCGTTCGTATCCACGAAGTACGTGATACCACGGTGATCCTGGATTTCAATCACCCCCTGGCGGGCAAGACACTGCACTTCGATGTCCGTGTGGTTGACATCCAGCTGGGTGAGCAATCGTAGGGTTGATCGGAAAGACTTGGCGCCATCGAGCACGCGGAGAGTATGCTTGTGTCGTCCCTCCACGTGCTCAGTCAAGCTCTTCTCATGTTATTTCGCCGCGAGGGATAATGAGGCTTGCCCCAGCAAGCGCATGGTGCGATCGAGCGATGCATTCCGATCCTGCCCGGCGAGGACAGACGACGCAAGCACCTCCGTGGCACCGAGCGCGAACATCTCTTGCAGACGTTCCATCACCTGCGTTTCATTCCCCCAGAAGACCGCCCCATCAATCATACGGTCACTCCACTGTCCTTCCTCAGCTTCGGGAAAACCGGCGGCAATGAGCATGCGTTGATAGAAGGGAAGGCGGGGATTCATGATTTGTTCCCTTACGGCCGCGCGCACTTCCTCCGCATTATCGTGCACGCACACGGGTGCATGGGCAATCAGTGGCGGCACGGGTCGACTCGCCCCCTCCGCACCGGCCTGCATGGCCGGAAGCGCCACATCCCGCAGGTAGGCCGGGGGACAAATCCAGCTAATCGCCCCATCCGCTTCTTCCCCGCACAAGGCAAACGAACCGCGTTGCAGGGCCGAGGCCATCACCGGCACGTCCAACGGCTCCGCAATGCTGTCATGGGCGTGGTAATGCGTCCCGTCAAAATCCACCCGCCCTTGTTGCAGCAGAGCTTTGAGGATGTGCACATACTCCCGCAAATGGCCGAGGGGCGCTGTGAACTGCATGCCCATCGATTCCATCAGAGGGCGATGGCTGGGGCCGACTCCCAAACGGAACCGCCCCGGCGCGAGTTGGGCGACTACCTGGGTTTGTTGCACCATCACCAGGGGATGGCGCGGAAACGTCGGTACGATAGACGTCCCCAATTTGATGCGCTGGGTGAGAGGTGCCGCTGCGGCAAACATGGTGAGACTATCAAGACGCGCCCCGCCGGTCGTCATCCAAGCGGCCTGAATACCTAACTCTTCGGCACGCACAATGAGATCCAGCGTTTCCCGGGCGGTGTTACCGCGTACTGCGACGCCAACCAGTCGTTGATGCATCAGCAACGCTCCTGTTTCTTGAGCTCTACACGACAGCAATGGCTTCGATTTCGACCATGAAATCGGGGTGCGCCAAGGCGGAAATCATCAATAAGGTGCTGGTGGGCGGCTTGATGGTTTGGAACAGCTCATTGCGGACGGTGCGCACCGCAGCTGCACAGTCAGGGTTCGTGATGTACGTCGTTGTTTTGACAATATTAGCCAAGGTACCGCCGGCGGCCTGCACGGCGGCTTCCAGGTTGCGCCACACCTGTCGCACCTGGGCCTCCGAGTCCCCTTTGCCCACGATACTCCCGTCCGGGGCCACGCTGACTTGGCCCGCAATGTAGACCGTGTGATCGACGGTGATCACTTGGGTATAGCCACTTGACTGCGCCATGGTTTCCGGATTGAGATAGCGCGGTTCGGACATCGGTGCTTCCCCCCTCTGCATAGCCCTGAAGTACCCGGACAGAATGCTTTGTCCATTCCTATGTGTTGGCCTCCCATGGTAGCAAGTCTTGGTCAGGATAGCCACACCCCTCTCTGCTGTCGCAGCAATTCGAACGCCACGTCGGGCAGAGTGTTTCCCTCGTGACCGCCCACGAAGCGGGGAGTCCTGTGCGGAGTCGGCTCATCCGGCTCCGCACGCACGACCACGAGGTTGAGCGAGCACGCGACTATGGCGCAGGATGAGCTGGAGATCACCATCGAGGAACTCGCGGTCGTGCTCGATGCGCACAAAGACGCTGCCGCACACGCGCACGCCCAGGTGCAACACACCCTCTCCGAACTGCGGGAGCTCGTGACGCTGCTGCGAGAGCAGCAGACCGCAGCGGCGACGGGTGACGAGAGCCTAAGACACAGCATCGGCCATCTGGAGAACACGCTGTGGCGCGTCAGCTGGAAAATGCTCACCGTTCGCTTCGGTGACCGTAGAAGTGGTGGTTGTTGGAAAGTCGGCCTGTGGTACCGCCTGTCTACCAACCGCGAGATCCCAGTGGCACGGTGCTCTACCAGGTGATCGCGGACCATCTCGACACCTTTCCGGCCACCCTCGCCGCCGATCCCATGGCCAAGGGCCTGCCGGAGTATGTCGTCGAGGAATTGTACGCGTATCTGCAATGCGGGGTCCTGGCCCACGGCTTTGTGCGCCTGGGTTGTGACACCTGTCCGCATCGGATGCTGCTGGCCTTCAGTTGTAAAAAGCGGGGCTTTTGTCCCTCCTGTGCCGGGCGGCGCATGGCCCAGATGGCCGCCCATCTGGTGGAGGAGGTGGTTCCCTGGGTACCGACGCGGCAATGAGTCGTCTCGGTGCCCTTTCCCCTGCGCTATTGTGTGGAAGCGCCCGACGGCCATACCCCCTCGCCGCACTGGGGTTGGGCACGGTTGCTCAAGCGCGTCTTTGCGCTGGACATGGCACGCTGCCCGGTGTGTCAGCAAGGCACACTGCGGATCATCGCGGCGATTACGGAAGCCAGCGTCATCAAGAAAATCCTACGGCACCCGAAGCTGGCGGTGAACCCGCCCCCCATTGCCCCGGCGCAGCAAGCTGCGTTTGTGTGGGCCTCCTGAAGCCCGTCACGTTCTCTCAGGGCCGACGTGTGTCCTCTGTGATTTCAGTCAGTTACGTTTTTCGGCGGCGTTGCGCTTTTTACCGGAATAGGAAAATCAAACAGTATCAGGCATTTTCATCTCGCCACCCTCGCCACACACCTTCGCCCCTGAGCCCCGGCCCAGGGATCGTAAGGCGCTTCCGTTTCGACGCCTACCAGAGGCAGGCCCCGACGCCACATGCCAGCGAGAAACGTGACCGCCTTGCGTGACGCCCGACTCAGCGCGTTAGGGGGTGATGATGGCGTGTTGATGCATTTCCGATTTGATCGTTTGCTGCATGCGGCCAAAAACGGGTTGCGGGCTCCAAATCGCTGGGATGACAGTGTGTGAAATGATCGGGCTCCGAGAGATGGCTGCTCAATACATTGTAAGTCACGATACCAACCGTCGTCATGTTGACGCGCAACTCCCCAAAGACATCCCCTCCGGATTGCCACGCTCTCTTACTTTCAGCACGACCTCTCAAGAGACCCCTCTTCGCTCATGATCTCAGCAATCAAGTCCGCGGGCACGATATCGAAATAGATGTTGGAGACCTCAAGGCCCTCGGGCGCTTCGGACCACACTTCTGATGCAGGCTGGTTCTCCAATTCGACGTCACGGGTGGCGCCATCGCGGACAAATTTCAACCGCTGGGCGGCAACCCATACCGGCTTCTGACACTGACGCGCCGCGAGGGCCAACTGCGCGCTGCCGACCTTGTTGACGGCCGACCCGTCGGGCAGGATGGCATCGGCGCCGAACAACACGACGTCGACTTGAGGCATTATGACAAAGGCTTGAGCGTCGGTTAACAAGGTGACGGCTAAGCCTTCAGTGTGAAGTTGGGACGCCAGTTGTCGGCCTTCCAGCAGGGGGCGGCTTTCACACACAGAGACGCGAACCACGTTGTGTTTAGCCGCGAGTAAGGTGCGCAGGATCGTGCTGGAGTAGCTGACGGTCATGAGGGGCCAACCCGGCCAGATCCGCGCCGCAACGTGGCGGCTGACGGTCGACTGGGCTTCTTCGGATTGCACGATGAAACGCCCGATACGGGTGAGCGCCGTGCGGGTACTGTCCGACTGGTCGAGCACCCGGGTGGCATCCGAGAGCAAATTCACCAGCGGCGCCATGCTCGGACGAACCCAGCGGAGTCGCTCAGCCGCTGCGCGCAGCGGCTCGATAACGTCGGCCCAAGGCTGGTCGTCGGTTAACCGCACTCGTTTGTGCAGTTCACGAGCTGCAGCGCGAGCCAGTGTGCCCGCGCCCATCTGGCGATCATCACAAAGCCACTTACAGGCCAGTCGACGTTGGCCTCGATCGCTTGACGCCACGGCCACGGCGGCCAAACCCGCGCAAAGGCTTCATAGAGTTGCGGCACAGCTGGCGCCCGGGCACGACGCTGCATGTCACGCACGTCAACCCACTCGAACCGAGCCGCTTCCCAATCATGCCGAAGGGGGGCGCGATCCTCGACTGAAAAGAGAAACGGGTGAACCTGAAATTGCCGCTTGTGGGCCGGCGCCTCGACGAGGAGTGGTACGCCAACCCGGCGCAGGGTGACGGATGCACGCGGAAGACCCGTCTCTTCACGGATCTCAACGAGAGCCCGGTCCAATGGATCGTCCCCTTCGACGTACCCGGATATTCCCGCCCAATGACGGGGAAAGATCGAGACCGATGCACTGTGCAGGGCCAGCAACACGCGCTGGCCATGCCACAAAAACGCCGTGATAACCGGGATCGGGCCGGGCTGATTGCCCCTCGTATCAAAGGTAGACGTCATGATCTCGCCCACCTTGAGTTGAGATAAGCGATCTGCATCCCACCACGGCTGGACCTGTTGGTCGATTTCTCCGCATGGTGCAGCGCCATAACACGGCGGGGATCCTACAAGCATCCGTAGTGTGAAGGCAAAGCAACCTCAGCTCGGCCGCCTCGCCATGGCTCAGGGCTCCAAGCGATAGTCGGTTTCAAACACGTCCTGCCAACTCAGAGCCATCCACGGCACTTCTAAGCGGTTCATCTCCGCCGCCGCTTCGCCATGCGCGTCTTCGAGACAATCCGTCCACGCCTGCTCTTGAATGAACCGGTTCGTAAATCGCGGATAGCGTTTTTGCAACCTGGCAATCTGTCGACGGCAGTTGCGAATCGTCGTGATCCAACTCGGGGTTCGCTGCGCAGGCTGCACATGCCACTTGATGATGTGCTGCATCAGACGCATGAGATAGCTTTCTAACGCGCGTTGTTCCGACCTGCTCAAAGCGTCGATCAACTCCTCTAAGCCCTGGGTCGCATCTGCCACATCTCCCTCCCTGAGTGCCTCACGGATGGCAACTGCCGTGTGGTAATGGTCCGTCAAGGCTAACATTTCCCAGTCTCTCGACAACTTCTCTGTCTCCTTGCCCGCTTCCGACATCCCGCTTAGTCCTCTTTGCTAACGACGGGTTCCCATTCCAAAACGAATAGGGATCTTAAAGCACATTTTTCCACTCGTCCATAGGCATCGTCAGCCAGGGTCATCGGCCGGCCAATGACGTCAATGAACAGTGCGATCGGGCGTCGCGCCTGGAACCAGATGCTAGAGCGGTATCCCACAAAGTATAGGGCATGCAAAAGGCCTTTTCGCCCCGGCCGCCCGGCCGCCCGCCGCAGCGACGCGCAGGATGGGTGACGGTTACGCCGCAAGGGTTCTCCGGGGCGATGGCCTCGGAACGGCTGGTTTTGGCAGGCTGAGGGGGGAGGATTTCACACGGGATTGCAAAGGCTCAAAGGGGTGAGATATGCTGCCGCTACGCGCCCATCGCCGACGAGACTACACGCAATGTCGTGGGCTGCGGCGAAAAGGAGTCATCGATGGGTTACATGATCGCTGGTTTGCTTCGCTGCTTCCAGACTTGGAGCCCTCTGCTTCCGGACGTGGAGTGAGATCAGGGCAAGCAGGCTGAAGTTCATCAGCTTATCCAGGACGACCAGCACGGCCAGCATACTAAACATCGCTGCCTCTGGAATACCCAGGTTGCTGGACAGTTCGACACCGACGCCCATAAACACCAGGTTATGATTGAGAATAAAGGGAATGCGCGTCAAGATAATCGAAATTGCCGCGAAGGTGAACCACACCGACAAGGGCACCGCTGGTATCATCACCGACCACTGCGCTATCTGCAACGCCTGTCCGAGCACCAGCCGAAGACCTTGAATAGCGAAGATGAGCAATGCCGTTTGGGCCGCCATCGAGAAGAGATACTTCCGAAAGCGCAGCCCGAGCAAGACCAGCATAACGCCAAGCAGCC
>CAJIAL010000104.1_pt1 | contig 19782 bp, 15 predicted proteins | sample 9199091 | NCBI WGS metagenome assembly CAJIAL01 (sample SAMEA7708270, study PRJEB35096) | sediment metagenome | biome: marine neritic benthic zone biome [ENVO:01000025]; feature: sediment [ENVO:00002007]; material: shallow marine sediment [ENVO:03000034] sea grass bed [ENVO_01000059] ... | reverse complement strand
GACACGCGTTGAATACAACGTGGCCTCAAAGAGCGAGCACAGGGCAGAGACTGCCAGCGTCAGGCATACGACCAGAATCAAGACACTCATGGACTACACCTTTGTTCGGAGGCATATATTCACCGTCTGCGGACCGGCTGGTAAGAGGGCAGGCACACAGCCGTGTCGCGCAGGGTCATTGGCGCACAGCATACCGTCTTTTGTGCAGTTTGAGAAGTGGAGACTCCGTCGGTACGTTCTATCGGATTAGTAATCAAAACGCCAAATGAGGTCCAGGGCCGACTCACCCACATCGCTCCCGCTGCCTTTGAGTTTGAGATGCCGATTGAGGCTTAACTCCAGGCCGATGGTATTCCCGCCTTCGTCGCCGAGATGCCGATCGTAGGAAAGATAAATATCTTGTGTGATGTAACGCCCCACACTCACTCTGCCGGCGCCGGACTCTTCACCGGTGTCGATTTCGATGCTATCAAAGCCGAGAGCCTGGCCGATACTCTGTTCCAGTAACCCGGCAGCAACGTCGCCGGCGACTTTCTCGGCCCGGCTGGAGAGCGACGTTTGTTCGGAGTTTGTGAGCCTGTCGGTGGTTTTGCCAAAGGCAAGGACGGCTAGAATGTCTTGTTCGGTCAGCCCCGGGGTGCTGCTAAGCATCAGCTGAGGCTGAGAGCTCTTGCCTTCGACTTGGATTGTGACGAGGTAATCCGTGACTTTGTGGGTGGCTGTTATATCCAGAAACGGATCGAGCGTTTCTGTCCCGGTAAAAGTGACTTTGCCACGTTGCAGATCAAACTTCTTGCCAAAGAAACTGACAAACCCGCGCACGGTATCGATATCCCCTCCCACGATAAAACCTTTCTGTAACGGTTTGTGGACCAGGAGCTTGCCTTGAAGCTCTACCGCTGTGCCAGAGCCTTGCACCCAGACATTTTTTGGGACATCCACCATCACCTCGGCTTGCAGAAATGGTAAGGGGTTCCGGTGTGGTGTCGTTGCCGGATTCCCGTCGGGTGGTGTCGCCACCGCATGGCCGGGCCCATACACACCGGCGACGGTGAGTTCCCAGGGGTCCACAGAGCCAGGGCCGCTGTTGAGGACGTTGTCGATGCGAATGCGTGCGTCCTTCACGGTGAAGTCGCCGGTCGCGTACATGCCTTGGAGAGTACCCCGTATGCCGAGGCGTCCCGAGACTGTCGCGTCGACGATGGGCGTCTGTATAGCGGTGAACTCTCGGGCTTGCAAATCAAGGTGGAGCTGTTGCAGGGTGTAGGCGCTGTGGCTGAGCCACCCCGTGAGTGAGGCCGTGCCTGTCTGCGAATGCACTTGTAATGGGTCGATCAGTATACGGTTGCCAGCAAACACCAGACGTGACTGGATGTCTTCGTACAGGGCGCCAGTGGCTACAAGTTGGAGGATGCCACGATGAATTTCAAGGGTGCCGTATGCCATGGGAGCGTGCACCGGACCATCGAGTTTAACATCGAGATACAGTTGGCCTCCGCTACGTATGACTGCAGGGCTGAGTGGAGCCAGAAGGCCGAGATCCGTACCCGGCATTTGTAGGCGCAGTCCCATGCGACCTTGGGGGCGGAGTCCCATGGAACCGCGTATGCTCAACAGTTCGTGAGTCCGGTCGAGCCAGCGCAGATCGGTATACAGCACGGCGTTGGCGACACGAAAACGTCCCTCCACATCGCCTAAGGTGTTATTGTTGGTCCGCAAATCGTGGAGATGGAGCGAGGCCCGTGCTTGTGGGTGGTGTGTTGTCCCCTGGACGTCAACGGTGAGTTCGAGCTGTCCGTCGAGGCTTGTGGTCTGCGGGGCGAAGAAGCGAAGCAGTGGGCCAATCTGTACCTGCCGGGTCTTGAAGGCGGCATCGATGCTCCCTGTCGGCGTGAGACGACCATGGAAGGCGATCTCCTGCTGGTTGTTCCGGAACGACCCTGGAAAAAGTCGCACCCCGCCATCAGCATGTCGCTCCAGAGTCACTGGCTGTGGGTTGTACCAGAGCCAATCGTGTTGTTGCAGACGTACCTGACGGAGCGTGAGTCGCTGGATAGCGCCGAGAACAACGTCAGCCGTGACTCCTGAGCCTGCGTATGGTCCGGTGGTCGCAAGCAGCTGCATCGTGCATTCTCGGGCGCGATATGTACTGTGTACACGCATCGAAGTCGGTGCTATACCCGCCCCTTGTAGGTTATTCAGGGTGAGATGCACGTTGGCTTCGGGGGCGAAAAGCACATCGGTCGCGGTGACCTCGGCTTGGAAACGATCGCCTTGGAGAGCGCCATAGCGCCAGGGGTCTAACAAAATCGTTGTATGCAGACGGAGGGCACGGAGGGGGCCGGAGAGGCTCCCTGAGCTGTCACCTTGGGCGTCGACTGGTAGATTGAGGTGCACTCGTAGCGGCGTGAGGTCGCCGAGGGTTACAGCATAGCGCCCGTTGACATGTTGGGTGTTTGACAGCGTGCCACTCGCTGTCAAGGTCGCCAGGGCACTGTGAATTTGCAGGGTCGTGAGTTCTATTGCTGAGCCTCGCACCACCGCTTGCATCTCCGTGGTGAGGCCTGGAGCTAGGGCAAAATCTGTCGAATCGAGTCGCAAGCTGAGACGGGTATGTCGTTGTTCCGCACTGCCGCCGTGTCCGTCAAATTCCACCCGGGCTCGCAGTGTTCCTGGCAGCGCCGGGAAGAAAGGTGTGAGCGTGAACGAGTCGAGGTCCAGTGTTCCGGTATAGCTGGGGGAGTCCTCATCAAAACGTGCGGAGGCGTTGGCTGTGAGTCGGGCACCGGCATAGGTGATGTCAGCAATGAGTTGAGGTGTAGACAGAGACCCCTCAACTGTGATGCTCCCTTGCACATTCTGGGGCCATGATGGTTCGAATGCCGGGAGTGCATCCCGCACCGTAAAGCGCGGCACGGCGAGTTGCACGGTGAGGCGTTGCTCAGGGAGCGTCATGTGACCTTGCCCGTGAATCACGGACTGTGGCATTTGTATGTGTAAACGTGTGAGGGCGAGGCTGTTCGGTGACAGATGGCCTTGAAGCACGAGGCGCGCCTGCGCCAGGGCGAAGGTTTGGATGTTGGCTTGCAATGTATGGAGCGTGCCTTGCGCGCTCCTGCCGTTCCACAAGCCCTCGGCCTGCAAGAGAAGATCGCGTACTGTGAGCGATGCAGACGAGGGTTTGGCGTTCACCCAGATGCCTTCGAGCGATGGCATACGGAGCGTGAGCCGCGGTATCGTCGGACGCCAATACCCGGTAGTGAAGGCATGACTCAAGGCTGATAACGTCGGGGCGGGAAGAACCGTCGCTGTTGCTTGCAGTGGGCCTTGGAGCGCCGTGAGAACCTCTCTGACACCAAAGTGGTGTAGCGTCAGTTTGGTATCGATGTCGAGCTTCATCAATGTTCCCGTGAGATCAAACGATCCCTGGAGTTCCCCGGGGATGAGTGGGAGTTGCGGAAAAAAGCTCGCGTGGAAGGGCTGTAGGGCTGGTCGATTGAAGACGATGGAGGCTCTGATTGCTGTATCGCGTAGGCGTTCCTCAAGGGGCAAGGGCATCAGTGAGAGGCGTATCGGTAGACGTCCATCGAGGCGTAGGACATCGCGGGAGTCCTGGCGGAGTCGTACAGCTGTCTGCAGCTGTTCACGCGCATACCCAAGGGTCATGTGCAGACGCTCGAACGGGACCAATGGCTGTGACTCGGCGTCGACGCTCAACTCGCTCCGAAAGAGTGGCGCATCACGGGTACCGTGCAGATGGGCCTGCAATGTTGCACGTCCACCGATGGCTTCGGGCAGGCCAAAGAGTGTGCGCAGAAAGGTGAGGTCAATGCCCTGTGCTTGCAGTCGCAGATCGCGAATGTCAGGCCCTTCGATACCACCAGACAGCATGAGAGACTCTTCACCGTGGGCTAAACGTGTGGGTTTAATGAGAAGGATGTCCGGCCCCACTGTGGCCTCGATCGCGCTCGTCGGACGCCATGTCCGGTTCCCGAGCTGCACGGAAAACTCGTCGAAGCGTACATGATGTTTTGTGGTGCCGAAGGTTAATGCTCCACGCAGTGTGCTGTTGAACACCGCTTTCCGATGCGCCTGGGTGGCGAAGGCTACGCGGCGGGTATGGCCATTGTAGGTTGCGTTGACAGTCAGTGCATCAACCGCAAAAGCCCCGGCCTTGGCGTGCTGCAACTGCACACGAGCCTCGGCGCGTGGTTTGCCGTCGCGTTGGGAGGCCTCGAAGGTCACCTGAAGTGCTTGTACTCGAGTTTCTTGGTGCCGCAGGTTGTGGGCCTTAAACGTCCCTGAAGCCGTCAACGTCGGCCAGATACCAGTCATCTGGCCCTGTGCGTCGAGGGTGCCGTCTAAAGCGTCAATAGCAAAAAGATGCTGCAGACCCTGCAATTGGGACTGCATCCGGTACCGGAGGTCAGAGGCTTGGGCGAGGTCAAACGTCCCGTGCATGGTGGCGGTGAGGACTGAGCTGTTGACCTCGAAATGGCCAATCTTGAAACCCTGCGGCCTGGCGTCGACGAGAACCTTAGAGGGCTGGACACGGATCGAGCCGAGATGGGAGGGTTGGATGTCTAAGCGTATGTTGCCGTGGCCCCCTCTGAGTGGTAGCCCTTGGCCTGTGACGTGGAGGTGGAGATTGATATCGCTCTGCCAGGCCTCATGCGCGACGAGAGTGCCGAGGTCAACGTGGCCGGCGTCAAGTGCGACCGTATAGCGTGGTACGGGGCTGTCCGTCTGTAATTGTCCACGGAGAGTGATGGTGCCTGTGGCTGGCTGCACAGTGCCTTCAATACTGATATCGTCAGGCAGGCCGACCATGCGCAGTCGGGCGTCGAGCTGACCATGCAGTGCCGGGCGTCCGGTGAGGCGGCCGATTTCGGCGACATCCAGCGGCTGGAGGTGTGCGGTAAAATTCGTCAGGTGTGTGCTACCCGGCAACCGTCCATCAAGTTCAACCCGCGTTGTGTCGGTTGTAAGCGAGACATGCTGGAAGTGCATCTCGCGTCCCGATAGAGTCAGGGCGCCTCGTAAGGTGCGGATGGCGACATTCGCCGGGGTGGACTGTGCCGTGAGGGACTGGACAGCGATATGCACGTATTGGTGACCGACCTCGCCGCTGACCTTGGCCTGCACGTTTGTCGCAGTGTGGACACCTTGAAGAAACGGGAAGCCGAGTTGCGTCTCGCCGTCGATAATATGGGCAGCATCCACCTGGATTATGAATGGAAAAGGGGTGCCAGCGTCTGGCTTGCGAGGAGAGGTGACAAAGATCGGATGCAAGGTCAGCTGACCATCGGCGGTTTGGACGAGAGTGATGTGTGGCCGCACCAACTCGGCCCGCTTTACATGGATACGTTTGCGCAGCAGTGCGAACAGGTTGTATTGGAATCGTGCTGTGGCGATACGCCCCATGACGGTTCCTTGGTGGTCACGGAGAACGACCTCGTGGAGGGTGGGGGCGCTCAGGAGAGAACCGTCGATCCGGCCAACTTGCACGGAGCCATTGAGCTGAGAGGAGATGATCTTTGTGGCGATGCGGAGGAACTGTGCACGCACGGGCTGGACGACCGGCTGGAGTAGAGATGGCTCGACCAGGACTAGGAAGAGGAGGGCCATCGCCATCATGGGCGGAGCTAGGATGAGAAGCAAAAGCCTACGGCGCATGACTGGCGCTCCCGTGACACGCACAGCTAAGCCCCTGGACATATTGTCTTGCACAGTGCGTCGCTGGCGTCTGCGCCAGCGACAGCACCGGACGAGATAAGCAATGTACCATTGATTCTGTCCGGTTACTTAAAAGGCCTGCCCGATGCTAAATTCGACCCGAAAAAGATCCTCGTCCGTGCGGCGATCCATAATAAAGCCGACATCGAGGCGAATTACGCCGACCGGGGAGTGATAGCGCAAGCCGGGCCCCACGGCGTAGCGCATCTGCGTCACGCGATACACGAAGGGGTCTTTGAACACGTTCCCGGCATCGACGAACACCGCACCACCCACGTTGCTGAAGATGGGGAAGCGTAGTTCTCCACCGGCTTCGAGCAAACTCCGGCCTCCGATCGGCTCATCATCATCGTCCCGCGGCCCGACGCGATTGATGACGAAACCTCGAAGGCTCCCAGGTCCACCGGCGAAAAAACGCACGTTGAATGGTACATCCTCACTGATCCCATACGGTTCGACGCTGCCCAATTGCACACGTGTTGCCAGGACGATACCCCACAGGAGGGGCAGATAATGTCGCGCTTCGAAGAGAAACTTGTAGAAACTGACATCGGAAATCACGGCAGTATTCGAATGCTCGAATCGCCCACGCAGCGACACACCACTGGTTGGATTCAGGGCGTCATTGCTGGTATCCCAATGCAGTTGAGTAAATTGCATCAAGAGGAGGTTGTCCTCAGCAATCTCCTCCTCATCCTCCTCCAAGGCGTCTTCATCGACATTCCGCACGTTATTCAAACTCAGCTCCACGCCGAATGCCCAGCGTAGATGGGAGAGTAAACGATGGTTAACGCGGCTTACTCCACCAATGCTCAATAAATCAAACGCGGGCTGTGCTTCCTTGATGTCGAAGAGTGCATCCGATATGCCGAGCGGATCTGTGCCGAGCTCTTGCTCGTTGCGGACAAACCCGGTTTGCGTGAACGTAGTCCGACGGCCGAGAAAATAGGGCAGATGCATATTGATTTCGGCGGATTGTTCAATGGAGGTAATCTTCCCGAAGAGTGACAAATGTTCCGCCCCGTGAAACAGATTGCGGTGCAGCCATTCCGCCTGGAGACGAAAGCGACTCACGGTGCTAAAGCCCAGCCCTACTTCTAGGGTGCGCGGTTTGCGTTCTTGCACTTCAAGGTTGATATCGAGGGGGCCACTCTCTTGATCGAGATTGACTCCGCGTGGCGTCACGGCGCGAAACATACCCAAGTCGTAAATCATCTGCTGCGTCTCGGCAAGCTGTCGAGGGTCGTAGCGATCCCCAGACTGAAGGTCTACCCGGCGCCGGACGGTCTTTTTGCGCACCTCATGCGTGCCTTTAATCCTGATGCGTCCCAGGTGCGTCAGCGCTCCGGGGCGGAGTGTAAAGGCAAGAATGGCTTCGTGGCGTTCGAGATTGACTTCCGTATTGGGGATGACCTCTGCCCGTGCATACCCTCCTGCGTGCAGGAGGCCGAGGAGATGCGTTTTGGTCTGTTCGAATGCCTCCTTGGCGAGGCGATCCCCCGGGCGTATAGGCAATCGTGTCAAGCCATGTTTGACGGCTGCTACCTCTGGAGGAATGGTCCCGAGGATGTGGACGGCTTTGACGGTCGTGGCCGACCCCTCGTCGATGGCGATAACCAGGCGGACGGTGTTCCGGTCCTCGTCTTTCTCAATGTCGGCCACGTGTGCTTTAGCCTCCAAAAAGCCACGGTCGAAGTAGTATTTTTGCAACCGCCGTACATCTTCTTCGATCGTTGGAGCGTTGTAGCGCTCCCCGGGGCGCCAAAACGGCCATAGAGGGCGGGCTCGGGTTGCCATAGCCTTGCGTAAGGCGCGTGCGCCGACGTGGTTATTGCCCCGAAAGGTGATGCTGGTGACTTCGGGAAACGTGGTATCGGTCTGTGCCACCGGAACGTTGCTTCTCCGGGAAGCGCAGGACGAGAGGAAGAACAGGCAGGAGACGACACACAGATGCACCAACAGTGTGCGGTTCCACATACACCGATGGTAGGAGTGCGCAGAGATGGTGGTGGGGCAGCATTGGCTCACGTCGGAATCCTTTAGCGCTGAGCGTCAACCGCGGGTGTGAAAGAAGAGTGGGCAGATAGCCATTGCGGGATAGTATGTGTGCCGATGGCGTGTTGACTGGCAGTGTCAATCTGTTGCATGAGAGCCGTTGCGGGAGAATCCTGCTGCTCTATCAACGCTTCAAGGTCTGTACCCCCGTGATGGCGAATGGCTGAAAGCAACTGCCACGGGGTAAGCGTCGCAGGATCACGTCCCGGGACATAATGGTCCGGGGGGGCAGCAGTCTCCACCAGAAGGCCTTCGTCGACGAGGCTCCCAAGGGTATCGCGCATCACCCGCACGGGAACGTAGTACTCTTGCGCGAATGTCTCAGCCGACCATGGGCCTGCTCCATTGGTAAAAGCGCGGACGAGCGAGCAGTAGAGCGCGCAGGCAAGCCATTCCCTCACATAAACACTGGTTGAAGAGGTAAATCGTTCGGCTTGGTACATGGTGGCATTTTGGCATGCGAAGGTTACTTCTGCTCCAAGCAGAGTAATGAGCCAGCTCACTTGCAACCAAATCATGAACACTGGTAACTGGGCAAACACGCCATAAATGGCGTTGTACTGCGCCAGTCCGACTTGTGAGGCAATATAGCCCCATTTGGCCAACTGCCATAAGGTGCTGGCAAGCAAGCCGCCAATGAGGGCCGGTAGAAGACGCACGCGCGTATTGGGCATAAAGGCATACACGAAAGTGAAAGTCACCCATAAGGCGACGGAAAAGACGAATGGTGAGATCGCGGCCACCGCAATGTTGATGATTTGGTACTTAAACAGCACAGCAATAAAGGGCAATTCACGTAAACCTGCGCTGAGTGCGACGGCGAGCATGATGGGGGTGAGGACGATAACGCTGACGTAATCGCTGAGTTTTCGTACCACTGTGCGATCAGTCCGTACTCCCCAAATCGCGTTGAAGGATTGTTCAATTTTTCCGAGTTGGAGAAGGGTCAGCAATAGCATACTGCCCAAACTAATGACGCTCAGCGTGCCCACTTTGACGTTATCAATGAGGGCGATAATTTGCCGGACAATGTCTTCTGAGCCAGGGGAAATTTGCCCGATCACCCATGTCCCAATGTGCTCTTGGATGCCAAACCCTTTGAGAAAGGCGAACATAAACGCGAGCATCGGCACAAGTAGCAGCATGGTCGTGTACGTCAGCGCGTTGGCGCGTAGCATGCATTGATGCTCGACGAAAAAGCCGCGCAGCACAATGACCATGACTTGTAACGGGAAAATGACGAAGCGTATCGGTGATGAAAATGTGGTGTGCTCAATACGCCACAGATCATGGGAGAAGAACCTGCGGACGCGTTGAAAACGCTCCTGCAGGCGTGTCGAAGAGGTGGGAGAAGTGCTTTCAGAAGCGGTGTGCATTGCGCCACGTCCTTCACGAACCGAGAGAATCGAAAAGCCTTTTGATAAGTGTACCCAGCTCTCGTGACATGCACGAGCTTGTCACACAGCTCTCTCAGAGCGTGTTGAGTAAGTCCTGCTGAGGCCCAAGCCCGAGCGAGATCGGGTCTCCCTGCGTTGCCCTGCATGTCTTGGGATTATCGTGTGTGAGCCCGTTGTCGGATCTGTTGCCGGCTTTCTGCGTCTTGAAACGCTGTAAAAATGACATCGAACGCAGGGTCACGGATGAGTTGATTCGTACGTTTCCATTCCGCATTTTCTTGCAGGTAGGTTTCGACAGCACAGAAATGATGCTGCCCATCGAGACACACGAGGACGAGGCGAAAGTCGTGATAGACACAGACACCATAGAGTCGTTTGCTGGCCAAGGCCGTAAACAGGGCTTGATGCTGTCGCCGCATAGCTGCATCAGTCAGGTAGTGACGAATCTCCGGCTGATCTTGCCGAGCAAAATTATCGACGATCCACTCGAGATCATCGGTTTTATTGGCGAAAAAATCGGACCGGGATGCCTCGCTAGGCGAGCCTCGGTCACGCGCGTCTTTGGCGATGCGGGTGACGGATTTGGGCGGGGTGAAAATGCGGCCGGGCACGACGACTTCGATCACGTCATCGGGGTGTTTGTCTTGGGCTAAGGGATTGGTTGCTAACGATAGGTCTGCTACCTTAGCGCGGAACACGAGCTCTGTGGTGTATTCATGCCGCGCCGAAGAATTGGGACACGCGCTGGTGAAGATCAGGACAAGACAGGCTACCAGCCAGTACGGGAGGGTCGTGTACCGCATACTCTCGCTTCTCCAAAGACATACCACCAAACCCGGCAATTCGGGGAGATAGGGGCCGGCAAGCTGTCATTTCACCACTGATGCACGCGTGCGTTTCCTTTCAGTGTACCCGACGGTTCTGGCATATGCTGCTTGATCACCGGCAGACATCACGATGACGCTGTCAGTATAATGGGGCCATCAAGTATGAGAAGACGTGTTGAGTATGAAGGAGCTGACATGCGAGTGTTGTTGACAGGGGGAGCGGGTGATTTAGCAACGGTGCTGAGCGCTCGGCTGGAGGCACGCGGTGATATCCCGGTTCGACTGGATATCGTCGCGCCGCGTGACACGCGTGGCGTCTATGTGGCGGGGTCGCTGCTTGATCGTGCATGCGTGCGACGGACCGTGGACGGTATCGATTGTGTGGTGCACATCGGCGCGTGGCACGGTATTCACGAATCCACGCAGCAGAAAGACGCCTACGATTTTTGGGATCTGAACGTCACCGGCACGTTCCACGTGTTTGAGGCCGCTGCCCGCGCCGGGGTGCGCCATGTGGTGTACATTTCCAGCACGAGTATCCGTGACCGCACGAGCCTCTATGGCCACAGCAAAGTGTTGGGTGAGGAACTCGCGTGCACCTATGCGGCGCGACATGGCCTGCACGTTGTCGTGTTGCGGCCACGGGGATTTATTCCGTCGTGGAACACGGTAGTCTACCACTCATTTGTGGAATGGGCGCAATGGTTTTGGCGTGGCGCGGTACATATCGAGGACGTGGGACAGGCGGTGATGCAAAGTATTGCTCTGACACAAACCATGTCCATGGCAGAAGCGTTGATCCTCGTCGTTGACGGCGCGTATGAATACACCGCCGAAGATCTGGCAACCTGGGATCATACCGGACCGGGATCAACGTTTCGGAAGTATTATGCCCCCTATGAAACGCTTGCTCGGCAGCATGGTTTGTTGCCCGAAGTGCAGCCGTACAAGTACGACATCTCGGAGACGCAGCGCTGCTTAGGATACGATCCGACATACAGCCTGCGTAACTTGCTCGTGGAACTCGAGGCCTATGGAGCAGAAGGGCCACCACCTCCCTATGTCTGAGAGTCGCTGCTGGGTGGCGCACGTACACCTCCGGACACTGGTGTCAGTTGCGTGCCTGCAGAGTATTCGAGCTGGCTGAGAACGTGCGGTATGGTAAAGTACTTGCCGGTATATGCAAGAGTTCATGTTGATGCACGAGGAGAAGGATTGTGGCGCAATTCAAAGTATTCACACAAAAACCACCCACAGGCTCAGTTGATGGTGCCGGGGGAGACTACACGCTCGAGATGGAAGCACTCGGCCCGATAGGAGCCGAAGTCATCGAAGTCGATGCCGCAAGCGAAGAGGCTTTCATCGAGGCTGCCCGTCATGCTGATGCCATCATCGCTCGTTGGCGACGTATAACCAAACCCATTATTGATAACCTTGCGCAGTGCAAAGTCATTGGCCTGCGCAGTGTCGGTGCCGACTCCATTGACATCGCCGCCGCTACGGCGCGCGGCATTCCGGTCACGAATGTGCCCGACACGTTTATCGAAGAAGTCGCGGATCACACCATGATGCTCCTATTGGCGACTTACCGTCGGTTGACCACGATGGATCGCTTTGTGCGCCAGGGGCGCTGGAGTGAGGGACGTCCACTGTTATCTGCATTCCCACGGCTCATGGGCCAGACCTTGGGCTTTGTGTCCTTTGGTCATGTGGCTCGAGCCGTGTCCGTGCGAGCGAAAGCCTTTGGGCTGCGCATGCTGGCCTATGATCCATATATTGAGGAATTGACCATGACGCAGTATGGCGTTGAGCCAGTCGGATTAACGGAAGTGCTCGATCGTGCTGATATCGTCTCGATGCACGCCCCGGAGACGCCTGAAACGTTGGCAATGTTGAGCGAAGAACACTTCCGGCGGATGAAACCGACCGCACTGTTTATCAATAACGGCCGCGGCCCCACCGTGAATGAGGCGGCGTTGATTCAGGCGTTGCAAGGTGGCTGGATTGCCGCAGCAGGTCTTGATGTGTTCCAACAAGAGCCACCGGCTGCTGATAATCCGCTGTTGCAGATGGACAACGTCATCTTGACACCCCATGTGGCCTCAGCTTCAGCGCGTATGGCGCCGGAGACGCGACGCCGGGTTGGGCAAGAGATCGCGCTTGTGCTTACCGGCCGCTGGCCCAGGACGTGTGTTAATCCGTCTGTGTTGGAAAGCTCAGGGTTACACCGGTGGCAGCCGTATTCAATGGAGCGTGGACCCGGCGCATAGTACTGCGTACCGCAAATGAATGCGCGGTTGTTTGCCTTGACTTTGTGAACCTTGCGGTGCTCAAACCGCACAATGACTTCTGCCGGCCTGTACTAGGGCTTGGCACAACGGAGTTCTGTCCGGAGCAGACGCCTCACGGGCGTAAGGCGTCTGCGACGCGTGCATAATCGTGGAGGCGGGGCAGGAGGAGCGGTTCTTCGACACCGGCCTGACAGTAGGCAGCAATCCGTTCGCGACACTGTGACGCATTGCCGACCACGTACAAGGCTTCCACCATGGCATCACTCACCAGATGCACCGCAGCCTTTTCTCCTGAGGACTCTGCTGTGGAGCGCAGATGCGGCAGTATGTCAGGGTCGAACCCGCCTTTGTCCAGTAACACTTCACCCACATAGGGTTCTGCTAAGAGACGTACGAGGCGTTCTTTCAGACTCAGCCACATACTCTCCGGATCATCGGTGATGCGTATAACCAGCATACACGCGATAGCAATAGCGTCCGGGTTCCGTCCGGCGGCCTGCGCGGCTTGCCGGATTTCTTGCACGGCATAGCGCACGTAGCCGGTGGGGACATAGGCATTCAGCACGACACCGTCGGCGACGGCTCCAGCGAGCCGTAACGCCTTGGGACCGATAGCAGCCACATAAAGAGGTAATTGCGGCTGCATGGGGGTGATGGCCAGCCGTATGTTGTTGAGATGAAACGTCTGTTCTTGGGTGGTGAGACGATTGCCTCTGAGGAGCTCGCGAATGACCGTTACCGCATCTTCAAGCGTCGTCCGTGGGCGGGTATAGGGTAGGCCCATGCGGTCGTGGATCACGAAGCGTTCACTGCGTCCGAGTCCCAGGAGAAACCGCCCCCCACTGATGCGGTCGAGAGTGGCTGCTGCCATGGCTAACAAGGCCGGGTGCCGCGTAAAGGGGTTGACCACACCGACCCCGAGTCTGAGACGCTCAGTTGCCGCCGCGAGAAAGCCGAGAAGACTACAGGTTTCTTCGTGAAAATAGCGCTCGGTCACCCATAACGAGTCGAAGCCGGCTGCTTCGGCGAGACGACCATATTCACGCAGTTCTGCGCCGTTATCGATACCGTGATAGAGCACCATCCCCTGTCGTGCCATGAGTTCCTCAGTTATTGCAGCGCTCGCACCGCATCCATGAAGGCCGGTAAAATCGTTTCCCACTCGCCCACCACACCGTACCGCGCTTCACGAAAAATGTTGGCCTCGGCATCGGTATTGATGGCGATAATCATTTTGGAATTGGCGCATCCTGCCATGTGCTGACTGGCGCCGGAAATCCCGAAGGTTACGTAGAGATCCGGCGTAATAGTGCGTCCCGTCAAACCAATTTGCCAGTTGCCGGGCACCCAACCAGCGTCAACCGCGGCGCGTGATGCACCGATACCGGCCCCGAGCATGCCGGCGAGTTCTTGCAGTTCCGCAAACGGTTCGGGGCCGCCAAGGCCGCGACCGCCAGCCACGACGATACGCGCGTCTTCCAATTTGACACCGGGGCTCTCGTCGATTTCTTGCCGGACAACAGTGACTTTGGCCATCGACGCATCGAGCGACACGGGGATTGCCGTGATGTCGCCCTGGCGCGTGGTATCAAGTTCAAGCGGGGCATACATCCGGGGCCGAATGGCGGCAATTTGCGGTGTTGCCGTGCTGCGCACGCGTGCGAGCACACTGCCGCCGTAGACCGGACGTGTCCCAAGCAGCCGGCCGCTATTGTGGTCGATATCCACCCGTTGACAATCCTGCATGAGACTCACGCCCAGTCGACCTGCTAACCGCGGCGCAAGTTCGCGGCCGAGGTCCGTGCGTCCCAGGAGAATAGTGCCTGGTTCCACGGATCTACACAGCGCAGCGAGTGCGGCCAATTGCAGATCAACCTGCGGGGTGTCAAGCAAGGAGTCAACGATGGTGTACACCCGATCTGCACCGGCATGAATGACTTCTTGCGCAGCCTCGGCAAGATTGGCACTTGCCAAGCCGACGGCAACGTCTGCGCCCGATCGCTGGGCCAGCTCGCGCGCCGCGGCCACGATTTCTGCTGTGGTCAGGCTTAATTGTCCATCGTGTACTTCACCAATGACGAGTATGTCCTGGCTCTCCGTCATACGTCTATCCTTATGCCTCCGGCATGGTGTTACATGACATGAAATTAAAGTAAACCTGCTTCGTGCAGTTTGGCGGCGAGTTGGCGTCCAGCTTCAGCCGGATCATCGGCGTCAATGAGTTCGCATTCCTGCGTCCGCGACGGAAAAGACAGATCCACAATCTCGAGTTGTGGCGCCATGAGAGCGGGGTCAAGATCGAGATCGGTGCTTTTCCACATCGTTGGACGTTTGCGATTAGCCGTCATGATATTTCGCATGGTCGGGTAACGCGGTTCGCCAATCTCATTACTGACAGTCACCAGCGCCGGAAGCGCGGCCTCCGCCACGACATAGCCGTCAGGCACCAGCAGTTCCGCGGTGACTTTCTCCGCCGTTGCCTCGACTTTTTGCGCCAATGCCAGACATGGCAACTCCAAGAGTTCGGCTAAAAAGAGCGGCACCTGAGCGTTATCCCAATCCGACGCTTGCCGGCCGGCGATAATCACATCGAATGCGCCAATTTTCCGAATAGCCGCAGCCAGAATTTGTGCCGTGACAAAGCTATCTGCCGTATTTGCAAACGCCGGGTCCTGACAGAGAATGAGACGGTCGGCTCCCATAGCAAGAGCCTTGCGCATGATGTCCACATTAAACTGCGCTCCGACAGACAGGACCGTAATATTGGCCCCTTGGCTTTCCTTCACCCGTAATGCCGCCTCGACGGCATATTCATCGAAACCGTTGATGACGGGTGGGAACGTCGTGGGCGTGTTCACCTGCGTAGCACTATCGTCGAGGCTGAGTGCCGAAGCCGGCATCTCAGGGTCGACCACCTGCTTGGCGGTGACGATTATTTCTAAAGCCATCGTCTCCCCCTTACCCTATGTTCCCTGAACGTCTGCACCGGCACTATCTCCGGCAATTTTCCCCAACACGGCGCCTGAGGCAAGCCCCGAGCCACCAGGATAGTTATGGTAAAAGAGCCCACCGACGAGTTCGCCGGCAGCATAGAGGCCAGGAATAAGATTGTTTTCCGTATCCATCACCTGTCCCCGCGGATCGATACGCAGTCCGCCGAAGGTGAACGTGATACCGCACGTCACGGCGAATCCCAAATAGGGTGGGGTATCGATGGGCTGTGCCCAATTGGATTTCGGCGGTGTAATACCGGCGGTGTGTTTACCGTCGAGGACGGTGGGGTTATATTCCCCGTCCTGACACGCGGCATTGTATGCCGTGACCGTTTGTACGAACGTGTCACGGTCAATCCCCAGCTGGTCGGCTAACTCTTCCAGGGTGTTGGCTTCGGCTTTGGTTACTTGCTGGATGTGGTATTCATCCCGCAGCAGATGTTTCACCTTGTCATCGAAAATCTGGGCCGCAAAGCCCATGGGTTGTTTCAAGATTTCGCGCCCGTACTTGGCGTAGGTGTAATTGCGGAAATCGGCGCCTTCATCGACAAAGCGTTTGCCCTCGATGTTGACAATGAGCCCAAACGGGTAGGAATGTTTTTGGTACAGCTCCGTGATGTTCCGGTCGCCCGTGGGCGGGGCATTGAGGTCCCACGCCACGGCATGACAGCCGCTCCAATGGCCGTAGGGTTGTGCCCCGATGTCTAAGGCCATTTGGATACCATCGCCGGTGTTGTAAGGAATGCCCCGTACTTTGGCCAGTTCCCAGCCTTGGCCGAGATAGCGTGTGCGCATTTCGGCATTCGATTCGAACCCACCGCTGGCCAGAATCACGGCTTTGGCATGCAGATCCTCAAAGCCCTCGGGTCCCTTGGCGGTGACGCCAATGACGTTGCCGCGCTGATCCTGGATCAGTTTGACGCCTTTGGTGCCGTAGCGAACCTCCATACCCATGCGCTCGGCGACTTCGAACTGTTGATCGGACAACCCCTTGCCGGCGCCGACGGCTTCGACTAACAAGCCGCCCCAGAAGTGATATTTATCGCCGCGTTTGAACGCTTGCCGGCCAAAGGCCAAGACGAAACGCACGCCATGTTCCCGCAACCACTGGAGCGTCGGGTGGGATTGGCTGACGAGCAGATTCGCCAGATCCGGATCGGCTAGGCCCTCGGTCACGCGCATCAAGTCGTCATAGAATTCGTCTTCGGTATATTGCCCGACTTCTACCGACGCCTCTTCTTCGGGAGACATGTCGGGAATCAGTTTTTTGATATCTTCAATGCCATTATAGGCACACCGGATGATGCCGCCAGTGAAGTAGGTGTTGCCGCCGCGAAAGTACTCCGGGGCTTTTTCCAACGCCAGAACACGACAGCCTTTTTCCAGTGCCGCAATGGCGGCACACAAGGCAGCATTGCCGGCACCGACAATGATCACATCATATTGGTCACTCACGACTCACCTCGCTCTCAGAAGTAGTTAGTGTTACGTGTTGTGCCCCTGGACAATCAAGGCGCGTTGCAATGTCACGCGGATTGGTTGTCCTCCTCACTGTCAGGGCCTTCCGCTGGTCACGTTCTGCCTCAGGGCTGTCCGATCCTGCAATGTTCCTGGACACCTCACGCACATGCACATGCCAAGTCTGACCTGTGGCAAGTCGTTGACATGGTACGAGGCGTCATGGTGAGAAACGTGTTGGGTCATATAGGAAAAAAGGTGCAAGAGTCAGTGCTCTGTCAGCCAGACAGCTACTGCGTCGCGCGGGTGCAATGATCACTTCTGATCGCGTGGCACATCTCATCTGCGATCGATAGGGGTGATCACTTCAAGCGCATGACGCACCAGTACATCATAAAAGCCGGGCATATGCAAGAAGAGAGAAGCGGCGGGTAGTGTATGGAAGATTTCGCGAAATTGACCCAATGCGGGACATCCTTTAGAAATGGATAAGAAGTTTAAACGCCCTTTTTCCCCCGCCGCTCCTGCCGCACGCCTCCGCCAGCGGCCGCGGCCCGCGCGCAGCGCCAGCGGCTCCCCCAGCATGCAGCGGCGGCCTGCGAAAGCGGCTCGTAGCAAGGCGTGGCGGGGCTGAGCGCAGTCTGGACATGCCGATCAGGATGGGTGACAGGAGAGCGTCAAGGGTTTCCCGTGGTCGAGGGCCTCGGGACCACCGGTTTGAAGACGCTGAGGGGGGGACTATGAATTCGATCAACGAACAGCCCGTATGGAGGCGGGCAAGCTGGCGGATCGCTTTCTACGACTTGAACAGCCAGAGGTAGCGTTATCCCAGGTGCGTAGCGGCGGGAGGCTCCTTGTGGACGACAACGTCGCATTGGGCTTTGCTGAGAACCTGTGGTACTACGCTGACAGCAGGGATTCGCCAACCTTCAGGGCTGCTGCTCGAACCCTGTACTTACAAGCGAAACCGATTGCTTTTGTTATAGGGAAAGGACATAGCCTAGTCGTTCATTCGACCCTATGAAGGTGGATTCGGATCGGGGATGAGGTCATCGGCACTCAAATCGTTGGCCAGGAGATAGCGCTCGATGCGATCCAGAAAGGCTCGGGCTTGCTGACAGGCATTGTTGGCCTCTTCTGCTGTGAACTCGGCTTCCACATCATAGTCCGCCGCCAGACGATCATCCAGGATTTCCCCCAGCTGACTCGCCTATTCGGCTTCGATTTCACCACTCTGAATCAGATGCAGACCAAACATGCGCCGAACGGCGGCGTGGCTTGCCGTGGCCACATCATGCACATACAGCGCTGCTTTGGCCGCGTGCAGCGTCGCATAATAGGCTCGAGACAGCGCATCGGCCAGGTAACCGGTATCCCTCAAGACTTCTGCTGCACCCAGCGCCTGTCTGGCCCGCTGCCATTCCGCCCGCACCAAGGTTGGGTTCATAGCACCGACACCGCATCACGCTCAACCGCCTCTCGAAAGGGCGACCCACTCTGCTTGCGCCGCTCCCACTCCTCTTGGGTATAAGCCAAAATAGACGGAACGGTATTGAACGCCACGGCGAGGTCATATCCCAGTCGTCGGAGAGGTCGCCGGAGGGCGCCTGCCTCATCTCGGACGATGAGGAGCACATCCAGATCACTGTCGGGATGGCTATCACCTCGCGCCTTGGAGCCGTAGATCACCATGTGATGGATCGTATCCGGGTACCGCTCGACGAGATCATGGCGGTAGACGTCTAACCAAGCCTGTTCATCGGGTGTCAATCGCATAGGAGGGCTCTCGATTGTCAAGCTTCACTCTAGGCAGCTTCGCGGTATGCGGCCGGCCACAACGCGTCAACCGGTTGTCCGCGTCGAATGGGACCGTCCCGTATCAGACGCGGATGGACGGCTGACAGACACAGCAATTTGCCTTGGTCTTGGGATTGGATGCTGCCCTTATCAGAAAAGACAAGGGCAGGGACTGGAATCCTTAGAACCGCATCGCCAGATGACAGCGCTGGAAATCGCTGCTTGCCTCTGTATGTCCCACGTTGCACATAAGGTCTTAAATCGCGACACCGAAGCCCGAAAGATCGTACCCCTTGAATGGGATGTCGCAGCACGGTCCCCACGAAACGGACTTGATGACCACAGAAGCGGAGCAACCCCAGGAGGCAAGAGATCATCAGCCTAAACCAACTCCAGACATTGCTGTTGAAGAAATCGGTAGCCAAAAACACAGCCAGGTGGGGCCGGACGAACTTGCCCCAAGTGACCGTCTTTTTCCGTTCGGGAGCCGGGGGGATGCCATGGCGCTTGAGGATATTGCCGACGGTTTGATCACTAATCGTATAGCCCAGGTGCTTCAGAGAACCTTGAATACGATCATAGCCCCACGAGCGATTCTCGCGAGCCATGCGGATCACCCACTCTTCGATCTCTTGATCCAGGCGGGGACGGCCAACGGATTTAGGAGGGGCAGAGGAGTTGACTGTTTGATTGGCGAACTTACGGTGCCAGGCGAGGATGGTGTCGGCCTGGGCGATCGTCGCAATTTCGGCCAAGGCTTGCTTGCCCAACTTGGCGCCAATCTCAGCGAGTTCCCGGCGGTCGCTGTCGGTGAGCTGCGCACGACCTGTGATTTGCTGGCGCAGGATGCGATTTTCGGCCAGCAGGTACTCATGGCGAAGCCGCAGGTCATCGTTGACCGATTCTGAAGCGGATTCCAGTAGAGTCTTCCAGCTCATCCCTCGTTTCACCTCTTCCAGGGCGTCTAAGCTGGGTGTCATTATGGGTCATAATGCCGTGCAATTCAAGCTGAGAGCATGTCAAGGGATGGGCCGTAGGCTTTTTGAAAATAGCGCGTTTCAATATTTTGACCGAACAGGGAGTATCACTGTAACAATCGTACCGTGGCCGGGGGCACCATGCAGGGTGACGTCACCATCCCACAGGCGGGCGCGCTCACGCATGCCGACAATCCCGAACGACGAGGATTGCGCGAGCTGTGCGGCGATAAGGCCTTTGCCATCGTCGG
>CAJIAL010000677.1_pt1 | contig 19804 bp, 19 predicted proteins | sample 9199091 | NCBI WGS metagenome assembly CAJIAL01 (sample SAMEA7708270, study PRJEB35096) | sediment metagenome | biome: marine neritic benthic zone biome [ENVO:01000025]; feature: sediment [ENVO:00002007]; material: shallow marine sediment [ENVO:03000034] sea grass bed [ENVO_01000059] ... | reverse complement strand
TGCCGGTCGGAGCAACCCTGGACAGCCTGGAAGTGTTGAACGATCCGCATCTCAAAGAACGCAAGATGATCGTCACCGTCGACCATCCCAAACGCGGCGCCTTCACCATGCCCGGCTCGCCGATGCAGCTCTCCGAGTCGCCAACCGAGTATCGCCCGGCACCGCTGCTTGGCCAGCATACGGACGAGGTGCTAAGCGACTGGCTTGGCTATGACGATGGGCAGCTCGAACAGCTGCATGATCAAGGCATTGTGTAGAAGACGCGCGCCTACTGCCCGCCCGTGACGTCAATGGTCACGCCGGTGACATAATCGGCATCGCTGGAGGCCAGGAAGCAAATCACCTTGGCCTGGTCCTCCGGCATGGCGATACGGCGGAGCGGGGTGCGATGAATCTGGGCTTGTTGCTCCTCTTCCGATAACTGTTCCCACCGTGGGTTAATACGTTCGCTAAGCGTACGGCTCGGGGCAATGGCGTTGCAGGTGATGCCGTAGGGTCCCAACTCGAAGGAGAGCTTGCGGGTCAAGGCGATGATCCCGCCTTTGGCCGTAGCGTAGGCGGTACTGCTGGACTCACTCCGACCGCGCCCGGCGATGGAGGACAGGTTGACGATCTTGCCGCTGCGTTGGCGCTTCATCACCGGCACCACAGTATTGGTAAACAGAAACGTGCCGGTGAGGTTGAAATTGAGCAACTCTTGCCACTCTTGCAGTGAGAGCTCGTCGATACCGGCACCCGGCTGCGAGATAATGGTACTGCCGCCAACGGTATTCACCAAAATATCGATGCGGCCCTGGGCGTCTACCGCTTCTTGTACCGCCCGAGCAACGTCTACGGCATCAAGGGCATTGGCAACAATGGCCTGTGTTTTACCGCTCCGAATACCACCGAGAACAAAATCGAGCCCTTCCTGGCTGACATCCACGCCGACAATCGTGGCGCCTTCTTCCCCCATAATTTGTGCTGTTGATCGTCCGATGCCGCTCCCTGCTCCCGTAATCAATGCCACCTTGTCCCGAAATCTCATACCAGTGTCTCCCTCTGTACGTATCAGGTTATGCCAGGTCGTGCGGAGTCGCAGCGTAGCAGATTTCACCCGGCACGGCTAGCAATACAGGGTTGCCTTGGGGCAAAGGGCCATGGTATCACTACCCCATCTGTGAGCGACACAGCACAAGATGCATTGACTTGTACTTGGAAAGGACAGCGTATGCGCTTAGCAGGCAAGGTGGCGATTATCAGCGGTGCGAGTAACGGTATGGGAGCGGACGAAGCGCGGTTGTTTGCGCGCGAAGGCGCCAAGGTGGTGCTCGCCGATCTGGCGGAAGAAACGGGCAAGGCCCAGGAAGCGGAGATTCAGGCGGCCGGCGGCGAGGCGGTCTTCGTGCGCACCGACGTGACGCAGGAAGCCGACTGGGAAAACGTTGTGCGCACCGCCGTGGCGCGGTTCGGCAAGCTCGATGTTCTGGTCAACAATGCCGGCTTAAGCAGTACAGTTGTCGATGATCACATGAGCACCGAAGGCTGGCATCGCATTATGGATGTGAACATCACGGGGGTGTTTCTTGGCACCAAACACGCCATTCCGGCCATGCAACAGGCGGGTGGCGGTTCGATTGTCAACATCTCCTCGATTATGGGCTTCGTGGGCTCGGAAACCGGCCATCCGGCCTATCAGGCCTCGAAGGGCGCCGTACGCATTTTTACCAAAGCCACAGCCGTCAAATACGGTCCGAATAACATCCGCGCCAATTCCGTGCATCCCGGCTTTATGCCGCCGATGACGACATCCCACCCCGATCCGTCAGCGCGTGAAGCCCAGGTAGCGTTGACGCCACTGCGGCGTACCGGACAAACGATTGAAGTGGCAAATGGTGTGCTCTTTCTCGCCTCTGATGAGGCATCGTTCATCACCGGCACAGAACTGGTTATCGACGGCGGCTTCCTGGCCCGTTAATCGAGCCACTCACACCGCAGCAACGCACGAGACAACGCTACAGCCATGTGGTTGATGGACGTATTGACCTCCACAGGAAAACAGGTCAGAATGCCTCGCCGTAACCACAGATGTTCGAGCTGAGTCAGCACAATCGCACTTTCCTGATGCCGACACATCGGCACACGAAGCAACAAAAAGGAGTGGGGCGTTATGGGCGATGTAGGCATCATGGGCATGCATGTTCCCGGCATGTCGTGGCGAGAAATTCGTGACAGCGGTGTCCTCGCGGAGGAATTAGGCTATAGCTCTCTGTCGATGGGAGAATCGTGGGGGGAAGATTCCTTCACGTCGCTGGCCCAACTCGCGGCGGTGACAAGCCGCATCCGTATCGGCACCAGCATTGTGCCGGTCTTTGCGCGCACGCCGGCAAATGTTGCCATGACCGCATTAAATATGGACGTGATGTCTGAAGGCCGCTTTTTTCTGGGGTTGGGTACCAGCGGTAAGCTGGTCATCGAGGACTTCCACGGCGAGACGTTTCGCAAGCCGCTGACGCGTATGCGGGAATACATCGATATCATCCGTAAAGCGTCACAGGGAGAACGGCTCGACCACGACGGGGAGTTCTTTCACACCAAGCGCTTTCGGCTGCGCTTTGAACCCTACCGAGCGCATTTGCCGATTTACATCGCCTCGCTTAGTCCGGCTAGCCTACGTCTCACCGGCGAACTTGCCGACGGCTGGCTGCCGATTTACCTCGCTCCCTCACGCATGGAGGCGGCCATTGCCGAGCTCAAAGCGGGTGCCGAAGCGGCCGGACGCTCGCTGGATGACATCGCCCTTGCCCCGCAGGTGTCCATCTACGTGACCGATGACATCGCCGCCGCGCGCGATCGGGAGCGGCCACACATCGCTTTTTATATTGGGGGGATGGGGGTGTTTTACCACCAATACATGCATCGCATTGGCTTCGGCGCCGAGGCAGACCGCATTCGTGAAGCCTACATGGCGCGCGACCGCGACCGCGCCGCACAGCTGGTGACCGACGAGATGGTCGACGCGATGACCATCATCGGCAATCCCCAGCAGTGTCGGGACCAGATGCAAACCTATTTCGCTGCTGGGGTGCAAGAAATTCGCTTGGTGTTTAATGAACCGAACAAAGAAGCGTACTTGCAGTCCCTCAAGGCCGTGGCACCCAAAGGGTAGGCCAAGCCGTCGGCCGGTTACCAGCTGCGAACCGGTCCGGTATCGAGATGGACAAAGTTGGAACGCCGATAATAGCCGACTCCGCCCGCCTTGAGAGACATGGCGACACGTCGTACAACCGTGGTATCTATTCCCGGAAGCCGAATATCAATCGCCCGACCCTGCATATGCAGACTCTTCTTCGCCACGCCACGTCTGCGTGTCCGCAAAGCAGCATTGGTATGCGGCGTGCGATACCCGGAGATAATATGAAACGGCCGACGGCTTTCCAGCTTGTATTGTATCGTATAGAGCAGATCAAGTAAGCCGCTATCGATGGGCTTCGCCACATCAGCGCGATGATCTCGGAGAATATAATTAATGTCCCGCAAGGCCTCGGGAAGATACTTCCCTTGGATCCAATAGGTGGTGCTGAGAGTTTCTGAGGTGTGGGTATTATACAAGGCGATCGACCGTTCGTGGGTACCAAAGCTACGTAACGCCGCGTCAACGAAACGCGGCGTACACCAGCTTGCCGCCAGCATGATTCCGGCTGAAAGCACGCGGCGACGGCTCATACGTGCTGCAGCCTGTATCGCCTCAGGCTGTAAAACCTGCGTCATTCGCTCTACTCCTTACGAATTAAATCCCTAATCTCGACTCGGAGTAATTCTATCCAGTGTTCAGGATAAGAGCGAAGACAACTTTGTCAAGCGTTTTTTCTTTTACCATACCCCTGCTTGTAAGCTATTGATGTCTTTAATTTTGAACAGCACTAAAATAGACGAGTTCCAGCCGACACTGACAGGCTACACGTAGCCCGGAAGCGATAATTCCGTGTTATTAACTACATGCAACCGTCGAGTTTCCACAGAACACAGGCTTGTGGGGGGTGTCATACCCATAGATATCCGGCCGAAAGTGCACCGTGCCATCCACGTCCACCCACACAGTCCGGTACACCATCTGTACAGGTATCGCACGCGGCAAGCTTACCCACTGCTCTTTCCCACGCGCGATAGCCGCACGCATACGCTTGGGCGTCCACTGCGACCGTCCCTGCAAAAGGTACGTGGCAAGGTCGATAGGCCGTTCGAGACGCACACAGCCATGGCTGAAAGCCCGTGAGGGTTTGGCAAAGAGCCTGCGCGTCGGCGTATCATGCATGTAAATGCTGAACTGATTTGGAAATTGGAACTTCACCCGACCGAGCGCGTTCCTGGGCCCTGGCTCTTGGCGGAAACGGTACGAAAACCGCTTGGCTTGCACAGTAGTCCAATCGATACCCGCTGCATCCACCACTTGTGCCCCAGCACCCCATCCCTGTACCACACGCATATTCTGCGCTTGCAAATACAGCGGGTTTCGGCGCAACCGTGGCAAAATCTCCTCCTTGGCGATACGAGACGGCACCTGCCAATACGGGCTCAGAATCACGTGTGTCATTGTTGACTGAAACAATGGGGTCTGTTGATCTTCCTTGCCGACGATCACCCGCATCGTCATCTGCGCTTGGTCATGCTCCATGACGTTGAGGGTAAAACCCGGGACGTTCACCTCAATATAGCGGTCATGGGCAGCCGGCTGTTGGCGGCGCCAGCGTTCGAGATTGACAATGATACGCCGCACACGCTCTTGCACTGGCACATTCAAGGCCTCAAGGGTGCCACGCCCCACTTTCCCATCGTCATGCAACCCGTGCCGCCGCTGGAAGGCGCGCACGGCGCGCTCCAACGCTCCATCGAACACCATATCAGTCTCGTTATCATAGAGCGCCCCATCTGACGGCTGACGCTGGAAAAGCGGCTGGACCACATCGCTGCTCGCAAGCAGACGGGCACGCAATGTCCTCACACGCTCGTCACGGTCTCCCCGCTGTAAGGTCGGACCTGCAGGGACCTGCGGCCAGCCCCCGCTTGCGGCAATCTGACGATACCACCGGAGCACTTGGCGCAAGCGGGCATACCCGGATTGTGGCGGGTACAACTGCCGTAGCGTCGTCGCCATACGATCGTCTTCGATTGCTTGCTGTAAAAGAGCGCCCATGTCCGGTGGGTCTTGCGCAGATGCGCGGTGCGCCAGCGATATCTGCTGCGGTACAGTTTTCCCCGTAAAACGCGACACATACGCAATGAAGGCGTCACTCAGTAAGACGTCCAGCTCGACGAGCATCACCGGCTTGAGCGGTGTTGAGGTCTGCTGCCACTGACGGATGCCTGCCAGCATGGCGTCAAGCGTGTCAAGATGAAAGTGCTGCGGCTCCAGCCCATCGTCAGCCGAGCCATGCAGCGCTTCAACGAGTGTGTCGGCATGCGGTAACAGTCCTGCCTGCGTCGCCCAGGCCAAGCGGTAAGAGCGCCGGGCATAGAAATCGCTGATCACCTCCGGTGCGTGCAACGCATTCCCAGCCACCTGCAGTGCCCCTTCCGTATCCGCTTGGTGGAACTCCCGTAGATACGTGTGCAGTACATCGGACAACGCCGGCTCGGCACACACAGCAGTGTGCTCGATAGCCCCTCCCAGCCCCAGGGCAATCAACAACAGTACAAACTTCTGTCTCACAACTCTCTCTCCCCCACACCTATCCGTGCGAGCTGTCGTGCCCTATATCTCCCCGCGGCACGAATGCTCTGGACTCTTCTGTCGTACGACATCCGAGGATCATAACATAAAGAACGACTATTGAGAGGTAAAAATCCCCCATCGACATCATTCGTTTTTGGCTATGTCGTATGCCGTATATCTTACACGCATGGTAGAAAACGATTCGAGGTCCAATGTTCTTGTTTTCAAGTCGGTGTTTGCCCTATACCAATGCTCCTAAGGCATACACCAGGACTACCTATCTCCCTACAAGCTACTCCCGGAAAATCTGAGCCCAATTGCGCATGGGTCTCGCGCTCAAATCGTGGGCATCATGGCGTCCGGATGAAATGGCTGACCACGGAATAACTTCATAGTACTGCAGATTAGCCTTTTCTTCTGTGACTTGCCTCACACGCCGTCGGTGACGCGAGTCACCGTACTATGCCGTCCCGAACTTTTATGGGGCGGCTTATACATCATCGCGGTTGAGGTACAGGCAGCCTTCATTTATATTTGGTGCGGGATGTATCCGTCAGATCGTTCCGGCAGGTCTTGGAGATCGCACACCACCGATGGCACGGGAAGCACACGCACGCGTATTGCCCGACACACCACACAACGTTCCCCAGCTGGTTGCCCATCTGAGTCAAACCTACCGTGGGCGCATCACCGGGCAGGTTACGTTGCCGGCCCAGCTCGGGACGTACAGCGCCTTCCCCACAGATCTCGATAGCCGTCTCGGCGCTGCGCTCCGTTCCCGAGGTATCGATCAGCTCTATAGTCACCAGCGGCAGGCCTGGGACGCCGTGCGCAACGGGCACCATACGGTCATTGTGACGCCCACGGCCTCCGGCAAAACCCTGTGCTACAACCTGCCAGTGTTACAAGCCGTCCTGGCGCACCAAGCCAAAGCCCTGTACCTCTTTCCCACGAAAGCCTTGTCGCAAGATCAAGTCGCCGAACTGCTCGAACTCAATCGTGCTGGCGCGCTCGGCGTCCGGGCCTACACGTTCGACGGCGATACACCCGCTGACGCGCGCAAGGCGGTGCGCATACACGGGGATATCGTGGTATCGAACCCTGATATGCTGCACCAAGGCATCCTGCCGCATCACACTAAATGGGCGCAATTTTTCGACGCGCTCCAGTACGTCGTGATTGACGAGATGCATACGTATCGCGGCGTCTTCGGGGCGCACCTAGCCAATGTTATCCGCCGCTTGCGGCGTATCTGCAGATTTTATGGCCGGAGTCCGGTGTTCATCTTGTGCTCGGCAACAATCGCCAATCCCGAAGAATTAGCACAGCAACTCCTCGGAGACGACGTGACCGCTGTGACCACAAGCGGCGCGCCGCAGGGAGAGAAGCATATCGTGCTGTGGAATCCGCCGGTGATCAATGCTGATCTCGGCATCCGCGCCTCAGCCCGCTCGCAGAGTACACAGATCGCCCGCATGGCAGTGCGCAGTGCCCTGAAAACCGTCGTCTTCGCGCAAAGCCGTTTGATGGTGGAAATCCTCACCAAGTATCTCAAAGAAGCCTTTGACAAGGACCCACGGCATACCGCACGTGTGGCCTCGTACCGTGGCGGGTATTTGCCGACGGAGCGTCGGGACACCGAACAGCAGCTGCGTCAGGGTAGCCTCGACTGCGTCGTCTCCACCTCGGCGCTGGAACTCGGCGTCGACATCGGTGCCCTCGATGTCTGTATTCTCAACGGTTATCCCGGCACCATTGCGGCCACCTGGCAACGTTTTGGCCGCGCCGGACGCCGGAATCGCCCGGCATTAGGGGTTCTGGTTGCCACGAGCGCGCCGTTAGACCAGTTCATCGTCCGCCAGCCGGACTTTTTCTTGGGGGCATCGCCGGAACACGCCCGTATTGATCCGAATCAATTGCTGATTTTTGTCGACCATGTCCGGTGTGCGGCGTTCGAATTACCGTTTACCGATGGCGAGCCCTTCGGCAGCGAGCAGCTTACGGACGTGCTAGCCTATCTGGAAACGGAGCACGTGCTCCATCACGAGGGCCGGCAATGGCATTGGATGGCGGACAGCTATCCGGCCAATACGGTGAGTTTACGGGGCGTTGCCGAGGGAAATTTTGTCGTCATTGACATCACTGACGGACGCAAAACGATCATTGCCGAAGTCGATTACGCCAGTGCGGCGATGACGCTTTACGAGGGGGCTATTTATCTCATTCAAGCCCAGCCGTGGCAGGTGGAAACGCTGGATTGGGAAGGCCGCAAAGCGTTCGTACGGCAGACCAAGGCGGATTACTACACGGATGCGATCGACTACACGCGCCTCAAAATTCTGGAACAATTCGAGGCCGTGCATACCGCCGAGACGCAGTGCGCACGGGGAGAAGTGCATCTCGTACGCCGCATCGCCGGGTATAAAAAAATCCGCTATCATACTCACGAAAACATCGGGTACGGCAACATCAACTTGCCCGATCAAGAAATGCACACGACTGCCACGTGGTGGGACGTCGACGCCGCGCCATTGCACCAGGCGTTTCCGCAGCCGTGGCAAGCTCTCGACGGCTTCCTCGGCGCGGCGTATGCGATGCACCACGTGGCCGCGCTCCTGGCCATGGCAGAACCGCGTGATCTCGGCCGCGCTGTCGGCAACAGCGATGCCACGTGGTTTGCCACCGTGGGCGCGTCGGGACGCGGGCAAGTCCAATCGCTCACGGGGACTGAGGAGACAGACGCGCTACAACGGCAGTTCCAACCCACGGTGTTTTTGTACGACAATTATCCCGGTGGCATTGGGCTCTCGACCGTGTTGTACGATCTGCGCCACACCATCGTCCACAAGGCTCACGAGCTCGTAGCCGCCTGTGACTGCGCCTACGGATGCCCCGCATGCATCGGTCCCATCCTTGCTTCGGACGAGGACCGCGGCTATGCCCCGAAACACGCGACGCTCACCGTCCTGGCCCTCCTGACACAGAAAGAGTGACAGTGAACCTCCACCAACGGCTCACAACCCTCCGGAAACAGCGTGGCACCCAGCGCTCATCCCCGCCTGCCCAACCCACAGATCCTTCTGTCTCGGAGCAGATCCAGCGGCTGCGCGGCTCTGCCGCGCCAAGCGTTGACCCTGCCCAGCGTGACACCCAGATTGCCGAACTTCTGGAGGGCAACACAATCGCCCCGGGTGTCGTTGTCGTCGACCGTCACGTGCCGCTCTCCTCCCGCCACGGCACGCGCGATCTCGCCCCAATCGCCACTGCAGACCATCCAAGCTGCGAGCAACCGATCCAGGCGCAGCAACTCGTGTTCATGGATACGGAAACGACGGGGTTGTCGGGCGGAACCGGGACACTCGCCTTTTTATTGGGGATGGGCCGGATCGACGGTGACACACTGTGTTTACGGCAATTTTTTCTGACGAACTTTGCAGGCGAAGCGGCGCTTCTGCGGGCCGCAGTCGAATGGATCGGCACACGGCGCCACCTCGTCACGTTTAACGGCAAGAGCTTTGATGCGCCTTTAATGGCCACGCGCTATCGTCTGGCGAATCTGACCAGTCCGTTTGCCACGATGGCCCACGCGGACCTGTATCACCCCACGCGCCGGGCCTTCGGCACGCGCTGGTCCGACTGCAGGTTGCAAACCGCGGAGCAACGGCTCTTCGGCTTTACCCGCAGCGACGATCTGCCCTCACACGAGATACCAGAAGCCTGGTTTACGTTTATGCGCCGGGGCACAACCCATCGCCTGCCCGCCATCCTGACGCATAACTACTGGGACGTGTTGTCGTTGGTCGCCTTGTGGTCAACCCTGGTCGACGTGTTTACTGCCCCCGGAGCCCACGACGCCGATATCCTGGCTATTGCGCGCCATTACCAACGCCAAGGCGATGAGCAGACTGCTCTCACCCATCTCCACACCAATCACGACCGGCTCAACGACGCCGGCCTTTTGGCCTTGGCCCAACTTTACCGCCGGCGTCGTCAGTGGCAACAAGCCGTCGTGATCTGGCAACGACTCGCCCGCCGGGCGTGTCCGGACGCGCTCGTCAGCCTGGCAAAATATTATGAACACGTCGAGCGCGACAGACACACGGCACTGGAACTGACGACCACCCTCCAGGCACTGGAGCCGTATCAGCCGGAACATCGACAGCGCGCGCAACGTTTACGCACGAAGCTCGCCCGACGCCCCGCACGGTAGGACCAGGTAGGTGAGAAAGGAGGCATGGATTGACGTCCCACGCAACCTGAGGAGGCCAGGTTACACTACGCCCCGCGCCGGAGGAAAAAGGCGCCATAGCGGCTCGTACGTATGGGGATGGAATTGGTTTTTTTGAGAATATACATGGCAGGAATCGCACGGCACAGCCCGTAGAACGCCCAGGCACTTAGAAGGACACGCAGGACCTGCCCGAAGGTGAAGTGGAGCACACCCTGATAGCCATGGAAGCCGGTAAGGAGGGCAAACACACCGAGGGCCGTATAGAGGCAGATCATGCTGCCATAACGAATGCCATAGCCCAGCCCGAGAATGCCGAGGGCGATAAGCAGACCGGGCCAGCCATAACCTCGGGCGGTCAGACCAGCATTGCCGAAGAGCGCAACCAGATGCATGACGGTATACAAAATACCGAGAAAGATGACGAGATTCGCGATCTTTCCAACACGCTGCTCCGGCGTCATCGTGCTCATACGATCAGCCGACTATACGCGGAAACTACTGCGTTTGCGCCGACGCTTGCCGAACAGGACGAGCATCGCCACAACACCGACGGACGCCAAGCTGCCGGCCACAACCATGAGATGAGTTTTGATGTCGCGCCCGAAGAGAAACACCTGATGGGACGCAACCTTGAGGAAACCGGCTCTGCCAATGCTTATCCCGGCGATCAGGGGAATCGATTTGAGCGTCTTCGTCCCGACTTTGACGACATACTCCCCGACAACCTGTCCCTGGCGCACCGGCGCCATAATGTCATCCGGAAGAACACTCACTTTCTGAATTTTGCCGGCATACTCCCGCGGCACCACAACGGCGCTCCGCTGCTGCGGCACCACAGGAAGCACATTCTCCTTGCCCTTCCACACCGGTAACTCGGTCAATGTGCCGGCTTCCTGAAACAAGGCAAGAAGCGAAAAATTCTGATAGCCGTAATTCAGCAGCTTGAGCGCTTCGCGCTCGCGCATCGCAGGACTTTTGGTGCCCATGACAACAACAATCAAGCGATGCTTGTTGCGCTGCGCCGTGGCCACCAAATTGTAGCCCGACTTCTCAACCCACCCGGTCTTTAAACCATCGACAGAGGGATCTCTTTTCAACAACCCATTGCGATTTTGCTGTTTAATACCGGCAAATGTATACTCCTGCATGGCGTGGTATTGAATCGCTTGGGGGAAATCATTGACGTAACGCATGGCCAACGTCGCCATGTCGCGCGCTGTCGTATATTGCTTCCGACGTGGCAGCCCGTGGGGATTGGCAAAAAGACTCTGGGTCATGCCCAGCTTCTCAGCATATTTGTTCATGACCTTGGTGAAGGTTTCGATATCGCCGAACAAGTGTTCTGCCATTGCCACACTGGCATCATTCCCCGAGACTACGGCAATACCCTTGATGAGCTCCTCGGCACGCACTTTGTCGTTCACCTCGATGAACATCTTGGAGCCACCGGTACGCCACGCTTTTTTACTCACATACACCTCATCATCAAGGCGGAGCTTTTGCTGTCGAACCATGTCAAAGATAACGTACAAGGTCAGCAATTTGGCAAACGAGGCGGGGGGGATCTTTCTGTCGGCATGGCGCGCGACTAACACTTCTCCTGTGGCACTGTCCATCAAGACGGCACCTTTCGCCGCAATGGAGATTTCCGCCGGAGCCAGGACTGTCTGTGCGGTGCGCAGTCCAGTCGTGGCGGCAGCCATCAGGAGTATATCCCCCGAGCGCGCATGGACCGGTGATGACGCCACGAGGCATAGAAGAAGGGCCAGACAGCACAGGCCTTTCAGGACAAGACGAGTGTGATAATAACTCAACGGGTTCTCCCTGCCAGCTTCACAGCGTAGCAACAAGAGGACAACACTTGTTCTTTACAAGATAACCAAAAGAAGTCCTATTCTGTCAAGAAGTATATCAAGCCCAACGACCGGCGCACAGGGTAGACGTGACGTGGTCTAGCAGCTATGGCAGACCCTGCGTTGAAGAGCTACACTCAAAAGTAATGACACATGCAGCCTACGAAATCCAACTCGATGGTCTAGTCGGTCCGACGCATCACTTTGGCGGCTTGAGTTTCGGCAACCGTGCCAGCATGACTCACGCCGGCTGGCAGAGTCGGCCGCGTCAGGCGGCCTTGCAAAGCTTGGCAAAAATGCGTCAGGTCCTGTCGCTGGGGATACCACAAGCGGTCTTGCCACCACTTCCACGTCCGGATGTGGCGTTTCTCCGCCACGTGGGTTTCAGCGGCAGCGATGCCGCCGTGTTCCAGCACGCAGCCCAAGATGCGCCAGCCTTATTGCGGATCGCGATGAGTAGCGCTTTTATGTGGGCCGCGAATGCCGCTACCGTCATTCCCAGTAGCGATAGCCTGGACGGCCGCTGTCACATCGTCGTGGCCAATCTAGCCGCTACGCCGCACCGTGCCCTGGAAGGCGCAGCACGTGCAGCCATGTTGCGTGCGCTCTTTCCGGCGTCTGATCGCGTGGTCATCCACGACCCTCTGCCCCTCAATCCTCTCTTGGGGGATGAAGGCGCCGCGAACCATTGCCGCTTTGCGTCACACCATGGAGCGCCTGGCTGGCATCTGTGCGTGTACGGTCGGGCGGCTGATCTGCCCCAGGATGTGCTTCCTCGGACTTTTCCGGCACGCCAAAGCCGTGAGGCGAATCAAGCTGTGATGCGTGTGGGACAATTACAGCCGACACGTCTGCTCTTTGCCCGCCAAAACCCGCGCGCGATCGATGCCGGTGCCTTTCATAATGATGTGGTGATGGTGAATGATGGCGACAGGATGCTCATACACCAGCACTGCTTTGTCGAGCAGGAGCAGGTGCTGGCAGCCCTCGCACGGCATCTGCCGCACTTGCGGGTGTTTCAGGTCTCGTCACGTGCACTCAGCCTCCCACATGCGGTGCAGAGTTATGTATTTAACAGCCAGCTGTTGCGCACACCACATGGTATGGTCCTCCTTGCCCCTGCCGAGAGTAGCAGCGGGCCGGCGGCCCGGGTAACCCAGCGCCTCCTTGATGACGGCTTTGTCGATCGCGTGCTGTTCCAGGATCTCGGCCAGAGTATGGCCGGCGGTGGTGGACCAGCGTGCTTGCGCTTACGCCTACCCTTGACGCAGGATGAAATGGCAACGCTGGCTCCGGGCGTTCTCCTCAATGAGACAACCCTGCAGCAACTCGAAGCGTGGGTGTGCCAATACTACCGGGAGGAACTGCAGCCGGCCGATATGGCCGACCCCCGCCTGCTCGACGAAACCCGGCAGGCACTGGACGTCTTGACCCAACTCCTTGGTCTTGGAGCCATCTACGCGTTTCAGCGAGCAACGTTATGAGTCAACCACTCCTCATCCGTCCGGTCACCCACGACGACACGGCACAGCTGCTCCATCTTGCCGGGGCGCTCGACACCGTCAATTTGCCCCGCGATCCGGAGGCCATTGCCAGCGTTATTGCCAGTAGTGAAAAAAGCTTTGCGCACCTGCAAACCACACCATGCACCGTGGTGCCCGGTACTTACACGCTGGTCGCAGTCCGCAACGAGCAGCTCCTCGGTACTGCCTCACTGCTGTCGCATCATGGCACGCCTGAGGACCCACACTATTATCTCCGGGTGCTCACCCAAACGCTGCATAGTACTCAGTTGAACGAACAGCGGACACGACACCTGCTTCGCCTCGAGCACGACGAAGAACCTTGGACCGAATTCGGTGGCTTGGTGGTCCATCCTGAGGCCCGTGGCCAGGGGCTGGGCAAACTCCTTCTGGCAGTGCGGCTCTTGCTCATCGCCATGCATCCCACGCACTTCTGCGCCCGCTTGCTCACTGAGCTGTTACCGCCACGGCGTGACGACGGCGGCAACGCTTTTTGGGACGCCCTGGGTGGTCCCTTGACCGGCTTGAACTACTACCGTGCCGATTTGCTCTGCCGCTCCGATAAGGAATTTATTGCGTCGTTTTTTCCGCAACACGAAATCGTCCTCGAACTCCTCCCTGACGCGGCCCAGGCAATCGTCGGACAGGTTGGACCCGCCACAGCGCCCATCTGCGCACTCTTCCAACGCGTGGGATTCCACTACCTGGAAACGATTGACCCCTTCGACGGCGGACCGCATTATGGCGCCACCGTCGACGCCGTCCCGCTGCTGCAACGTAGCCGCCAGCTCGTTTGTCTGGATCTACCGCCGACCACGTCAACGACACAACATCTCTTGGGACATCCAACCTCATACTACTTCTGTACTGCTCCATCTCAGGTCTGCAGACACGGGCTACGCCTCACGCCCGATACCACCACACACCTGGCTCTGACGCCAGGCGATCCGGTCTGGACCCTGCCGTTGGAGTGGTAAAGACGTCTCACACGCTCTCGATCACGGTGCATGAGGTACGCACACCCGACTCCTGGAACATGCCGAGACGGGCGCTTGCGCCCTGATGCCTGTGCGCCAATCTGGTGCCCAGTAATTTAGAGTAGTAAACCATGATACGTCAGGATTCCCAGGTAGAGCACCGCACACCCCCGCAGGGCGTGGAACGCCAGTACGACAGAGCGGTATCGCATGAGCACCCATACACCACCGATGGTGAGCGCCATCTTGATGCCGACAAAAGCCGGGAAGCCGTGATCCAGCACGAGCGCCATCAAGGGATTGAGCTCACTCCCGCCCCCGTGTACATAGTGTAGAGTCAGGAAAGCGTCCAGCGCTGAACACAGGACGATACACATGGCCCAAAGCTTACTCCAGCACATCAGCTGGTGCCCCCTCACCGTATGACGACTCTCGGCTTACAACGCCGCCTGCAGTAGACTCCCCCCGTCCGGATGCAGAATACTACCGGTATAGAAACTCGATTCATCCGACGCCAGAAACAACGCGGTATTCGCAATATCAAGAGGCTGTCCAGCACGCCCCAAAGGAATCGTCGTGCCGCGTTCCGCCACCGCGCCTGCACCGCCATATAGGCGATGCGTCATCGGCGACTCGATCGTGCCAGGCCCAATAGCGTTAACACGAATCCCATACTGCGCTAGCTCCAGCGCCAAGCCGCGCGTCAGCATCCACACGCCGGCTTTGGTCACGGAATACGCCACCATGCCATGCCGCACCCGCCGGGCAGCCCCCGACGCCAAATTAATCATCGAGCCTCGGATACCGCCCGCAATCATTTTTTTGGCCACGACACGATTGCACAACAGCACCCCCGTCAGATTCACATCGAGCAGACGTTGCCACGATGCGGTCGACAAATCAATAATCGGCGGGCGCTCGGCCTGACTGGGATCTTGCTCAATACCCGCCGCGGCCACCAGAATATCAATGCGACCAAAATCTGCCGCGGCCACCTCAGCCATCTCACCGACTTGTTCTTCTTGAGTCACATCAATCGCGACGAACTGCGCGCGGCGTCCTAACGCCTGCACCCGCGCAAGCGTCTCTTCCGCCCCAGCAGACTGCGCCGGCAAGTCCGCAATGACGACATGCGCCCCTTCCTCGGCGAAACGCACCGCCGTTGCCTGTCCAATACCCGACGCCGCTCCGGTAATCACGGCAACTCGATCGTGTAAACGTCCATCCGTCGCTGCCACGCACGCACTCCTCCCATGTGGTTACTCATACTTTGCTCAAGACGTGGGGAATAGCAGACTTGGGAGGGTTCGTCAACCGAGATGTAGGAACGCAGTCCATCGGTGCAGAACAAGATCGGACGCTGCTCAGCACAGCTGTCATCCGCAATAATACCTCCTCCCTGGTGTCAGGCTGGACATCGCGCGCAGGGAACGAATAAATTTCATCCCAAAAAGCACTCTCTGTGAATCAGTTGCAGTCGCTTCTTCAGATTTTCAGCCATCTGTATGAGTGATGCCCATTCCACATAATCCATCTCATCGCCCATCTGTCCGGCCTGAAACTGCCGATAGAATGCAGTGGACGACAGATGATATTGCTGCTCAAACTCGGCCAGATCAGCCTCTAATTGGCTGAGGAGGACTTGACTCTGTTCGGCTTCATGGTGCAGGAGCTTTTCCAGGGTGCGATTCATGAGGTCACTGACTTGGCCCTGCTTGTACAGTTCAGCCAGGGCATGTAATCGTTCGGCTGTCAACGTATTGGCTTGCACCGTGCTCTCCCCTGTGGTGTCATCTGCACAATACTCTGTGCGGTCACGCAGCCATCTGTTCGAGGGCATAATCGTGGTGTAATCCGTGCAAGACGGGTTGGGACACCACCCGTTGACCCGTTGCAATCCGGTGTCGAGACGCCTGTCGTGACATCGGCAGCCCAGGCCTTGGCTGCGGGATACCCGGCCCTAATGACATGTGGGGACGGCCCTCGTTATAGTAGGCCACCCATTCCTTCAAGATGCCGTAGAGATGCCTCTCGTTCAGCGGTATCATAAAGTCCAGACATTCTCGTCGCAGGGTGCCAATGACCCGCTCGCAGATCGCATTCGCCACGGGCGTCCGCACGGGGGTTTTGAGCACGCGCAGTCCCATATTTCGGACACTCTGATCCACGTGTAAGGTTGCAGTGACCACCCCACAGAAGTCACATGCCACGATGCCTTGGGCATGATTGCGGAGAAACATGGACCACCGTTGCGAGTGACGGCGTGTGCCTGGGCTGCCGACGCAGTGGCTCGGCATATACTTGCGCACGGTTCGTGGCGAGACTTGCAGACCGAGCTTGAGCAAGAGTTCGTTGGCAATCCGCTCCTGCCCCCAGGTCGGATTTTCCAGGGCCATGCGGCGAATCAGCGCCTGTAGGTCCTTGGGCAGAGCGGGTCGGCCGGGCGTGGATTACCACCGCCACAACAGACGAAAGCCCTGACGATGCCAGCGCGTAGTGGATGTCCAGCACTGCGTCACTTATGCGGTGATGTGGTTAGGACGCGGAAACCCTTGCAAAACACGTAAATTTAATAATTGCGGACCACAGGGATGCTATTTGTTATACCTGGAGTCGTGAAGGCGCACCATGAGACTTAAACGGAAGATGTGTGCTGTCGGAGCCACGGCTCAAGCTGGTCGAAGTCAAACGTTCCCGCCTGGTAGAGACCATCGATAAAGGCAAACGTGCTATCGGCATTAGCCGTGAAGGTGATGCCATTGGCTCGGAGGAACGTGTATACGGCCGCGAAGGCGACCCGCTTGTTGCCATCGACAAACGGATGGTTCTGCGACAGGCTCTCCCACAGAGCCGCGGCCTCCGCGATCAGGTCTTCATAGTATCCGGTCTGTGGTCGGAAGAGCGCTGCTTCCAGCAGTCCCAGGTCTCGCATACCGGGTGTCCCGCCATAGCGCGCAATGAGGTCCTCATGCATGGCGAGCACCTCGGCAAGCGTGAGATAGTCAGTCACTGTGCGAGTCGTTCATAGAGCGAGGCAAAGCGCTCATGACTGCCTTGGTAATGCGCCATGATGTGGGGGCGTGGCCGTTCACGCTGGCGCTGTTCAATGAGCGTCTCGAAGGCCTCCTCGACTACAGCTTGGATTTGCCGGCCTTCCTCCTGTGCAATGCGACGAATTTCCTTTAGAAGGGTGACCTCGACTTGGGTCGCAAATTTTTGTCTTTGTAGTGCCATGGTTTTACTCCTGATTCGAGTTCCTTCAGTATATCATGATAAATCATGACAAATCTAGAAACAAAAAAATGGTCTGATCCTTTCGACTGCCGGAGACCGAACCCCACGTTGAGACAAGGTATGGCTCTGGACACGACGTGTCCTGTGGGTCCCGAAAACCCGAATCAGTTGAACCATTTGAAATTTATCGCGGCTATGAACTACTCGCCGAACTTAAACACGCTCGGTGAGACCTTAAAGTAGTGCGCCAGTTTGCCAATATGTTCTCGGGTGAGGTGGCGTTTCCCAGCCAGCACGGCCGAAATCGTCGATTCTATAATCCCCGTTTCTCGGGCCACTTCAACCTGAGTCGTACCCTGCGCCTCTAGCAGATGACGGAGCATCTCGGCGTCCGATGCCGGGGGAATCAACTGCGTTTTCTCTTCATACTGCTCGACCAGATCGCTTAATACAGCCAGGTAATCCGCTTCAGCAACCTCCAGGGTGTCTTTGTCAACGAGGGTATCAACCGTGGCAATCGCTTCGTCCAGTTCGGCCTCCGACCGAATGGGACGGAGGGGAAACATACGAATTAAGTCTAGGTACCTGTCCTGTGTCTTCCCATAGATGGTTGCTAGCGACATAGCTCCTATCCTCCACTATAAAAGTTGGTACAGCAGCGCCAGCTTAATCTGCTTTCCACGCCCCGCGATTATAGGCGGCATGCGTTAAAACGTGACGGATGTAGACACGTCCGGTATTAAAGTGAATGACGGCGATGAGACGGTACTTGTTCCCCGCGATATTAAAGACGGTAAATTTACCGACTGGGTCTGCACTTCTGTAGATCGCTCGTACATCGGCAAATCGTTGCCAATGCGCCTGCTTGACCACCCGATACCATGACCGCAGCGGTCCTTCTGCATCAGGATACCTTGACCAGAACTCTCGAAGTTTTTTCATCGAAATAACGCGCATTCACTCTCTCGAGTAGATTGCATAGGGTAGTCACTAAGCCATAAAAAACATATTCGCATATTGCGAAGAATGCAAGCGCACAAGACATATAATTCTCGCGTCGGATATCGCGCCGAATATTACGACGCTTATCGAACTAGCGGAGTCGGTCCCAAGTACTGTGGGCCCCGAAAGGCATTGTCAAGTTATCGAGGGTGATGCCGTCACCAGGTAAACGGCTCCGGCAGGGCCGTGCGATCGACAGCACGAACATCGTGACCGGCTTCGACAAACGCGTTCACCACCCATCATCCAACTTTTCCCGATGCACCCGTCACGACTGTCGTCGGCATACATTTCTCCTCGCTCTGCTCTGAGATCATGTTTCGTTGGCTAGCGGCGACTGAGGGCACTGGCGACCTCCTTGAGTGTGGCCAAATGTCCGGACGAGTCGAGGCCGGCACCGAGGGTGTTCAAGGACATGTGGGTTGCCCCATCGGCCTCCCAAGCCGCGAGTTCCGTGAGCCATTCGGCGGCGTCCCGGTCTGTAACGGGGATCACGCCTTCGGTGCCGATCTGGCCAGGATCGCGGCCTTCCGACTCGGCAAGCTGGCGGATCTCAGCTAGTGTCTCCGGTAGTTGCGGTCGAGACAGAGCGGGGAACCAGCCGTCGCTTCGGGCGATGCGACGGAGGACTGGGGGCGCGATGCGACCACCGTCGCGGACAATAGCGTGGCCGACCCAAATCGGAATCCTGCGACCCGGGCGCGGGTTGATGCCGAGTCCCGCGACCGTGTCCCATCGCCCGTTGAAGTCAACCGTCTCGTTCTCCCAAAGCGCTCTGAGGAGTTCGATCTGTTCGTCGGCCCGCCGGCCGCGGGTGGTGAAGTCTTGGCCGAGGGCCTGGTACTCCTCCGGTCTGCTGCCAACGCCGATACCAAAGCGCAGGCGTCCACCGCTCAGGACGTCAATTGCAACGGCCTGCTTAGCCAGGAGCACGGTTTGGCGAGCCGGCATGTTGATGACCGCGGGTACGAGTTCGATGTGCTCGGTGAACCCTGCGATCCAGGCCATCAGAGTGAGTGCCTCGTGACGATGGCCGGCGCCAGGACGGGTCACGAGGTCTGCAATCCGGAGATGTGTAAAGCCCAATTCCTCGGCCGTCTGGGCGAACTCACGGATGGCGGCGAGGTCGTTCTGCATTTCCCTAACTGGGAGGTAGATGCCAATCTGCAAGAGGGGCTCCTTTACGTTTTTGAACCGCTCCACTGAATGACCCTGATGTCCTAAACTGGTCAGCGCAGCGAACTCGTACCCGCGGTCATCAACATGCCGGCTCGCCAAACCGTGCTCCTGGC
>CAJIAL010000643.1_pt1 | contig 19883 bp, 17 predicted proteins | sample 9199091 | NCBI WGS metagenome assembly CAJIAL01 (sample SAMEA7708270, study PRJEB35096) | sediment metagenome | biome: marine neritic benthic zone biome [ENVO:01000025]; feature: sediment [ENVO:00002007]; material: shallow marine sediment [ENVO:03000034] sea grass bed [ENVO_01000059] ... | reverse complement strand
TGCTTCATGCCAAGCTCGTCTGCTCCAGGCCGCATAGGTTCTCCATGTTGGCGGATTATAGCGTGTCTCGTGTTCTATGCCCACAGCGACAAGCCGTGATTCTATTGACTTTTGCCCCGTCCCGCTTTATACCCTCGCACAAGCCGTCTTGCGCTGTTACTGCTGATTGCACTACAGGGGAGAGCACCCTATGAGTTCCGCACCACACGATATGCATGCTGTTGTCTGGCCCCGCGGCAACAAGGCCGTGACGGTCCAGCCGATGGCCCAGCGTCTGGAAAGTTTAGAGGGGAAAACCATTGGGCAGTTGTGGGATCGCGTCTTCCGAGGCGACGAGATTTTTCCGGTTTTGGAAGAAAGCTTGATACGGCTTTTCCCCGGCGTGACGTTTGTACACTACGACGTTTTCGGCTCGACGCATGGGCCTGATGAGCACCAAGTCCTCGAAGAACTCCCCGCCAAGCTGCAGGCGTACGGTGTCGATGCCGTCATTTCCGGCATGGCCTGTTGAGGCAGCTGCACCCCCGCCGTGTTGCGGGCCAGTGCGGCAGTCGAGGCAGCCGGCGTGCCGACCGCCTCGCTCGTGTGTGAAGGCTTTATAGGCCAGGCAGCGACCACGGCATCGGGTTTAGGGTTGCCGACGCTCCCGACGGCCGTGGTGCCGGGTCACGTCGATGTGCAAAGTGCGGAGCAATTGCGGCATAACGTCATGGAGGTGACGCTTGATGCGGTCATCCGGAATCTGACGGTGCAACCGGAAGACGGCCAAGCGCAAGCCGATATCGACCCGCGCTCCGTCGTGTTCGAGGGCACGTTCGAGGAAGTCAATCGCCTCTTTTACGAGAACGAGTGGAGCGATGGCCTACCGATTATGCCGCCAACGTTCGAGCGCGTGGAGACCTTCCTGCGTTATACCGATCGTGATCCGGACGAGGTGATTGGCACGCTCTTGCCCGACAACCGTCTCGCGACCGTGTGGAACGTCGCCGTCAACGGCGTTATGGCCGGCTGCAGGCCGGAGTACATGCCCGTACTCCTCGCCCTTGCCGAAGCCATGGCCGATCAGGAGTACGGCGTCGAGCATAGCGGTAATACCCCCGGCGCGGAAACGTTGATTACCATCAACGGTCCCCTCATCAAGCAATTAGGCTTTAACTACGAGCAAGGCGCGCTGCGCGACGGCTTTCACGCCAACACCAGCATCGGCCGCTTCTGGCGGCTGTATCTGCGCAACGTCGCGGGGTTTTTGCTGCACAAGACGGACAAAGGCACCTACGGCAATACGTGGCGTGTGGTCTTGGCAGAGAACGAAGACGCCGTGGCGCGCATTGGCTGGGAACCCATGAGTGCCGATGTCGGCTTTGCTGCAGGGGATAACGTGGTGACGATTTCCCGCTATACCGGCGGGGATGTGATTGCCTCGGTGTTCGGCAGTAGGGCGGAAGAACTGTTGCCGTATTTGGCGGATGCGCTGGCGAAGCAAATCGGCTGGGAAGTGTGCTTCACCGTCGGCATTGCTACCGGCTCGCAGAAGCCGTTGTTGATTCTTAGTCCCATTCTGGCCGAGACGATTGCCCGCTCCGGCTTTTCCAAGCAAGACGTGCGGCAGTATTTATACGACCACGCCCGGATTCCCGCCTGGAAGTTCGAGCATTACCTCGGCACGTGGACGAATCTGGTGCCTGGTCGGCCGTCATTGCAGGCCATGGTCGAAGCGGGGCAGGCGCCGCCGCAGTTTGCCGAGTCGGACGATCCCAATCGTCTGGTGCCGATTGTCTGTGCTCCGGAGGATTTTCAGATGACCGTCAGCGGTGATCCCTTGCGTACGAACGCCTATGTTTTCGTGCACAACGGGATTTTGGGCTACCCGACGAGCAAGCGTATTCACCTGCCCGCCAATTGGGACGGTTTGTTGCGCGAAGCGCGGGCGCGTTAGGGCAATCCCTCCACGCACCCTGTGCCGATGATGGGGTGCGTGGCACCGGAAGGAACAGCAGCATGGATGACACGCTGTTTCGGGACGTCGAGCAATTTCTCTATTTCGAAGCGCGTTTGCTCGATGAGCGGCGCTTTCACGAGTGGTTGGAATTGCTCACCGACGACGTGCGCTACTGGATGCCGGTGCGCACTGCGCGGTATGCCAAACACAGCAAGAGCGTTGTTATTCTCGACGACGAGACGTATGACGATACCGAGCTGGCGCAGCAAGACGAAGCGGCCTACCTCGACGAAGACGAAGCTTCCCTGCAGATGCGTATTGCCCGTCTCGACACCGGCATGGCCTGGGCCGAAGATCCCCCGTCCCGTACGCGTCATTTCATCACGAACATTGAAGTGACTGCAGGCGAAGCCGCGACAGAACTGCGCGTCGGGTGCAATGTCATGGTGTACCGCAGCCGTGGCGGAACCGAACAGGATTTTTTCGTCGGCCGTCGCGAGGACGTCCTGCGGCGTATCAATGGCAGTTGGAAGATTGCTTGCCGCACCATTGTGCTGGATCAGAATGTGTTGTTGGCGAAAAACATCAGTATTTTCTTTTAGGCGCTTTCCCTTAAGTGAGGTGTGCAGCACAATGGCACCGGGAATGGAGCACTCGCCGCGGGCGCGGGGCGGACGCCGGCGAGGAGTGCTCGATGAGATAGCGCCGCCCGATGTTAGCCGATGTGCTTGCGCAGGAATTCACCAATGCGCGCAATAGCCTGCTTCCCTTCCGGCAGAATCGGGGCGAAATGGTGCCACACGTGCGGCATGTCATCCCACACTTCCAAGTCGACTTGCACCCCCGCTGCTTTGGCCCGTGTGGTCAGGGCTCGGGCGTCATCTACAAGTGTTTCGATGCCTCCAACTTGCACGAGCAGGGGTGGCAGCCCTTGGAGATCGGCATACAGCGGTGAGGCGAGTGGCGCCTGCGGATTTTTGCCACCAAGATAGAGGGCGGCAATTGACACGATGCGTTCTTTACTCACGGACGGATCTACGGTGGCGTTGGTGGTAAAGGATTCGCCGGTGGCCTCCATGTCGATCCAGGGCGATAGGCACACGCCCGCGGCGGGCAGTGGTTCGCCGACGTAGCGCAGGGCGACAAGAGCTGCCACGACTAAGCCTCCACCTGCCGAATCACCGCCGAGAGCAATACGGGAAGGATCGTACCCTTGCGCTAATAACCAGCGATACGCTGCGACCGTGTCTTCAACCGGCGCAGGAAAGGGGTTTTCCGGTGCTAAGCGGTAGTCGAGCCCCAGCACTCTGCAGCCTGCGGCACGCGCGATATGCGACAACATGACACGATGCGTGCGCATCGACCCGATGACGTAGCCGCCGCCGTGGAGGTAGAGCAATACCTGGTCGTCACGGGCACCGGGGGCGTAAATCCATTCGGCCGGCACGCCGTTGACACCCAAACGCTCGGTCTGGATATCATCGTCCATCGGCATGGAACCCAGCATGGTTTCGTAGAGACGGCGGTCATCGTCTGTGGTTTTGCGCGGCGCGGCGGCGCGTTCACGGATCATTCCAATCACACGGTCCAACTCCGGGCTTTTGGCCATAGCACTTCCCCTCTCTTGTGAGTGTGACCTGCTGCAAGCATGATGCAGGACTGTTGCCGCCGCAGTATAGCGGCAGGACATACGTGCGGCAATACTGCATGCAGGGCTATGGTATGATGGTGCTCGCTGTGAGAGCATACATCAGCTCTGCTAGGCAGAGCTGATTCCGTATCACGAACACGAGCACCCGCGGCGTTGCGAAACAGGAGCCCGCCATGCACGATTGCTTTCTCGAAACGAAACCCGCGCATTCGATCCCGCTGCTTCCGGTGGTCGCGCAAGATTTTCCTGCCTGGCAAGAGCAGCAAAATCCGGCCTGGAGGCGCTGGTTGACAGCCACCAACTTCACTGCCAAGCCGGGCAGTCTCTGCTTAGTGCCCAATGCTGACGGCGCTCTCGATGCCGTCATTGTCGGCATTGCTCGGGCAGACGACCCCTGGTCATGCGCCGACTTGCCAACGCGCTTGCCGGCAGGACCGTACCATCTCGTGGCCGACTGGGACGCCGCCACGTTCGAAGGGGCCACGATCGGCTGGGGACTTGGCGCCTACCGCTTTGATCGCTACAAAACGACGGAGCCTGCTGCAGCCAAGCTGGTCATTGACTCGGCATGCGATCGGGAGCGCATCGACAATCACGTCGCGGCCATCTACCTGGTGCGCGATTTGATTAACACCCCAGCCGAAGACATGATGCCGGAACAACTCGCCACGGCGATCACAACGGTTGGCCAGGAGTTTGGTGCGTCGGTGACGCACATTGTGGGCGAGGACTTGCTCACGCAGAAGTATCCCACGATTCACCGCGTCGGCCGGGCTAGCATACATGCGCCACGGCTTATCGACCTGCGCTGGGGGGATGCGACTCATCCAAAACTCACGTTGGTTGGTAAGGGGGTGTGCTTCGACAGTGGCGGACTCGATCTCAAACCCGCTGCAGGCATGCGCTTGATGAAAAAAGACATGGGTGGCGCGGCGCACGCCCTCGGTCTGGCACGGATGGTGATGCAGGCTGAGATGCCGGTGCATTTGCGTGTGCTGGTCGCGGCCGTGGAAAACGCCGTGTCGGGTGATGCGATGCGTCCGGGCGATATTATCACTTCGCGCCAAGGCCTCACGATTGAAGTCGACAACACCGATGCCGAAGGCCGCTTGATTTTGTGCGACGCCCTCGCCGAAGGGGCGAGCGAGACGCCGGATTTGCTGCTTGACTTTGCGACGTTGACCGGTGCTGCGCGCGTTGCACTCGGCACGGATCTCCCCGCGATGTTTTGCAACAGCGATGACGTTGCCGCAGGCATACTCGCCGGTACCGCGAGCGCACACGACCCTGTATGGCGTATGCCTTTACACCCCCCGTATCGCGCCATGCTGGACAGCAAAATCGCCGATATCGCCAACGCGGCAAGTGTACCGTTTGGTGGTGCCATTACTGCCGCGCTGTTTTTGCAAGAGTTCGTCGCCACGGATGTCGATTGGGCGCATTTTGATATTATGGCCTGGAACCGCACCACGCAGCCGGGACGCCCGGAAGGGGGCGAGGCGATGGGGATTCGCGGCATCTTCGCCTATCTGCGCGAGCGGTTTGGCGCTTGAAAGACGCTGTACTGTCTACCACACACAACGTTCCATCGGGCCGCGTTGATGCACAGTACTCACACAGGGAACGTTTGTGTATCGGCTTGGAAGAGGAGGAGCACGCATGAGTGTTGAGCGACCCCGTATTGCCATTCTCGGCATGCACCTGGAGAGTAATGCCTTTGCCCCTGTTACCACTGATGAAGATTTTCGTGCCGCGTGCTATTTGACGGGACAGGCGTTGTTGGACGAAGCGGCAAAACCTGCCCCGGCGATGCCGGCGGAAATCCCCGGTTTTCTCGCCGCCATGGACGCCACAGGACCGTGGGAGCCGGTGCCTATTCTGATCACCGCGTGTGAGCCCGGTGGCCCGGCGGAGCAGCGCTTCGTCAACCAAACACTGGCGCGTATGCACGCCCTGCTTGATGCCGCGGGCCGGCTTGACGGCATTTATATCAGCGATCATGGTGCCATGACGGCAACCTCGGCCCCCGATGCGGATGGTGAAATGTACGCCCTGGCGCGGCACGTCGTCGGACCGGGTCGCCCGGTCGTGGCAACGGTTGACTTGCACGCGAATATCTCGCAACGCATGGTGGACGCGGCTGATGTGATTGTCTCCTATCGCACCAATCCACACGTGGATCAGCGCGAACGTGCTGCAGAAGCCGCGTATATGCTACGTCGCTTGCTCGATGGCCAACGGTTGGAAAAGACGTGCATTCGCCTGCCGATCGTGGCGCCGACTGTCACCCTGCTGACCGCTCACGGAGCCTATGCTGACATGATTGCCGAGGGTCAACGCCACATTGGCCCGGAGGTCACGCTGGTATCGGTGGTAGGCGGCTTTGCCTATGCCGATACGCCGGAGAGCGGTATAACCATTCTGGCCTACGGCTCCGGGCGTAAGCCGAAAGATCTGGCTGTGGAGTTGGCGGAGTTGGCTTGGAGAGAGCGTGACCGTTTTCGCATACGCTTGACCTCGGTCGACGAGGCGATCGCGCGTGCTGCAGAGGTAGGGCAGACAGCCGGGGAACCGGTCATCTGTCTGGCCGATGTGGCTGACAACCCCGGCGGCGGCGGACGAGGCAATACCACTGATATTTTGGAAGGACTCCTTACAGCCGATGTACAGCGCACACTGTTTGGTAATTTTGTCGATCCCGCGGTCGTAAGGCAGTGCCATGCCGCTGGCGTCGGGGCTCAGTTGCAGGTCGTGCTCAATGCAGAGAATACCGATGCGGACGCCCGTGCTGTACCGGTCGAATTGGAAGTGCTGGGGATCTCGGACGGCAATATTGTCGGCCGGCGCGGTATTTACCAAGGTCGCACGGCCAAACTCGGCCCGGCCGCAGCGGTACGTATTGGCGGTATCACTATGGTCGTGTGCTCCCGTCGGGTGCAATGCGCCGATCCGGCTTTTTTCGAGCATTTCGGGTTCGACATCAATACCTTCCGGTCTCTCACGGTGAAATCACGCGGCCACTTCCGCGCCGGTTTCGATGAGTTCTATGCTCACGAGCAGATTCTGGAAGTCGATGCCGCCGGCCTCACCTCGCCGATGCTCGAACGCTTCCCGTGGAAGGCGTTACCCCGGCCGGTGTGGCCGTTAGATCCCGACACGTCATGGACGCCGCCATACTCGGAGATATAGAGGATCGTCAGCAACTTGCTGAGCGCGACGAATGAGGACTGGACGATTTTGGGTGTCAGGCGCTAATACAGGCCGGCGGAAATACATTTCCTGTTTAAGCGCCGTAAGGTTCACACAATCAACGCAACCATATGGAACGTTATGTGCGGTACGCAGTACTAGCGATTCCCCCGGCTCGGGCAGAAGTCGGGATCGAGGACCTGTTCAATCGACCATGGACAGCTCTCGGGCACGGCGTCATGCGGGAAACCGGGCAGCACGCCTGCTTCCCGTCTGACTTTGTCGTAAGCGTCAGAGAGTCGCGTCGCGGGATAATAAGCCAGGCTAGGGCTGTCGGTGATCGACTCTTCAATTTCGTGTCGGGCACTGACGACCGTGCGTTTCCACCCCGCGCCAGCCCGCTTATAGTGATGATCAGAGAAGTAGGCCATCTTGAGCAGATGAAAGAGCAAACGCTTGAGCTGACTGTAGATTGCCTTGCGGTCAGACCTGGCCAAGCCGTCAATCTCCTCAATTAAAGCGGGCATATCGATATCAGCGAAGCGTGCTTCGCGAAGCAATTGGGCCGTCTGCTCGGCCCAAGCGGTGAAGTCGGTATCGTATAGCGATGGCATGTCCTTACTCCTCCGTCCATGGGCTGTTCGTCTTCTGGGGCATGACATTATACCTTGACGCGCATGTGGTACCAGCGATGTACCGCGGCAAAGGTTTTCACGGCTTCATGCGGGGAGTGGAAACACGGCAGGCCGAGTTGACGTGTCGTGGCTAAAATCTGTGTGCGCACCGCCTCGATGGCGGGGTCCGGCGTTGCCCGGAGGGCGACGTAAACCGGTTTGGTGCCGGCGGCCACTGAGCGTAACGCGTCTGACACCCCGTCGGCGATGTCATGGCGGTTATCGTAATTGATGAAAGCACCCAGGTTAAAATGCACCACCAGGCCGTGGACGTCTGCATCCTGGAGGAGACAGTGCATCACCTCGCCGAGTGACGCCCCGCCGCCTTTGTTCAAGGCACCGATGGGGGTATCGGTAGGATTGCCCACCGTGGCGCCGGCCGGCATGTCGATGTCTGCAAGCGCCGCCTTGGTGTCTGTCCGCAACGGTGCAAGCGTGAGGCCCGCTTCTTCCACGACGTCCGTGGTCAACACTGTCGTGCCGCCGCCATTCCCGACTAATGCCACGCCAGGACCATGAGGGCGAGGAACGTGTGGCTGGAGGGCACTGAGCGTGGCAAGGAGTTCGTCCACCGTTTCGACCATGAGCGCACCGGCTTGCGTCATGGCCGCGTGCCAGATGGCATATTCACCAGCTAAGGCGTTGGTATGTGAGGCAACGGACTGCACCCCGAGACGGGTGCGGCCGCCTTTGAGCAGCACGACCGGTTTCCGTGCGGCGACGGCTTTCAGCGCGTCGAAGAACGCCTTGCCGCGTGCTAAACCTTCCAAGTACAACCCAATCACTTCCGTCTCCGGGTCCTCGGCGAAATACTGCAGGAAATCTACCGGATCGAGGTCGATACAATTCCCCATTGACACCACTTTGTTCAGGGCCAGGCCGCGCGCTTTGGCTTGGAGAATAATGTCCATACTCAAGCCGCCGCTTTGCGAACCGACAGAAATCGAGCCCACAGTCTGGTCGGCGGTTGCCACCATGGTGAGCCCGCCCGGGGCGGAATAGACGCCCATGCAGTTGGGGCCGACGAGTCGCGTGACCCCTGCAGCGGCGTGCACCAAGGCCTGTTCAATACGTTGGCCATCAGCGCCGGTTTCCCCAAAGCCGCCGGTGAGGATTTGGGCCACTGGCACCCTTTTGGCGACGCAATCCGCTACCACATCGACCACGGTCTTAGCCGGTGTCACGATAACACAGAAATCAACTGCCTGGGGAATGTCGCTGACGCGCCGGTAGCCCGGAGCACCGAAACTACTTTCCGCCCGTGGATTGACCGCGAATAGGTCGCCGCTATAGCCGAAGGCTTGCAGCTGTTGCAAATGACGCGAACCCAAATTGACCAGGTTTTGACTGGCTCCAACGACAGCAATGGACTTGGGGTAGAAGAGCTTTTCAAAGACAGCACGTGTTGGCATGGTCAGAGACGTCCTATGCATCACTTAATAACTCGTCGGCCAGGCCCGCAGCAGATGCTGTCCCACGCCGTTGGTCATGCGTAAGCGATACATCTCGAAGACGTCGATCAATGCCGACCGGGTCTCACGAGGATCAATAACCATTTGCCCCTCATACACGGCTGCCAGATCCCATGCGGAGGTGTCGCGTTCCAACTCTGCCCGCAGTTGCTCGAAGCGTTCCGGGTCATCCTCGCGCTTGATGTTGTGGAGAACGCTGACGCCCACCTCCGGGTCCATAAAGCCCAGATCCGCCGTAGGCCACAAGAGCACGGCATCAGAGTTCTGGCCGCCACCCATGTTGAGATACGCCTGGCCGTAGTCCTTTCGCATAATCAGTGAAATCTTCGGCACGGTGACCAGACTCAGCGCGTTCATCCAGTTAATAATTTTCCCCGGCGCAGCCTGCCGCTCGCCGGCGATGCCGATCAAAAAGCCGGGTTGATCAATAAGAATGAGGAGGGGAACGTTAAACGAATCACACTGTACCAGAAAACTTGTGGCTTTACGCATGGCGTCGACGTCGATCGCACCGCCTTTGGATTTGGGGTTATTGGCCAGGACGCCAATCGTTTTGCCGTTGAGGCGGGCGAAGGTTGTTATGAGCGAGGTGCCGAAATCCGGTTTCAGCTCAAACATACTGTTGGTGTCGGCAATGGCCCGGATAATATCCCGCACATCGTACACCCGCTTACGGTTCTCAGGCAGAATGTCCAGGATGTCCTTACAGCCCTCATCCGAACCGGCCGGGACCGGATATTCCGGCGGCGCTTCCATGCAATGGCTGGGCAGATAGCTTAAATACCGCTTGATAGCCTCCAAGGCTTCCTCGTCGGAGGTGACCACGGTGTCGATTAAGCCGGTGGTTTCGGCATGCAGCTTCCAGCCCCCCAATTCTTCCGGGTCTACCGGCTGATTGATCGCCGTAGAGGTCACGCGCGAGCTGGCTACGGCCATCACCGCTCCCTGGCGCATGACGACGAAATCCGACATGCACGAATACCAGGTAGAGGAGCCATAGCATTTACCCAGCAGGGCCGAGGCCATCGGCGCTTCACGCAGCCGGCGGTATTCCGTCGGATCCTGCCCCATCGTGGCCCGGCCGCTGGCGCCCATACGATCCGGCATACGCGCTCCGGTGGATTCGCCCAGCAGGATCAGCGGCATACCGCGTTCGATGGACATCTTCTTCATGTGCCGAATTTTTTTCATATTCACGACGCTACTGGAGGCGCCGAGGGTGGTGAAATCGTTCGACACCAGCGCCACCGGACGGCCGTCAATGCGTCCGACTCCGGCGAGCTTCCCATCCGCCGGCGTTTTGTGCCGCATCTCTTTGTGCACTGATGTAGCGAAGAGCCCCGATTCGACGAAACTCCCCGCATCGAGGAGATAATCGAGTCGTTCCCGGGCATTGAGTACGCCCTCGGCCCGCCGTTTGGCGAGCTTCTCCGGCCCGCCCATGGCGAGAGCGGTCTCGCGTCGTGTGTGCAGCTCATCCAGCATATGTTCAAAGGCCATAGCACATGCGTCCTCTCTCTCGAATGTTCATGACAGTAGTGGATTGTCCGAGGATCGGACTATGAAAGAAAATATTCAGAAAGAAGCGGTTTCTCTCGTGGAGGAAGAACCTCCGGACGCCGATGGCGTGGGCGTTGGAGATACTTCCTCTCTCCAAGACCTCTTAGGGATCAATCCGCGTGTAGACCCCGGGAGACCCCGACGCATGCGTCATCGCCTGCCGCATGCGCGGTGAATTAGGCGACGAATGCTGCTGTTGCTCCTTCCACTCCGCGCTTTCGGGCACGGCAGTGCTTTCAAACTCGTAGACTGTGGTATAGCCGCTCGTGCCCTCGTGTACCCGATAACGCCGGGCGTAAATCACCCCCGGCACCTTGCGATAGCCCGGAATATATTCGCCGTTGTACCAGGCGTTCCACTCGGCATCGACCTCGGCGGGCACGGACATACGGCCAATCTGCAGCACAGGCGCCATGGGGCGGTCCGGCATTTCGATACCGGCCGGAAAGATCTGCTCCCCGACGATCCGCGTCATGTTCGAACCGATTACTGACGGCGATACCCGTTGCCCCCACGGCGTCCGCGGCCGGTTGGTAAACGCCGGAGTTTGCAGCACCTCGACGTTTTCCAGCTCATAGCATGCCAAGTACTTCGGGCCGCCCTTCACTGCTTCGTACCGTGCCGCCGCAATAATACCGGGCACCGCGAGTAATTCCGGCAGATGCTCGGTGTTGTACCACTCGTTGAATTCTTTTTCGTCCTTCGCCTCGATATCGGCGTACACCAAGAAAATACCCCTGCCTTTTTGTGCCACGTGTCAGTCTCCTCTGTAGAGCGTGTGTTGTCCATGGTTTCGACTCGGCTTGTTTGCACGCGCCATCACGATTGCAGCCTAAGATAGACGAGAAACGAGCCTGGGAGCCATCTTAGCACACCGTTCAAGGCGAAACGTACCCCGTATTATCTCCGGGGGCAGGGCTTGGCTCCGGTATCGATTGTTGGGGGAGACTGAGGTGAATGGTCGTCCCCTGTCCGACATGACTGCGGAGCGTAATCGACCCGCCAAGCTGTTCAATAAGTTGTTTACACAGACTCAGGCCTAACCCGGTGCCCCAGGTTTTGCGTGTATACAGTGGCTCAAACACATGCTCACGCTCGTCGGCAGGAATGCCACAGCCCGTATCCTGGACGAGTATGTGGTACTGGCGCGTCTCGGCGTCCACATGGGCGCGAATGGACACGGTGCCCTGGTCTGCACAGGCATCGGCCGCGTTGTGCAGGAGGTTCATGAACACATGGCGCATGTGCCATCGATCGGCCCAGAACAGAAAGGGGTCAGGATCACAGCAAAGCGTCAGCTGCATCTGCTGGCTCCACCGTCCATGCTGCAGCGCATCATTGACCAGTGCCTGGAGCTCCAGCCATTCCGGCTGTTGGGGATGGGTCCGCGCGACCGCAAGCAACTGGGTAATCACCTGATCCGCCGCGTCGATTTCTGCCTCGATGAGATGCAGGTGTTCGGGCACTTTTGGATGGATCGCCTCAGAGGGCTGATTCCGGTAGAGACGGTTGAGAAAGAAGAGGGACTGCTTGATGGCGCCCAAGGGGTTGCGCAGCTCGTGGGCGATGCTGCCGGAGATTTGCCCAATGGTGGCCAATTTTTCCTGGCGTACCATCCGGGCCATGAGTGTCTCCATGTCCCGTGTTGTATCCTGCACCGCACGTTCTAATTCCTGATTATGCTGCGCAATCCGCTCCTCGCTCGCACGCAAAGCAGCTTCCGCCCGCGTTCGCTCGGCGATTTCGCGGTGCATGTGTTCGATACTCGCGTGGAGTTCGGCGGTGCGCTCAGCCACCCGCTGCTCAAGCGCATCCTGCGCCTGCTGCAGCGTTTCTTGCACCCGCTGGCGCTCGCGCACTTCCCGTTCGAGTTGCTGCCGCCGTTCGTGCTCCTGCTGGAAGAGCTGTGCCCGCTGCAAGGCGGTTGCTGCCTGGGAGGCAAACACTTGCAGGAGCTCCACCTCTTCCGGAGCGAATGTCCCAACCGTATTGCGGCCCACTCCGAGCCCCCCTAGGAGGTGATCGCCAGCCAATAGCGGCACTGCGAGGACAGAGTGGTAGCCTTCCTCCTCAACGGCGGCACGTGCTTCAGGCGTGAGAGGAAAGGCCGGGTCGTCAAAGATGTTGGCTGATGCCACCACCCGACGTTGGTTCATGGCGGTGGCCAAGACGCCATGGCGCGACCGTCGGAGCCGCTCAAGAAAGCTTGCACTCATCCCTCGTGCTGCCACAAACCGGCCCACGAGATGGCCGGCCTCGAACTCTGGGACTGCCAGACAGGCATTATGCGTATGCAGGAGCTGCTGCGCCCGATCCACGATGAGCTCCAGGACTTCTTGCTGATCGAGAAATGCCATGAGCGCCTGGCTCACCTCGGCAATGGCCGTCGCTGCCGCTGCCCTCTGGCGTAAAGCCTCCTCCGTGCCGCGATGCGACGCCTCGGCGGCTTCCAATGCTGCGAGACGTTGACGTAGGGCGGTGGTCTCTGCTATGAGCTGTGCTCTGGTCATTGCAGGCATAGCCATCGTAGGCTCCCAGCATTGTACTGATTTGTATGAAGATGACATTGTCAAGGAGCATAGGTATTTCACGTGTGCTTTTCAAGCCAGAAATCAAAAGGGTCAGACTCGATTGATTTCCTCTTCTCTCACGCCCCGTGCCGCGGCTGTACGGCTTCACAGGTTCGTGCTACCTTCATGATACAAGGCACATGTCTACGCCAACGTATCGTAGTGAACCACCCGAGAGTCGTTGACTGCACAGGAGAAGCATATGGCAACAGGGAAAGCCGCGGTACTTGACCAACCGATGGGAACCTTTCGCGTGGAGGAATTTCAGGTGCCCGATCCGGAGCCGGGTACCGTGCTCTTACGGCAGGAACTAGCCGGATGCTGCGCCACCGACGCGCACACCTATCTCGGGCAGTGGCAGGCCGAGTTTCCCGTCATTATGGGGCACGAGAATGTCGGCGTGATCGAGGCGATCGGCGCCGGGGGCGCCGTCGATTATCTCGGTCGGAATCTGCGAGTCGGGGACCGTATCATCGCCCGCACGACCTACTGCGGGTCATGCTACGAATGCCGTGGCGCACGCAACCCGCGGCGTTGTCTGAATCAGCGCGTGCGTTATGGTTTCTCCAGTCCGCAGACCGCACCGTTCAGCGGCGGCTATGGGGAATACCTCTACCTCAGCTCCCCGCAAACCACATTCATGCTCAAGATCGATGCCCGCGCCTCGGTGGCTGTGTTGCATGAGCCCTTAGCCGTGGCCGCGCATGCCGTGCGCAAGGCGCAGCCCAAGCTCGGTAGCACCATCGTCGTGCAAGGGAGTGGCGCCATCGGATTGTTCACACTTGGCTTGGCACGTCTGGCTGGAGCAACACGGGCCATTGTGGTTGGTGGACCTGCAGACCGCCTGGAACTCGCGCAGGCGTTCGGCGCCGATGTGACGATCAATATCGACGAGATGCAGATGCCCGAGGAGCGCATACGAGCTGTGATGGGCGAAACACCAGGTGGGCTTGGCGCCGACGTTGTCTATGGCTGTGTCGGCAAAGCGCCGGCCTGGTCGGAGGGCGTTGAGTATTTGCGCCATGGCGACGGACGCTTCCTCGAAGTGGGTCTGGCCGGTGATGACGGCGAAGTGCCGATCAATCCCGCGAGACAGCTGGTGGCCAAGAATGCCACGTTTATCGGCGCACTCGGTATGGCCGACGAGGACTCGATGGCGGCCGTCAGCGTGCTGGAAAACAAGCGCTTACCCTTGGAGCAGATGGTCTCGCACCAACTACCGCTGGCTCGTGTGTCCGAGGCCATTGACGCCCTGAACAGCAACTACCGTCTCGACGACCGCACGACCTTCAAGATCGCTATCGCGCCGAACGGCACGGTGCCGTAGAGAGGTCGCACCGGCGTTACCCGGTCTCAGGCAGCGGCAGCCAAAGTCCTGCCTGAGACCTCAGCGGTCGCACTACCTCAACCGCTGGTACAACAGATCATGCCTCGTCATGCCATAGTACACAGGAGATTCTCCACATGAGTGAGCGTCTAGAGATCGCCCGGAATTGGCTCCCCCGCTACACTGGTATGGAACTTGACGCCTTTGGTGACTATATTCTCCTGACGAATTTCCGCCACTACCTCACCATGTTCGCCGAGCAGTTCGATTGCGATATCCATGGGCAGGATAACCCCATGCAAGCTGCCACGAACGCGCATGGGCTGACCATCATCAACTTTGGCATCGGATCGGCGAATGCTGCCACGATTATGGACCTGCTGAGCGCCCGCGACCCCAAAGGCGTGCTGTTTCTCGGCAAATGCGGCGGTCTCAAGCCTTCCACCGAAATCGGGCATTTCATTTTGCCGATCGCCGCCATCCGCGGCGAGGGAACGAGTAACGACTATTTCCCGCCCGAGGTGCCGGCGCTGCCGTCTTTTAAGCTCCACAAGTTCGTCTCAGATAAAATCGTCATGCATGGGTACGAGTATCGCACGGGCGTCGTCTATACGACGAACCGGCGCCTCTGGGAACACGACCGAGCCTTTCTCCAACGCCTCACGGATATGACCTGCATCGCGATCGATATGGAAACAGCAACGCTGTTCATCGTCGGCCATCATAACGAAATCGCGCGCGGTGCACTGCTCCTTGTCTCCGATGTCCCGCTCACGCCGGAAGGGGTGAAGACCGAGGAATCGGATGCCCGCGTCACGCAAAAATGGGCGGCTATGCATCTCCAAATCGGTATCGACGCCATGCACGAGATTGGCGAAAAAGGGGAAAGGATCAAACATTTTCGCTACTGATGTGCGAACCATCCGTGAGCATCCGCCCAGAGGAAACACATGCGTGTTGTGAGCCGCCGTCTTATCACCTTTTTCTGTTGGACAGTCGGGGGGTTGCTGGCTCTGAGCCTGCTGCTTGGCGGACTGCTGGTGTGGCGTCTGTCACATGGTCCGCTCCCACTCGGCATCCTCACTCCATACCTGGAAGAGGTCCTGACAACGGCCCTGGCGGGGCAGCGTACCGAAGTGCAGGAGACGACCTTGGTGTGGGACAGAGAAGCGCACCACCTTGAACTGCGCGCCCGTCAGGTGACGATATGGAATCAGACCGAGGCGGTCCTTGCCACGATTCCAGCCGTTGATGTCAGACTCAGCCTCCAGGCCCTGCTGCATGGGACCGTGGCTTTGACTGCTGTGCGTATTGCCGGGGGCCATCTTAGGCTGATCCGTGACCCGTCCGGGGCGTTTCATGTTGGGGGTGGGCAACAACCCACCGCGTCGCAGCATCGCACAGTCACAGACGTACCCCGCGTGGAGAAAGCAGCTTTCGCACAGGCATTCCCGATGCTCGTGCGCGCTCTGACAGTACCACCGGAATCCTCACAAGCGCTCACGCACTTGCGCGAGGTGCAGATGGTGCGTGGCACCTTCACGGTGCAAGACCAGCACCTGAACGAAACCTGGGAAGCGCCACAGACTAACCTGGTGCTCCGCCGCCAAAATGGTGGACTCTCCGGGCATGTGCAGGTCGCCCCCGTTGTCCAGCATACACGCGTACCTCTCGACATTACCTTGGCGTACAGTCCATCGACGGCGCTACTCACGTTCGATATCTCGTTTGCCAATTTGCAACCGCCGGTGCTCGCTGCAGTCGTGCCGGCACTCGACGCACTTGCCGGCGTAGATTTGCCCCTCAGCGGGTCATTCGCCTTCGCGCTTGATCTGCACGGCAAGCTGCACGACCTGACATTCAACATCACCAGCGGTCCCGGTCGGCTCTTGCTACCGGAGGTGTTGCCGACGCCACGTCCCATTGCCGCGATGCAGGCGCAGGGCCGGCTCGACGGCGCGACGAACATGCTCCACCTCCGCCATGCCACCGTCCGTTTTGGCACGGCCAAAAACGCCGGACCAATACTCAGCCTCAGGGGTACTGCCACGGGCTTTAGTGGCGGTGACATGACCATCACGGGCAGAGTACAGCTCACATCGTTGGCACTCGCCGATCTGTCGACCTACTGGCCTGCGGACACTGTCCCCAAGGCCCGGGCCTGGCTCGAGCAGAACCTGGTCGCTGGCATGGTGGACGAGGTCACAACCCACATCGATATGACTCTGCCAGGTGGCGCCTTAAATGCCGCCAAAGTCACGCGCCTCGATGGGACACTGCAATACCACAATGCGGAGGTGCACTATTTACGGCCGCTGCCGTCTGTGACTGGTATCGCGGGAAGCGCCACGTTCAATCGGCAAGGTTTTCGCATTCGGATTACCTCCGGTCAGACCTCACAGCAGACGATTACCACTGGCACAGTGGACATCACCGGGCTCGATCGCGGTCGCGATGCCATTGCTATCCGGGTAGGGCTTGCCGGATCGCTGCGCGATAAGCTGGCGTTGCTCAACCACCCCCGGCTCAATCTTCTCTCGGGGCTGGGTATCGACCCCGCGAGCACGAGCGGGCAGGCGACGGTCCAAACCACCTTTGCCTTCTCGCTTCGTGGCCGTGTCGGTATCAAGGACATGAATATCACGGCGCATGGCACTATGCAGGAGGTGGCGTTACATAAGGTCTTTCTCGATAACGATGTTACGCATGGAAACCTGCAACTCACGCTGGATAAGCAAGGGATGACATTGCAAGGGACGGCCAACGCTGCAGATATACCCCTGAAGATTGTCTGGACCGAAGCGTTTTCACGGCAGAAGCCCTGGCGGAGTCAGGTTCGTCTCGATGTGCCCCGTGTGGACCACGCTGACCGGCAACGGCTTGGGATCGATCTGAGCGATTATGTCGAGGGACCGTTCGCGGCGGATGCTCAAATCCAGATCAGCTGGCAGGGTACGGGCGTGGTTCATACCACGATGGATCTCCAGGACACCGTACTAGCGCTGCCGTTCCTCGGCTGGCGCAAGACAGCGAACGAAACCGGAGCACTCCAAGCGACGATACAGCTCGAAGGGGGCCGGCCGACTGCACTGAGTACGTTTGCCCTCCAAGCCGGTACGCTCATCGCACATGGTACAGCGCAGTTTCCCGAAGACCATGGGGGCAGCGTACGTATGGCACTCACCCAACTCCACCTGGGGCGCAGTAACGTGCGCGACGTTGTCATTGGGTATCGGGACAAGGACTATGACATCACCATTGGCGAAGGGGTGCTGGATGTGGAACCGCTGATGCAGTCCTTCGCAAACGGTGCCAAACCTGATAAGAGACGCCGGCCACAACAAGCGGCCGAGACCTCCCCTGTGACCATACAGGTGCGTGCGCCGGCACTGCGTCGGGTTTCTTTCGGTCCAGACCGCTATCTGCAACATGTGGCCGTACATCTGAAACGTACGCAGCACACCTGGGCGTTGCTCGACCTCACCGGTCAGATACCTACAGCGTTCGTCCTACCGCAGAGCACCACAGCATCGCCAACCGATGACACGCAGCCGCAACCTCGGACTTTTGCCCTGCGATATCGACCATCGTCAAAGAACGTCTACAAGCTGTCAGCGAACGTGAAAGACATTGGCGGGATGCTGCGTGCCCTCAATATTTCGGACAAGGTCACGGGTGGTCGTGTCAAGATCAAGGGCAAGACCATAGGTCCCAAACCGGACGATCCGATCCGCGCAACGATCAAGGCTAAACAGTTCACCGTACAGGATGCACCAGCACTCGCACGTATTCTCGCCGCAGCGTCCTTTGGTGGGCTACAACAGCTTCTCGACGGTGATGGCCTCACATTCACGCGACTCACCGGGGAATGCACCCTGGCGGGACCGCTGCTCACCATCGCGGAGCTACACACTCATGGCGGCGCCCTTGGATTGACTGCTGAGGGGACGATCGATGTCGCAACGAGCCACCTGCAACTCAAAGGCACGGTGATCCCCTTGCAAGGCGTCAACACCTTGTTAGGCAAAATCCCGCTCGTCAATCTGCTCGTCGGCGGCAAAAATCAGGGCCTTGTAGCGGCGAACTACCGTCTACAGGGCCCCATGGGTGATCCTGAAGTCACCGTCAATCCGGCTGCAGCCCTCACGCCGGGCTTTCTCCGCCGGGTCTTTGACCTCTTCGAGGACGGCGATGAGGCACAGCCAAAGCAACCGCAGCGATAAGCCCCCGCCTTGCCTGCCTTATCGGTCTTCATTCGGGTTTGCGGTGGAGGGGATTGCGTCAGCGTTGGGTGCCCTTTAAGCAGCAGAAGTGAAGTTTGTCATGCGTATTATCAGAAGTCTAACGCTGGAGCTCACCTGCTGCAGAAAGCGGAAGCGACGCAGGAGCGGACGCTGGAGGCAGTCAGGTGCAGCGCTTGGTTAGGCGCCAACATCGCACCAGCAATCTCTGCTCTTAACGAGTGGAGAGCAACTTTACCGCCTCGCGGGTCTCGTCTGTGAACGCATCCAACTCCCCGACTTCCAACAAACCAAGCGCATGCATGGCACTGAGCTGATGCAGCGCCCGAGACCTCCGTGGATCATTGAACGCGCGTCCTATTTCTCGGTCCCTCCTCTCAATGAGCGCGTAGATCTTGAGATATCTCTGATGCGAACCGGAGGACGAGTCGGCGGCGAGTCTTGCGATCTCCTTTAGTGTCCGGTCACAAAATCGCTCCAAGGCGACTTCGCGAAGTCTACGGAATGTCTTCCAATCCGACTCTGGGACGTGCGCTGCCATGTAACCTCTCGTCATGAGTTTCGCGATTTATGACGTTGTTTCGCATCTCACAACTGAAGGCCAAGGACCACGGCGATATCGACGCTGTTACGATGCGCTTAGCAACCAAAACAAGCGCTTTCAATGGAGGATATTACCGTGGCCCCCTTCTTGGCCTCATCATTTGGTACCGTTTTGATGACATTATTTCAAGTCAATGCCGGTGAGCGTGTGCTGAGCTGAGTCGAACGATTTGCATGCGAACATCGGCCGGGTGTTCCGCTTCACTCCGCGATGGTCCTGTTCCACGATGTTCGTTACATAGTTGCACTGCCGAATGTGCATCGCAGTCCCGTGCTCCGCATTGTCGCTCACGATGGCGGCCGCATGGGCACCGCTCTTGTCGATGTGGATGAGCTCGGGCGTACCGTTGCGACCAATGGCCTTGGCCAAAAACCGCTTGGCTGCCTTCTGATCACGCGGCTCCGTGAGAAGCAAGTCACTGGTCGTGCCGAATTTGTCCACGGCCCGAGACAGCTAGACCCCGCGGCCTTTGACCTTGCTATAGGTCTCGTCCATGCGCCAACTGACCCACACGGCTCGCTTGCGGCGGTGGACTGCCTCCTCGAGCTGCGGGCTGGACTGCACGACCCACCGGTTCATGGTGGAATGATCCACCTTGGCCCCGCGCTCTGCCATGAGTGCTGCGACATGACGAGTGCTCAGCGGATACGCCACAG
>CAJIAL010000817.1_pt1 | contig 19922 bp, 19 predicted proteins | sample 9199091 | NCBI WGS metagenome assembly CAJIAL01 (sample SAMEA7708270, study PRJEB35096) | sediment metagenome | biome: marine neritic benthic zone biome [ENVO:01000025]; feature: sediment [ENVO:00002007]; material: shallow marine sediment [ENVO:03000034] sea grass bed [ENVO_01000059] ... | reverse complement strand
GTGTTGTTGCTCGATGAACCGTTTTCCAATCTCGATGCTTCCTTGCGTTTGCAAACCCGTGGAGAAGTGAAACAACTCGTCGAACGTTTTGGCCTGACCACACTGTTTGTCACGCACGATCAGACCGAAGCCGTGGCTATGGGGCATCGCCTTGCGGTCATGCACGCCGGCACGATTACCCAAGTCGGTACCTATCATGAGCTGTATTACGAGCCTGCCAATACTTTTGTGGCGGGATTTGTGGGGAGTCCCCCGATGCATTTGTTCCAGGGCCATCGGCAGGCGCAGCATGTCACCATGACATTAGCGCAGACGCGTTTCCAGGTGCCGCTCCCGGATCACCTGCTGCAGCGCCTGGAGCCCGACGAAGCGCTGACAGTCGGCATTCGCCCGGAGCATATGCGCGTAACCTCCCCGGACAGCGCCGAAGCATTGCCGGTAACTGTTGACATGGTGGAGACATCGCTGTCGGATAGCACCCAGACCATTTATGCGCGCCATGGGAAGGCAAGTGTGTGCGCGAAAGTGGGTTTACAGCAGCCTATACGCCCGCATGAGACGGTGTGGCTGTCTTTGCCTTCTGAACATCTGTACTTTTTCGATCAGCATGGCCTGCGCCTCTGAGAGTCAGGCCGGACGACACAGGAGACACGTGTATTATGAACTATCTGGTCACCGGTGGTACGGGGTTTGTTGGGGGATACGTGGTGCGGCACCTGGCCCGTGAAGGGCATCAGATCGTGGTCTTTGACCTGGCACCTAACCGAGAATTTCTCCAGGATATTCTGTCGCCAGACGAATTGGAACGCGTCCGGGTTGTGTCGGGTGATGTCACTGATCTGCCACTGTTGCTGCGGACGGTCAGTGAGAATCCGCCGCAGAGGATTGTGCATTTGGCGGCAACACTGGGCATTAGCAGCGAGGCGAATCCCCTGCGGTCGTTGAAGGTGAATTGTGAAGGCACGATCAATATTTTTGAAGCGGCTTTGGCGTTCAAGGCGCAGAAAGTGGTGTGGGCCAGCTCCATCGCCGTCTTTGGTCCGGCGCGGCGGCGCCCAGCAGGTGAAGTGGCAAACAATGCCTTCCATCATCCCAACGATCTCTATGGCGCCTGTAAATCCATGAACGAGGCGCTGGGCCTGCATTATCGCCGACAGCGCGGCCTTGATTGTACCGGGGTGCGTTTTTCCGTGGTCTACGGCTACGGCAAAGAGCTGACCCTGGCTCGCGGCACCGGCGCCGACTTTATCCAGGAACTGGTGAATAAACCCGCCCTAGGTGAATCTGGCAATGTACCGCATGGCGATGAGGTGCTCGATTGGCTGTACGTCGAAGACGCGGCGCGCGCAGTCGTCCTGGCGACGCAAACGCCGCAGAATCCCTCGATTGGTCTGAACATCTGTGGCGAACGGCATAGCATTCGCGACGTGGCAGCTATGGTGCAACACGTGCTCCCGCAGGCTCAGTTGGAGGTACAACCCGGGACCTGGGGAGGTGGTATGCATTATGAGATGGCCATTACGGAAGCCGAGATCGGTTACAGTCCGCAGATAGCGATGGAAGAAGGATTACGGCGCAACATCAACGCGTTACGTGGTAAACACGGTTTGCCAGCTCTGTAGTCTCTCACGCGTCTGGCCGCAGTCGGAAGACCAGGTGCACCCCTCTGACTGCGGTACCTACTCTCTTCACATGTCCTTCACCATTGTAGGTTACTCTCCTGTTACACGGCTTTCTCAGAAACATGTCCTGGGTTTTGCCGTAATGACGCCCTGTACGGACTCACAAAATAAAGTCCTAAGCCACAGCGCACGATAAGTGGAAGAGAAGTGCCGCCTTTCGCGTTCTGCAGATATCCGCTTCCCCGGGTGTTGGTGTATGATTTCTTCACGAAAGCTACAATTATGTCTGAAGAGTTATCCCCTGATATGGTGAAAATGGAGATAGACCAGCTGATCTGTCAGGCTGGAGGGTCGCCGAATCACGATATACTTGCTGACTTGATGAACACGGTCTTGCGCTCCCGTACGCTTGAGCGCGGTGATATCAAAATCCTGCTACGTGCCATGCGTGAATTACGCTATGCCTTTAATCTGTATGCGCGTTATCGGCATGTGCGCAAAGTAACCGTGTTCGGTTCCGCCCGTACACAACCAACGGCACCGATCTATGAGGTTGCCCGTGCCTTTGCAGAACGTATAGCCCGTGCCGACTTCATGGTCATCACCGGGGCGGGTGATGGCATCATGAAAGCCGCGCAAGAGGGCGCTGGGCGCGATCATAGCTTTGGGTTAAATATCCTGCTGCCGTTTGAGCAAAACGCCAACGAAATCATTCAGAACGATCCCAAGTTGGTGTACCTCAAATATTTCTTCACCCGGAAATTACTGTTCGTCAAAGAAACCAATGCGGTTGCCCTCTTTCCCGGTGGGTTTGGTACGCATGACGAAGGGTACGAGGCACTTACGCTGATGCAGACGGGCAAAACTGCACTTATGCCGATGGTCTTCATCGAGGCTCCCGGGAGTACCTATTGGAAGGATTGGCGGCGGTTTGTGACCGAGCATATGTTAGGCGAAGGTCTGATCTCTCCCGCTGACCTGCACTTGTTTACCGTTACCTCCGACGTCGATGAAGCCGTGGAGGAAATCGTGACGTTCTACCGGAATTACCACTCCTCACGCTATGTAAACGGACAGTTAGTGCTGCGTATGCAGCATACTCTCAGTGAGGCGACGTTAGCTGCGTTGAATCGGGATTTCCGGGATATTCTTACCCAAGGGGAGATCGTTGCAGATGAGGTAACGGGGGACGACGCGACCGAGTTTCTGCATTTGCCTCGCCTATGCCTGTGGTTTAATCGTGCCAGATTGGGCCGGCTGCGGCAGTTGATTAATGTGATTAATGCAGACGCCGCCTAGGCCGCATGATACCATCGGACCTAACATCGACGTTCGTCGCAGGACGGTAACGGGTGACAGAGTCCTTCTTGGTGGAGATGCTGGCAGATGGCGAAGCATGCAGACCGTGAGACCGCACGAACACGACTCTCGGAATCTCGGATGACGTGCGCCGGGTCACGGGCCAGGCTGAGTCTTGTCGTGGTCCTTTGCCTGCTTGTGACCACCCTGGGGTGGTCTGCAGCGCAGCAGGTGCAACCACTTCTGAAGCAACCAGGCTTGTTTCACCCGCAGGCGCAGCGTCAGCAACTCATGCACGAGCACTTTCAGCATGGCGTGGCGCAAGCACGGGCCGGAGCCCTACTCGCCGCTATCGGCCACTTCAAATATTGCATCGGGCTCGATGCTACCCATGTCGATGCGTATTTTATGCTCGGATTAGTGTATTACCATCTTGGACTCAGCCATTTGCGCGAAACGGATTATGCCATGACCAAGGTCCTGGAATTGCAGACACAGCATATCGATGCGCGCGTCTATCGGGGCTTGACGCGTATGCGACTCGGCGCTTTTGCCGACGCGGAGGAGGATTTTCGTACCATCCTCTCCTATGCCCCAGACACCCTGCCGGTGCAGCGTGATCTTGCCAGTGCCTACCTGCGTCAAGGCAAAATCGCTGAGGCGATTGCGGCCTACAGACGTGTCATCGACCAAGATCCGAACGATCTCGTGGCGCGTTGGAACCTCCGTGTCGCCTATGCACAGCAAGGCGGGGAGCCGCCTGATCTCCCGGAGCGGTATCGCATCACTTTGCATACGGGGCGGACTGCAGCATCGCCTGTGACCTTTACCGATGTAGCTCCCACCCTTGGGATGGATGCGCTCAGCCGTGGCCGCGGCAGTGCCTGGGGCGATTACAACAACGACGGTCACGTTGATTTGTTCACCGTTGGCATCAAAGATCCCCATCATCTCTACCGCAATAACGGCGATGGTACGTTTACCGATGTGACTGCAGAAGCCGGTCTGCTTGACTTACGCGGTGGCTGGGCATCGCTGTTTTTCGATTACGACCGTGACGGTGATAGGGATCTGTTTGTCACCCGCGATGGCTGGCGTGGGGTGGCGCCAAACAGTCTCTACCGTAACAATGGTGATGGCACCTTTACCGACATCGCCGAGGCTGCTGGAGTAAGGGGCGACGCCGATAGTTTTACCGCTACACTCGGTGATATCGATAACGACGGGTATACCGATATCTACGTGGCCAATGGCGTCTCGCAGGGCAATGGTGCTGCCAACGCGCTGTACCGCAATAACGGTGATGGCACCTTTACCGACATTGCCGTGCAGGCTGGGGTCGCGCATCATGGCCGCACGATCGGCAGCACTTTGGGCGATTATGATAACGACGGCTGGCTCGATCTCTTTGTGATCAACATGGCCGGCCCGAATGCGCTGTACCGCAATAACGGCAACGGCACGTTTACCGATGTGACGGAGCAGGCCGGTATTCAGGCTCCCTACGACGGATTCGTTGGCTTTTTTTTCGACTATGACAACGACGGTTGGCTTGATCTGTTTGCCACGGGGTGGACAGAGAATATGCGCACCGTGCTCGAAAGTGCCATGAGCGGCAAGCCGAGTCATGAGCGTAACCGTTTGGCCCTCTATCACAATAACGGCGATGGTACGTTTACCGACGTGACCCACCAAGCCGGTTTAGCCCGCACCTACGGCGCGATGGCAGCGCAGTTTGGCGATATTGATAATGACGGGTATCTCGATATCTACTTGGGCAATGGCGCGCCACCCATGGACACGTATGAGCCGAATATCCTCTTTCATAATACTGGTGGTGGGATCTTTACAGATGTGACGGACAGCGCCGGGGTCGGAAATCTGGGCAAAGGACATGGGGCGACATTTGCCGACTACGACGGCGACGGCGATCTCGATCTGTATGCGCCAATCGGCGGTGCCATGTTCGGAGATCGGCAGCCGAATAGTATGTACCGCAACAACGGTTCGTCCCATCATTGGCTGAAAATTCGCCTGGTACCACGCCAGAGTAATCCTGATGCCATTGGGGTGCGCCTGGCGGCCACAACCACATATGGGACGATACATCGCGCCGTAGCCGGTGGCACCGGGTTCGGCTCGATGAACGACCCGGTGGTTCTGTTCGGTCTGGGTGCCGCCACCGAGGTGCAGACACTTGTCGTACGTTGGCCACGTGGTGCGGAACAGCGTTTGACGCATCTTCCCGGTAACCGTCTCGTCACGATTACTGAAGGCCGTGACACCGAGCACAGTGTCCCGACTGCTCAATAAAGAGATGGATACGATGTCGCTGCGTTACCGGGTTTCCGTATGCATGTGCTCTCGTCAACAGCGTTGTATCCCGATAGAGGAGAAGCAGAGTCCCTTCCTCCGTGTCACAGAAACACAGCGCAACACCACACACATAGATGTCCCTAATGCTCCAATGTGAGACCGTCCAATCATTCGTACCTGTGGAAAGGCGCTATGCTGCGCACGCCTCAGCCGCTTTTAATCTGTCTCTGCATAACATGCTCGAGCAGATTGCCGACGCGACTACACAAGTGATAGGCGACAATCTAGTCGCTTTGATCCTCGGTGGTGGCTACGGACGCGGTGAGGGTGGCGTCGTATGCGTCGATGGAGTCGAGTACCCATACAATGACCTTGATTTCACACTCGTGGTGCATCGCGCCAACGCGGTGCCAGAGCAGGAAATTGCCGTCATACGACAGGAATTTGCCCAGAAGATAGGGATCCACGTCGATTATAGCCGTCCATGCACTTTGCAGCAGATGCGTCGATGGCCTGCCTGCCTCATGTGGTGGGATCTCGTGCATGGGCATGTCGTGTTGACGGGTTCTCCGACGATACTCCTCGACAATGTGCCGGCGTATTTCCAGCTCCCCCTCCCGCTGATCGAAGCAACGCGGTTGTTGCTCAATCGTGGGGCAGGACTGTTGTGGGCGCTACGGGTGGTGCGTGGCATCGAAGCCGAGCCGGACGACGACTTCGTGCGTCGTAACTACTACAAATGCCTCCTGGCACTCGGCGATGCGTTGTTGATAGGGCATCAGCAATTTACCACCCAATACCATGGCAGAGACATGCGCTTGTTGCAGCTCGAAGCGACTATGCCAGACGTGCAGGCGTTGGGGCTCGACGCAACATATCGCCAGGCATTGCAGTTCAAGTTTCATCCGCACGTGATGCCTCCAACACCCCCGGATGAGAAGCAGTTGCTCGCCGTGGCTGAGCAATGGGGAGACGTGCTGCTATATCTCGAACAGCTGCGGACCGGGCGTCATTGGGAGTCGTTGGAGATGTATGCGCAATGGCGTGGTCTGCGCGAGCCGAAGCAGCATCAGCTGAGTCAGCTGCCACGCAATGTGCTGCGTAATCTCCAAAGTGGCCGGTGCGCCTGGCGCTATCCACGCGAGCAGCTCTACCGCCAGCTGCCAGTGCTGTTAGGACTCACCACCACGCCGGTTACCAATTGGCCAGAGGCCAGCGCACATTTTCTGACCATTTGGCAGCAGTGTAATTAACGAGTTGACGCGAGAATCGCTATGCATATCGTGCACATTCCACGACGGTTTGTGACCCAGGCTTGGGGGGGGACAGAAACCGTGGTACTGGAAACCAATAAACGCCTTGTGGCCCTTGGACATCACAGCACTATCCTGTGCCCAAACGCACTTGCCAAGACCGACCAGGAAATGATCGATGGCGTCTCCGTGGCACGGGTTCCCTACTTTTACCCATACTGGAGATTAGGGGTCGAGGCCAAGCGCCAGCTTGACTACACCGGCGGGAATCTTTTTTCCTTTGCGATGTTGCGTACACTGCAACGCTTGCCGGAGCTTGATCTTATCCACCTGCATAGTGGTAAACGACTCGGAGGTATTGGCCGGTACGTGGCGCGGCAACGGAATATTCCCTATGTCGTTTCACTCCACGGTGGTGTGCACGATGTACCGCCAGAGGAAGCGCAGCGCTTGACGGCGCCGACTGCCGGGACAGTCGAATGGGGGAAAGTGCTTGGCTGGTGGGTTGGTTCACGGCGGGTCTTGGACGATGCCGCCGCCATTCTCTGCGTTGGGTATCAGGAGTCCCGGCAGACACAGCAGCGATTGCCACATGTGAACGTCCAACATGTGCCAAACGGTGTTGATCCTGTGCGTTTCACGCATGGGAGTGGGCAACGGTTTCGTTCCCGATACGGCATTGCTTCTGAGGCACCAGTGCTGTTAGTCATGGGGCGCATCGATCCGCAGAAGAATCAGTTACTTCCTGTGCAACTCTTGCCAATGCTGCGTCACCAGATGCCCAATGTCCATCTGGTGTGTGTAGGGCCCGTCACGAACGAATCCTATGCCTGCATGCTGCGAAAGACTGTCCGAGAGACAGGGCTTGCGTCGCATGTCACCCTGATTGAAGGACTGCACGCCGGCAGTCAGGAGTTGGTTGATGCCTATCATGCTGCCAATGTCTTACTCCTGCCGTCGATCCATGAGCCTTTCGGTATTGTGGTGCTTGAAGCCTGGGCAGCAGGGGTGCCGGTTATTGCCAGTTGTGTTGGCGGTCTCTCGGCCCTGGTCTGTGACGGAGAGGATGGTGTATTGTGCGATCCAGACGATGCCCAAGGATTCGCGGAAGCCATCCGGGATGTGCTGACAGATGGCACGTACGGGCGGCGCTTGGCACTGGCCGGGCAACGCAAGGCGCGGGAACAGTATAGTTGGGATGCTGTCACTGCACGCCTCATACACATTTACGAAGATGCTATGGGGCGCTTCACGTGTCAGTCATGAAAAGGTCGTTTGGCATGCATCTGGGGATCACGACTTTTGGCGCCGATGGGGGCACCTCGGGGATTGGACAATACCTCGTACAACTGCTCAAAGAGTTTGCTCGACACACTGAGGACATACGATATAACGTGCTGACATATGCCGATGAACGTCACACATTTGTCGCCGACGACATGCCACTGACAACTGTGCAGGTGTCTCCACGTGTCCGCCCTCCCCTGTTCAACATTGCCTGGCATCACCTGGTGTTGCCCCGTTTGTGCCGGCAACGGGCGTACGACGTGCTGTTTCTCCCGGCTGCAAACAGGCGCCTGATGCATCAGGCGCCATGCCCCACGGTCGGGACCGTGCATGACTTGTCGGCCTTGCATGTTCAGGCCAAATACGATCCGGCACGGATGTTGTATATCACACGAGTGTTGCCACGGCTGATCCAACGTCTGACCTCTGTGATCACGGTGAGCGCAAGCAGCAAACAGGATATTGTACACTACGCCGGCATACCGGAAGAGCGTGTCCATGTCATTCCGTTGGCTGCCGATCACCAGGTCTATTTCCCGCGTGACAAGGCAGAGGCTAGAGTACGTATGCAAGCGCAGTACGGGATTAAGGCGCCGTACATCCTCTACACGTCTCGGATAGAGCATCCGGGGAAGAATCATGTACGGCTGATCAAGGCATTTGCCCACTGGAAAGCGACGAAACGCTTACCCCATCAGCTCGTACTCGCCGGTAGTGATTGGACGCGCGCTGACGAGGTGCATCGTGCGGTCCAAACATGTGGGTACGCCGACGATATTGTTTGCACTGGGTTTGTCCCTGCTGCGGACCTGCCCTGGCTCTACGGTGGAGCGGAGCTGTTCATATTTCCGTCGCTGTATGAAGGATTTGGCCTCCCCATCCTGGAAGCCATGCGTTGTGGGGTGCCAGTGGCGTGTTCCGATCGGTCCTCGATGCCGGAAGTTGCAGGAGATGCCGCGGCCTACTTCGATCCGTATGACAGTGACGCAATCGCCGAGGCCATGGATCGTCTCGTCACTGATTCCCATGTTTGCACTTGCATTGTCCAGCGAGGCCTGATACATAGCAGCAACTTTCACTGGCGGCGCACGGCAGCCCGTACCCTGGAAGTGATTCGGAAGGCCGCAACGATTGGCATACGATAGCAAGGGCAAGGGTATAATCACAACCAGGAGTACATGTTCGTACCTCATCATGATGTCAGATCGAAAAAACCCTCCCATTCGATAAGATAAAAGGAACGCATGTGGCCAACGAAGACTTCCAGCACAAGCGCAGGCTGATCGAACGTGGTGAACTCAGGGAGTGGTCAAAACGTGGACGCCTTTCCTTTACATCTCGCTTGCTTCGCTACAAAACCGCTTTGCGGTGGGGTTTACGCTTTACAGGACTCTACCACCGTGGGGTACGCAATGCGTTGACGCCTGTCGTCAAGCAGGTGCATTTCTCCTTTGCCCATCTCCCCGACGCGTTTGATGGTTTCACCATTCTGCATCTTACTGATCTTCACATTGATGGCCTTGATACTCTGGCGGAACGTCTCGCGGCTACCCTCCAACACCTCGACGTCGACTTGTGTGTGTTCACCGGGGACTATCAGTTTGGCGTATCGGGTTCGTGTGACGGTGTGTATGCGCCCATGGCTCGACTCCTCGACAGTATACGGTCACGCCATGGGGTGCTCGGGGTGTTGGGGAATCATGACCGGGCTGAAATGGTGCCGCATTTCGAACACATGGGTATGCAAATGCTGTTAAATCATGCGGTGGAGATTCGTCATGAGCAAGAGAGTGAAAGTCTCTGGATTGTTGGGGTTGACGACCCGCATCATTATGGCTGTGACGATTTACCCGGTGCGATTCAGGGGATCCCCGAGGATGCCTTCAGCGTGTTGTTAGTCCATACGCCGGAATTGATCCAAGATGCGCATGCGCATGGTATTGACCTGTACCTCTGTGGTCACACCCATGGGGGGCAAATCCGCTTTCCCCTGCTTGGGCCGCTCGTGACCATGGTCAATAGTCCGCGCAAGTATGCCCACGGTGTGTGGGCGTATCATTCGGTGCAAGGGTATACCAATCATGGTGCGGGTAGCTCGGGTGTGCCAGTGCGTTTCAACTGCCCCCCGGAGATTGGGCTTATCACCCTCCATCAGATACCAGTGCCAGTTGCGGTACAACACGTCCATGTGTAATATCGGACGGCGCGTTGGGAGGCTCGTATTGCGTGCCGCAAATACGTCTCTACTCGTCGGCTTTGATATTGTTGGCCTGGCAGCGTCGTGTCCGGCAATCTATTTGTACCGGTCTCACTAGGGAGGAGTACTGGATGGCGTGTGATATATTCACCGATGCTGATCGTGCTCTGTTCGCTAAGACCGGCCGCCGTGAAGCTGACATTCGAGTACAGCTTGCACGGTTTCGCACAGGATTTCCGTATGCGAAACTGCTTCGGCCGTGTACAGTGAAGGATGGCATCACCGTTATCCCATCGGCCGAGTTTGCCGCCCTGAGCGTACTGTTCACAGCCGCCGCCCGCGCCGGCCGTCTGATGAAGTTTATTCCCGCCTCCGGGGCTGCCAGTCGCATGTTTCACGCGCTCCTGGCCATACAGGCGCGTGAGAATACCCCCGATCCCACGCAACATACTGCCAGTGTTGATCCTCATGATGCCGACCTGCGCGACTTTGTGCACTTCAGTCACCACCTGCCGCGTTTTGCGTTTTACGAGGCGCTTGATGCTGTGCTCACACAGAAGGGATACAGCCTTTCCGAGCTACGCACGACAGGTAGATTCGGGCCCATCTTGGATGCGTTGCTGAGTCCATCCGGTTTGAACTATGCTCATCTCCCGAAAGCGTTATTGCATTTTCACCGCTATGGCAAGTTGTCCCGCACCCCACTTGAAGAACATTTGGTTGAAGCAGCCGCGCTCATGCTGGACGATGCCCGGGTCGCACGCCTACACCTGACGGTTTCGCCGACGCACGTGGAGGCAATGCAGTACCTGCTTGAGCGTGTCCGGGATCGCTATGAACTGGATGGCGTGCGTTTTGCGGTCGATCTGAGCACGCAAAAGCCCTCCACAGACACCATCGCAGTGGATGTGGAGAATCGCCCGTTTCGTCTTTCAGACGGCACCTTGCTGTTTCGGCCTGCCGGTCATGGCGCACTCCTGGAAAATCTGCACGATGTCCAGGGTGATATCGTGTGGCTCAAGAACATCGACAATGTCGTGCCGGATCACTTGAAACATGACACCTATGTCTCCACCAAAGGGCTTGTGGGTTATCTGCTGAGAGTACAACAGACACTTTTTGGCTACATGGAACGGCTCACCGCGCGCCAGGTTGATCAGCCTTTACGTGACGAGATGGTGCAATTTGCCCGCGAGAAGTTGTGTCTGACCTTTCCTGCAGATATGGAAGATCAGCCGCTGGATACCCAAATCGATCGGCTTATGACACAGTTCAATCGTCCGCTGCGAGTGTGTGGGGTGGTGCCCAATACGGGTGAGCCGGGTGGCGGGCCATTCTGGGTCGAGGCGGCTGATGGGACGGTGTCGTTGCAAATTGTCGAAACGTCACAAATCGATCCCGACTCTGCGGACCAACAAGCCATCCTGGCAGCTTCGACGCACTTTAATCCCGTCAATCTAGTGTGTGGCGTACGTGATTTTCGCGGTCAACCGTTTGATCTTCCGCGCTATGTCGATCCGGAAACCGGCTTTATCTCGACCAAATCCCATGGCGGTCGTGCCCTGAAGGCGATGGAGCTGCCGGGACTGTGGAACGGCGCTATGGCCGATTGGAATACCGTATTTGTCGAGGTTCCTCTGAGCACCTTTAATCCGGTGAAAACCGTCCTCGACTTGCTGCGTGACGCGCATCAGCCGCCGGAGTAACATGGTGCGGCGCCACACACATTACAGCACTTCCTGAAACACGTACTCAATCACCCCGGTTTCCGGGTTATTGCGCTTATAGACGTATCCCGATGCGACCATCTCGTTCAGCACCCCTTCGACGTTAGGAAAACTGACTCCTGTTTCCATCACGCCTTGGGTGACAGTCAGACAGCCGTCATGTTTTAGCGCTGCCTGCACCAGTTCCTGCATCAGACTCTCCTCCGTGATGGGAGCTGCCTGGGCGATGCGTTGCGCGATCGACTGTCGCCGCAATTGCACATGCACCATGCAGATAATCCAACTATAGAGTAGCAGCCGCCACGACGGCGTCCTGGTGAGGCCGACCATAAGTAGCGGCAGAGCATAGAACCCCCCCAGCACGTAATACCACGGTTCTTTGGTCACGATCGCAGCATGGATCCACGTGAGCCAATGTAGCCCTGGAATGAAGCTCCACGCTATCCACTGCACCCTCGTCGTCTCCTCGTTCGTTCGGTCTCTAATCGCGCCATGTGACGGTGTGCCACCGCTGGAAGTGCTGTTGAAAACGCCTATCGAACGTGGCGACATGTTCCGCCACCACTTCTGGTGGACTCCAGCGGATGAAGAGGCCTAGCGCTGCTGACAGGATGGCAACATCGTCAATCAAGCCGAACCAGAGCAAGAGCGCTTCGGGAATGAAATCGTATGGACTGATCACATACAGTACTGCGAGCAGCACCAGCCCTTTGAGGAGCTTGGAGACTCTCGTGTCGCGTAGGAGACGCCAGACCAGACGAAGAAAATGATGCATATGCGGGATATTATAGAGGAAAAATATAAGCCGTATACCTGGATGTCTGACTCGTTTCATCGCGCTTCACCTGCCATGGCATGTATCGGTGTGTATGCCGTGCGAGCATGCCATAGCCCCGTGATGGGTGCAAGGGGATCATGGGCGGTGCTGTATGCTGAAGTCCGTGGCCAGACTACAGACCGGGTGCTGCGTGTGTCACGTCCAGAGCAGTCAGTGTTTTCCACAAGGCCGCATAGGACTGCGCAGCTTCCAGGGCGTGATAGAACATGCTGACGGTTGGCGCTTTGGACTGATCACGGAGCCCATCAATCCACTGTTTGAGGTCGCGACAATACACTGGCCAGCCGTCGGGCAATTCCCTGATGCCCCCGAGAAGCTGACAAAAGACCACCCAGGCATGACTGGCGGTGTAGCCCCAAAACTCCGGAGGGGTCGCATCGGCTGTGACAAAGGCGAGGACTTCTTCACAGATCAGGGTGTTTTGTTTCCACGGACACGCCGGAGCGCATGACGGAACGTACCAGGTGTGTACGGCCGCATCATAATTGTCTGGGCAGGGGTCAAGGCGTGGCAAGATATGCTGACGCACAAATCCACTGGCGAAGCGACGATTGACATCAGCGCTCTGGGCGTAATACGTGCGTCCGTCTTCGCCCACCAATCCCAGGCTGATAAGCTGACACGGATTACGGAAGTTACCCTCAATATACGTGGCGTCCAGAAAGTAACGCATGGAACCGTTCCTTTTCCCTATGGAGTGTCGAGGTGCGTCGTTTGCTGCTTATATCACGCTTGGAGCATGCCTCTCAAAATTTTTCTGTTATTTTATTTGTATATTGCAAATATTGTATCTCCCAAGTATACTTCCGACATGTTACACACCGGAGGACACGATGACCATTGCTATTGATGAGCAAGCTGCATATTTACACAAGGCCGTCACGGCATTGGTACAACGATATCAATTCCGCGATCGCAACGACATTTGTTGCTACGGGATTACTCCCTCGCAGTGCTACACTTTGAATGCCCTGGACGAACACGGCACGCTCACGATGCAAGCGCTGGCGGACGCCCTCCACCTTGCGATCAGCACCGTCACTCGTGTCGTCGATCAACTTGTGGCGAAACACTATGTCGCACGACATAGTGCCCCACATGACCGGCGTGTGTGCCATGTCAGCCTGACTGACGAAGGGCAACGTTTCTTGTCCACCATCCAAGTGGGGTTGATTGCGCGCGAGCAGGCGATCTTGGAACGCATCCCTGCGGTCTCGCGCGATCATGTCATCTGGGCGATCGAAGCGTTGGCACAAGCCGTGGATGACTGGCGGAAGGATGTTGCGTGCGGGGAAAGGACCGAGGAGGTCTGACGGTGGCTGCCAGTATTCGTGTGGCTACAATCGACGATGCCGAGGCGATTCAAGCCATCTACGCCCCAATCGTCCGCGACACGGCCATTTCGTTTGAGACCGAGCCGCCAACGGTGCAGACCATGCAGCAGCGGATTACCGACACCCTCGAGTCGTGGCCGTGGCTGGTGTGTGAACGGCAGGATCTGGTCGTGGGCTATGTCTATGGCAGCAGCCACCGCACGCGGGCAGCGTATCAGTGGTCGGTTGATGTCTCGGTGTACATTCATACACAAGCACGACGCTCCGGGATTGGCGCAGCGTTATACACGTCCCTGTTTGCCTTGCTGAAGCTGCAAGGCTACTCCAACTGTTTTGCCGGGATCACCTTGCCGAACCCGGCCAGTATACGTCTGCATGAGTCTCTGGGTTTTACCCCTGTAGGCGTCTACCGTAGCGTCGGGTATAAGCTCGGCGCCTGGCACGATGTGGGCTGGTGGCAACTGCCCTTGCTATCCGGGCAGGACGCTCCACATCCACCGCGTCCATTTGGGACGATACAACAGCACTCCCCAGTATGGGAAACAGCCTTAGCTGCCGGAGTATCCATGCTGCGAGTGTAACATGAGCATGACCATCTCATTATGAGGAGAGCAGATCATGGCAACATTGAATCCTGAAGAAATTCGTGAAGTGGTGCGCCAACGCTACGGTGCCATTGCGGAAACCTGGGATGAACAGGAAGACGAACCCTCTGCCTCATGTTGCGGCGATCCGGCGTCCAGCGCCAATAGCGTCAAAGTACAACGTCTAGGGTATGATGCAGAGGATACGGACACGGTTCCGGAGGGCGCCAATCACAGCCTGGGTTGTGGTAATCCGATCGCCATAGCCTCACTCCGGCCTGGTGAAACGGTGCTCGACCTGGGGAGCGGCGCCGGTTTTGATTGTTTCCTGGCAGCCCGTGCGGTCGGCGAGACCGGTCATGTGATCGGCGTGGACATGACCCACGCCATGCTGCACAAAGCCCGCGCCAATGCGGCTGATGGGGGGTATGGCAACGTTGAATTCCGCTTGGGTGAGATCGAACACTTGCCCGTGGCGGACAACACGGTCGATGTCATCATCTCCAACTGCGTGATTAACCTGTCACCGGATAAGCCCCAAGTGTTTCGTGACACCTTGCGCGTCCTGAAGCCCGGCGGCCGTCTGGCCATTTCGGACGTGGTGACTACGGCGCCTTTTCCCGAGGAGGTGCTGCAGAATACGTCCTTGCTCTCGTGCTGCGTGACCGGCGCTTCTCAGCTCGAGGAGGTTGAGCGCATGCTTGCCGAAGCCGGCTTTACGGACATCCGGATTCAGCCCAAGGATGAAAGCAAGACCTTTATCCGCGACTGGGTCCCCGGGAGTCATATCGAAAAATATCTCGTGTCAGCAGTGATTGAAGCGGTGAAACCGTAAGGAGTACGAGTATAAGTCCTAACCGTTACAAAGCGAGAGCTGCACCTGGCACGGCGGGATACTGGGGCCAGACGTATAGGTAAAAGAAACGCCATTTTCGCCCCGCCGCGGCCACCGCCCGTCCCCGCCGCTCCCGCTGCTCGCTCGCAGCGCCAGCGGTCCCCCCACCACGCCGCGGCTGCCTGCGAAAGGGGCGCGCAGCAAGGCATGGCGCGGGAATGCGCGGCCTGGACAGGCGGCTCATGATGCCTCATGATGCGTGAGGCTGAGGACGCAGGGGTTTCCCGCTGCGAGGGCCTCGGGACGGCCCGTCGGGAGAAGCTGGGGGGAGAGAGCTGGTGCGATGTTTTTACAATTTTGTTCGGCCTCACAATGCCTTGAAGTTTGGCAAGATTGTTCGCACACCAGCCCTGCTTGCAGGGCTGGTGTGTAGACGGCTGCGCTTCCGCGACATTTTTCGAGTCGCCAGTTGGCCATCGCTGATCCTGACTAACTAACAACACTTAACGATGCAAGCACCCCTATGGGCGTTCACGGATTCGACGGGCACGTGTCGTTCAACCTGACAGGTACACCAGGAACCAAGGCCAGCATCCCCGGGTCTGTCGCGAACAGGTTGGGCCCGAAGAATTCCTCAGGCAGGCTCAGAATGATACCAGTCGCGATGCCGAATTCGCAGTATCCCGCATCATCAATCGGGTCGCGCACCTCAAACGCAGCGAGCGTCCTTAGCGCTTCTCTCAAGGCAACCTTGTTGATCCGGATCTGGGTTGGCAGGAATGCAGGGTCGAACCCTACATCGGAATTGATACTAACTTGTGGCTTGCCACCTTCAACGGTCGCTATGCCAAGGGCAACAGTTGGCGGCATGTTCCGACTCTCCCAGCCACCGTGGAGCGCACCGAGGGTGCGCGCGTACGCTCGTGCCGTGGCCAGATTGACTACGCCGCCACCTGCTTGCACCTGCGAAAACCGCGCGGTACGACCCAAGCCAGCGCTCTCAATACGACGCGCAAGATGCGAGGCCAGGGTTCGGGATTTGTGTTGCTGGAGCAACCCGTTTTCTTTATCTTCAATGCCGGCAAAGGGACTCAGCGCGATGAGATCATCTTGTGGGCTTGGTCCGAGGAGATCGTCATCAGTCCCGCCACGCTCACAGAGCCCAAACGGGAAACCGGTGGTTGGATCAACGGCAACATTGGCCAGATCGACGTCGCACAGCGTCTTGACCACATCGCCATGCAGATCGAGCACGGTGTCTGGTTGTAGGGCAAGCGCGGTGGCAACCATGGCCTGCGTTTCTGGGGGCCGGATGGCCCCGGACAGATCCGCATAGTGATAACGATTCAGATCGTAGCCGCGACCAACGATTCCAACGAAATCGGCCTCGGTGTCGGTGCGGAACCCACCACCGGCAGTCGGGTCGACGTTGTATCGAGTGATGCCACAGGTCTCTGTGACTACTGCGCCTATTGGCGCCGGTCCAATAAAACAGTCATCGCCGGGCTCGCCGCCGTCAGGGTTGGCCCGCATGACCATCACGATATGCAGCCTTCTCAGAATCTTCAGCACAGATTTCCGGTTCGCGCGTGACAGTTGCTTCAGCACTGTGACTGCCGCCTCGGTGGAAGCCACCTCATTACCGTGTTGCTGCGTAAAAATCAGCACCTTGGCCCCGTGAGGGTTGCCAATGCGTGCCGCCAGGATTTCTCGACCCTGGGTCGAATAGCCAATGGCTGAGGGGTCCGTATTGCCTGGCCCGTCAGCTCCAACGGTACAAATAATGGCTTCGCGTACGGTCGGATCGGGATTTGCGGGACCACAGACGAAAGCATTGACCGGTAGCGATTGATCCAAAGGAATGTCAATGTCGATCAACCCGCCATTGCGTCCGTTCTTGATGAGTGGGCCAACCCGTATGGGAACCCTGGAGCGCCTCGCGATCTGCCGGAGCTTTTGGTGCAGCTCTTCGTGGGTGGACAAGGATTGCAGCGCCTCGTCCAGTGTTAATGCTCCACTCGTGCCTGCCTGCCCGGCCCCCATCGTTGGTCGCGGCCGCTTCTGCCCATTGTCCGCCACCGCCGCCGGAGCCACTCCCAAGCCCGCCGCCAGCAGCACGGATGCCACTAGACCAGTCCATCCTCTCATCTTCGTCCCCCCACAAATGACTCTAGCCCGCGGGGTACCAACGCTACTGCCGACGGCGGTCCGCGTCCAGAGCTTGCTCATAAAACGTCTGGCACCTTGCAATTTCCCGGTGACAGTTCCCAGGAAGCCTTCGAGGGCAACCCATGTTTGCTATAGAAACTCTAACACCATGGAGGGTAGGACTGCCTGACTTCTCCCTGACATGTGTCTGGTAAATACCTGACACGGCCCTGGTAGCAAGAGCATGCAGATGCTGGGGCTTATGCTGCTTCGTCCCATTCCTCGACCTGCAAGTCCGGATACCATTGTTTGAACACTGAGGCCCATTCTCGGTTCCGCTCAATTTATAGCGGTTTGTAGAAGGCTTTCCGGGAGAAAACACGCCATAATCGCACATGTTGGATTATTGTTCTTGTACTAAACCGCTCACTACGTTCGGGTAGGAAAACCCACATTCCACCGGATTTAGTGGTCCGGAGTTTCAACCGCTCACTGATACCCTCCCGAAGTCAGGATTTGCAGGTTGAGCACCCAGTCTGATGTGGGTAATCGCCCGCCTTCCACTTCCACCCCACATTGCCCTGCATTTAGGGCGCGGCGCTGATACGGTATCAGGTTGTACAAGTGAGCCAGCCCCGTAAGAAACGCTGCTTGACTGCCGCCGTGATGGTGAAAACCCTTCATGTTGAATAGCTTTCGGTCGATGGCGTTGTGAGCCTGATCCAACAGGGTGCTGCTGGCCGGCATCTTTGGGTCTTCGAGCACGGCATACCACCCTGCCTTCTTGTCCTGGAACCAGTGGCGAACCCGCTCTCCGTGCTCTTCTCCCACGGTGGTCGCGATATGATCGGCAAAGTGGCGCAGTCGTTGACCCAACGCCACCACTCGCAGCCTTTTACGCTGACGACACCGATGCAGCAGGGTGTGGAACTGCGAACGCAAGCCCTGGCGCACCGGAGCAGCGAGGCCGATCAACGTGTCGGGGAGCTTGTTCAGCGCATGGCGCAAGCAGTTGCCGAGGCGAGCGCCTGGAAACAGCGTCCGCATACTGCGGGTGGTGCTGTCAAAGCCATCGGTGAGCGCGCCCTGCACCCGATACGCCGGGTCTTCTTCGTAGGCCACCCGTTGAAACTCGCGATTGGACGCGGTGAAGGCCACTGCGCTCTTGGACGCACTGTACCCCAGATGCCAGATGACACGTCCACGCACAATCGTGGGCAAATAGACCCGGTCTGTGAGGCAGCGGCTATGTTTTTCATCGGCCAGGATATAGGCCGGCAGCGCTAAGCGACACTTGACCAGCACCGTGACGAGACTCGGTTGACCGAACGCGCAGATCACGCGATAGAGGGCCATCGGGGAGATATTGCAGATTGTCGCACACCATTCGAGACTGAGGCCACCGTGGGTGGCGATCAGGGATTGCCGAGCGACATCGGGCCTCATACGGCGATAGCGCAAGACGAAATGGGGCAACACCGTAAAGACAGCCTTGCACGAGGTACACTGAATGCGCCAGATGGTGAGGCCGCCCAATTGAATCCGAGTATAATGGGAGTGGCGGGTGAGACCCCCGCCACCGGTGCAGGTCGCCTTATGGGTGAGCTGAAAGCCAATAGAGAGGAGAAAGGCGAAGACGAATTCGACGAATGACTTGCCATCGTTGATCAGCTGAAAGTAGGTGGATTGATCCTGGAAATCGATGGTGATGGTGCGGTTTTGGTGGGTCGCTTTGGCGCTCTGTTCCATGTCTCACCCTCTGTTGAGATGGCCGTTGGTACGGATGAGACATCCTGCGGATAAGGTCTTGAAACATCAAGCGGATTGAGGAAGAACCGGGGCGTTACCACTTAATCCAGTGGAATGTGCGTCATGCAACTGAGTTCACATTCCGCAACATTGAGCCACCTACCGTGTTTCGGGGTGTAACAGAACGCAAGTCGACGCACGTAGTTGCGAGCTTGCTCAGGGGCAAACGCCTCGTAGAACGCCCCCTTGGTGTGGGTGTTGAGGTTGTCGCACACTCACGTCACTCGCTCAGTGTCCACATAACGTGTATCGAGCAGATGGGCCACTTCTTGCGCCCAATCCACCTTCGTTCGACGCGCACGAGCCGTCGCCTGACGAAACCCCGAAAGCGGTTCGGCAAACATGAAGATGCTCGCGGTGTCTAAGCGTTCGTATTCGTAATCGACGCGCTGCGGATGGTCTTGAGTCGCGTCGAGAGGCCGTCGTGTTTCGCCGATCAGTTGCATCGGCTGTTCGTCCATGCACAGCACGGGGCGAGCGGGGTCATAAGCCTTTGCATACGTTTCAAGCACGTCCTCCATCTGGGCGACACACTCCGCATCACACGCCGGGGGAATCACCCAATATGCAATCTTGGGCTTGGTCACCCCATTTTTTTAGCGTCTGACGGACCGTTGCGTGACGGATCGAGTCCACCACCTCCAACGTCACTAATTGCTCAGCCAAAAGATGC
>CAJIAL010000385.1_pt1 | contig 20037 bp, 13 predicted proteins | sample 9199091 | NCBI WGS metagenome assembly CAJIAL01 (sample SAMEA7708270, study PRJEB35096) | sediment metagenome | biome: marine neritic benthic zone biome [ENVO:01000025]; feature: sediment [ENVO:00002007]; material: shallow marine sediment [ENVO:03000034] sea grass bed [ENVO_01000059] ... | reverse complement strand
CCGGCGATGGCGGCGGGGTTAACGGATCATATATGGAGTTTGCGAGACCTACTGATGTATCGCGTGCCGCCCTGGCCACAGAGTCAGGTAGGATAAGGGCTTTGTCCGGTTGATGAGGCTCAAAACAACGTTGAGATTGCGTCTAACTCTGCCATTCCGTGCCAAACGAGGCCGGAAAATCGGATTGCAGACCGACTGAATGGGTTCAAAGAGGACTTACAGACCGACTTGGATAAGACTCGATTTATTACCCGCACACCTTCTCTACACGACCGTATATTTACTTTTCAGAAATACGCAACGAAAGTTCTTCTAAGTCTTTGAAAAACAAAATGGAGAATGGGGGATTCGAACCCCCGACCTCCGCCGTGCAAGGGCGGCGCTCTCCCAGCTGAGCTAATTCCCCGTATGGTGGGCAAAAGGTAGGCTGTAATGCTAGGAAGCTTACAGATTCCCTTCCGAGCTTGTCAAGCAAAGCTCTCGTGTAACAGAGGGTCGATGGGAGACGGCAAAGGGGGGATGGGCCTGGGTAGAATCGAACTACCGACCTCACGCTTATCAGGCGTGCGCTCTAACCGGACTGAGCTACAGGCCCTAAGGACAGGCAACGGTAGCAATCTCAGGCAGAGGTGTCAAGGGGAAAAAGCCGCAGAAAACGGCGCTCTAAATCGGCCAGACTCAACGTTACGAACGTCGGGCGGCCATGGGGACAGGTGAAAGGCAGTTGGTGCTGTGACACCGTGTCAACCAGACCTGAAACCTGCGCCTCCGTCAGCACATCCCCGGCTCGCATAGCCGTACGGCACGCCAGAGCCGCGCTGAGCTGCTCTCGCGCTTCTTCGACTGTGGCCCGTGCTCCCAATCGCTGTTGCGCTTCATGTACTGCCTCCACAAGGGAGCCAAGTGTTATAAGATCAACGAGAGAACTGGGGACCTCGCGGACAAGCACCGTATCTCTACCAAAATCCTCGAGGACGAGGCGTAAAGTTGGAAAAATTGCGTGAAAAGTCTTAAACCATTGTTGCTGTTGCGGAGTCAGGGTCAGCAGCAGTGGTTCGTGTAACTCCTCGCCGGCTTCCAATGCTGCAACCAACCGAGCGTAGAGCAAGCTCTCGTGTGCAGCATGCTGATCGAGTAGCACCAGTCCATCCGGTCCGCTCGCGACAATGAACGTGTTGCCCACCTGTCCCATAGCCTGCCAAGCTCCAGACGGCAATCCAGGACGCTGTTCTCCATACGGGTGTGACGGCTCAGTAACTCGACTGGCAGGCTCATCGTAACCGGCCCAGGTGTCACCGACGTTTCCTTCCCATGGCATGTCACCCATGGTCGCACGTTGCACTGCCATTTCTACCGCTTCCTGTACTGCGGCAAATACGGCTCGCTCGTGCACAAAGCTGATCTCTGTCTTGCGCGGATGCACGTTCACATCCAAGAATTGAGGAGGCAAAGTCACGCCTAGAGCCACCAACGGATAGCGCCCCGGTGACAACAGCGCCCCGTACCCACGAGCCACAGCAGCACCAATCAAGCCGTTGCGAATAGGCCGGCCGTTGACCCAGACATACTGCCGTTGTCGTGTGGCCCGCGTGACGGCAGGGGTACTCACTGCGCCGTAGACTGTGAGGTCAACGCTTTGCCACTGCACCGGCAGCATCTGCGCCGCCATATCACGGCCGAACATGACCGGCAGACACTGCAGCACATCGGCGTATGCAGGAGCAAACAGCACACGCCGCCCGTCGTGCTGGACATGAAACGTCACCTGAGGGTAGGCTAGTGCGTAGTGCGCCACCAATTCGTGCATCAGTTTGACTTCACGCGCGACCGATTTCAGGGCATTGCGCCGCACCGGAATGCGTGCAAAAAGATGGCGTACACACACCCGCGTGCCGCGGGGACAACCCACCGGTTGCACTTGCGTTTCCCCCTCGGCGCTGCTGCGTACCACAACTCCCTCGGACGCGTCGGGCGGACGCGTCGCAATCTCCACGTCAGCCACTGCGGCCATGCTGGGTAATGCTTCACCGCGAAAGCCCAGGGTGGCCAGACGCGTGACATCGTCAAGTGAGCGGATTTTACTCGTGGTAAACCGTTGAATGGCGAGAACAGCATCGTCAGCGGACATGCCACTGCCGTTGTCGGTGACCTGAATCAGGCTGCGCCCACCATTGCGGAGATCGATATCAATCCGGCTGCTACCGGCATCGAGGGCGTTATCGAGCAGCTCTTTCACCACCGACACCGGGCGGTCAATCACTTCGCCTGCGGCAATGCCGTTGGCCGTCGCAGGGTCAAGACGACGCACATGCGCGCTCACGTCCGCAGACTCCCGTGTCCGTTTTGTCCCCGCGCCTGCTGCTGGAGGTTATGCAACACCGTCAGCGCTTGCAGCGGCGTCACCTGGCACAAATCGAGGGCTAACAGCTCTTGCGTCAGGGCGGTGGGCTGTACGTGGCCGTTGGTATGCGCCCCATGCGGCGACAACGGCGACGCCACAACCGGCTGCTGTCCCTGCTGTTCGAGATACCGCAAGACGCGGGCGCTTTCCTCCAGCACTTCGGCAGGTAATCCAGCCAAGCGCGCCACATGCAGTCCATAACTTTTGCTTGCCCCACCCGGCACGACCTGACGCAAAAACACAATGCCGTCATCCGTTTCACGCACGGCCATGTGTAAATTGTGAATGCCCGGCACCAATGCTTCCAGAGCCGTCAACTCGTGATAATGGGTCGCAAAAAGTCCGCGTGCTTGCAACCGCCGCACGATATACAGCGCCACGGCCCAGGCAATACTCAAGCCCTCGAACGTGCTGGTACCTTTGCCAATCTCGTCCAGCAGCAGCAAACTGCGCGGCGTGGCATTGTGGAGAATGTGCGCCGTCTCCGTCATCTCGACCAGAAAGGTACTGCGCCCAGCAGCGATGTCATCGACCGCGCCAACCCGAGTAAAAATACGGTCGACAAGCCCGATACTGGCCATCTCGGCAGGCACAAAACTGCCCATTTGCGCCAGGACAACTATCAAGGCAAGTTGGCGCAAATACGTCGACTTCCCTGCCATATTCGGTCCCGTCAGCAGGACAAACTGCCGTACCCCATCGTCTAAGGTGAGATCGTTAGGGACAAACCCGTCCACAGCACATTCCACTACGGGATGCCGTCCCTGCTGCACCACGATGCCCGTACCGTCGTCCACCCTAGGGCGAACATAGTCGTGCAGCACCGCAACCTCCGCCAGCGCTGCCAACGTGTCCAGTTGCGCCAGCGCCGTGGCAATACGCTGGAGTAACGCCGCGTCCTGAGCGATGCGTTGGCGAATATCGACAAACAGATCGTATTCGCGTTCAACGCGTTGCTCCGAGGCGTGCAGAATCGCCACCTCACGGGTTTTCAAGCGCTCCGTGATATAGCGCTCGCCATTGCTGAGTGTCTGTTTGCGAGTATAACTTTTCGGAACGAGATGCAGGTTGGCTTTACTAACTTCAATGTAATAGCCAAAGACCTGATTAAAGCCGACTTTCAACGACTTGATGCCAGTCCGCTGCCGCTCACGCGCTTGGAGTTGGGCGACCCAGTGCTTGTGGCGTTCGGTTTCTTTGACCAAACCATCAATCGTGTCATCGTACCCAGGGCGAATGAGACCGCCATCACGCAAGGTTGCGGGGGGCTCATCGGCAATGGCCTGCTGGAGTAGCGTGCGGACCATCTCCTCACCGGCACAGGCATCGCGTAGCCCACACAGCAGCAGGTCTGTGCATCCGGTAAGTGCATCCCGCACCTGCGGGAGCCTCTCCAACGCCTGGCGCAAGGCCACAAGCGCGCGGGCATTCGCCGTACCACAGGCGATACGCCCCACGAGGCGCTCGATATCGGCCAAATGCCGCAAAGCATGACGCAACGTTTCCCGGCGCTCAGGGGCCTGTACAAGCGTTTCCACAGCATCGAGGCGCGCCTGAATCGATTCTAGGTGCAAAAGAGGCTGTTCCACCCACCGATGCAACAGACGCGCGCCCATGGATGTCATCGTCTCATCCAGCACGCTCAGCACACTACCTTGCCGCTTGCCCTGCCGCATCGTCCGTACCAGTTCGAGGTTACGCCGCGTCACCGCATCCAGGACCATGTATTGCGATACGCGATAACCACGCACGCGTGTCACGTGTTGCAGCGGTGTTTTGTGCATCGCCTGCGCATACTGCACCAGGGCCCCTGCAGCTTGGCATGCCAATGGCGCAAGCCCTTCTTGCGGCAACGCCTCGGCGCCGAACTGCTCCTGTAAACAGTGTTGAGCCTGCGCCACATCGAATATCTCGGGTGGACACACGGTGCAACGGCCGGGCAAACTCTCCGTCACGGCTCGGCGCTGGTCGTCATCGTTCCACGCCCCGGCAATAAGACATTCCGCTGGACGCAGGCGCGCCAATTCCGCCTGGACGGCGCCCAGCCCGGCCTCACCGTCTATGGTTGTGGCCAGCAATTCCCCCGTGGAGACATCGAGTGCAGCCAATCCAAAAACGTCATATGCGGTACAAAGCGCGACGAGAAAATTGTTGTCCCGCTCCGCTAACAGGCCCTCTTCCACAACAGTGCCGGGGGTAATAACACGTATGACTTCGCGCGGAACGAGGCCCCGCACGTGGCGTGCGTCCGCCATTTGCTCGCACACCGCCACTTTGCATCCGGCCACAATCAGGCGGGCAATGTACGATTCCACCGCATGCACCGGCACACCGCACATCGGAATACGTGTGCCTTTGCCGACCTCACGTGAGGTCAACACCAGTTCCAGTAGCCGGGCACACTGCTCGGCATCCTCGGCAAACATCTCGTAGAAATCGCCGAGTCGAAACAGTACGACCGCATCAGGATGCTCAGCCTTGGCCTGTGCAAACTGCCGCATCATGGGGGTCAGATGTCGTGGCGCTATGCCCGCGACGGCTTTCACCGCAACCGACTCCTCCAGGCAGACACTGCCTGTCAACAGGTTTGTTTCGTGAGGGTGGGTAGCATAGCAGAGAATAGTCCGCGAGGCGAGCCGGACAGTAAGCAACACTCTCTCCGCCAGACAATTGCGTTCGCCCCGGGAGTCTAGTACAGTTCTGCTACCGTCCAGAGGTTCACCAACCCTTTGCAGAAAGAACAACGTCCATGAATACCGTGTTTGACACGCTGCAGGCACGTGGCTTTGTCCAACAAGTCACCCATCCCGACACTCTTCAAGCACGTCTGCAGAACGAACAGGTCACGTTTTATATCGGCTTCGACCCTACCGCAACGAGTTTGCACATCGGTAACTTGCTCACCATCATGGCCATGGTGCACATGCAACAGGCCGGGCATCGTCCCATCGCCATTGTTGGCGGCGGCACCGCCATGGTGGGCGATCCCAGCGGCAAAACGGAAATGCGTCAGATGCTCACGCCAGAGGCGATCGAGCACAACGCCCGCGCTATTCGCGGGCAACTGGAGCGTTACCTCCGTTTCGAGGGCGACAATGCGGCCCTCTTGCTCAACAATGCCGAGTGGCTCAGCGAACTCCGCTATATCGACTTTCTACGCGATATTGGCCGGCACTTCAGCGTCAATCGCATGCTGACGTTCGAAGCCTACAAACAGCGCATGGAAACCGGGTTGTCGTTTCTCGAGTTCAATTACCAACTATTGCAAGCGTACGATTTTTTGGTGTTGCATCAACGTTACGACTGTATCCTACAAATGGGTGGGGACGATCAGTGGGGGAACATGGTCTCCGGTGTAGATTTGATTCGCCGGGTGACGCAGGGCGAGGCCTTTGCCCTGACGTTTCCCTTGTTGACCACGGCTACCGGGCAAAAAATGGGCAAAACTGCGGAGGGCGCCATCTGGCTGGATGCCGAGCAAACATCGCCGTATGAATTTTACCAATTCTGGATTAACGTCGACGACCGCGATGTGACACGCTTTCTACGCTACTACACCCTTTTGCCGCTGGAAGAGATTGCCGCATTGGACACGCTGACAGGAGCTGCGATTCGGCGTGCCAAAGAAGTGCTCGCCTTCGAGGCCACGGCGCTCACACACGGGCACGAAGCCGCAACCGCCGCCCAGCAAGCGGCACGGGCCATGTTTAGCGGCCAAGGCGAGGCGGCCGGCATGCCGGAAACGTCCGTCCCGCGCACTCGGTTAGACGCCGGCTTGCCCGCCGTGGAGCTGTTTGTGGAAGCGGGATTAGCTGAATCAAAAAGCGCCGCCCGGCGGTTGATTCGGCAAGGTGGCGCGAGTCTAAACGGCACCAAGCTCGCCGATGCAGACGCCACCATCAGCACGGCGAATGTACACGATGGCACCCTCTTGCTGCGTGCTGGCAAGAAGCGTTACCATCGCATTGTGGTGACGTAAAAGCTTCGTTTGTAGGGGTGCGGCTCGCCGTACTTCTAGCGTGACGCAAGAGTGACACCCAGTACCTCAGCCATGGTCTCGACGTACACGAAACGTACACGCCGACGGACTTTGGCTGGGAGCTCCTCTATATCCTTACGATTCTCCTGAGGTAACACAACACACTGGACCCCAGCGCGTTGCGCGGCCAGAATCTTTTCCTTCACCCCCCCAACGCCCAACACGCGCCCGCGCAACGTAATCTCACCCGTCATCGCCACGGTGTGTACGACCGGCGTCGCGGTCAAAGCCGAGATCAACGCCGTCGCCATCGTAATGCCAGCCGACGGCCCGTCCTTCGGCGTCGCCCCGGCCGGTACATGAATGTGCAAGTCACAGGCGCGAAACGCCTTGTGGTCGATGCCGAGCGCCTCGGCCCGTGCCCGCGCATAGCTGAGAGCTGCACGCGCGGATTCTTGCATAACATCCCCGAGCTGCCCGGTCAGGGCCAGTTGGCCTTTCCCAGGCATGACCGTGGCTTCGATCTGCATGATTTCCCCACCAGCCTCTGTCCACGCCAAGCCCGTCGCCACACCCACTTCGTCCTGCCGCTGTTCCGCCATAGGCACAAACGGCCGCGCACCGAGATACTGCTGCACATTACCCGAATGCACATGGAACGTCTTGTCCGTACCTTCAGCAATTATCCGGGCAATTTTTCGGCAGATGGTGGCCAACTCGCGTTCCAGATTGCGGACGCCTGCCTCACGTGTGTACCCAGTGATGATATGGGCGATAGTGGCAACTGACAGCCGGATATGTCGCGGACTCAAGCCATGCTCGCGCAGTTGACGTGGGAACAGATAACGCTGCACGATCTGACATTTTTCGTCGTCGGTATAGCCCTCCAAACGAATAATTTCCACCCGATCGCGCAACGGCCTCGGTATCGGCTCCTCTAGGTTCGCCGTCACGATGAACAGCACACGCGACAAGTCAAACGGCACCCCAAGATAATGATCTCGAAATGTGTCATTCTGTTCAGGGTCAAGCACTTCCAGCAATGCCGCAGCCGGATCTCCTTGCCCGCCATAGCCGATTTTATCGACCTCATCGAGCATAAATACCGGATTGGCGGTTCCCGCCTGACGTATACCCTGGAGAATTTGCCCCGGCATTGCGCCAACATACGTGCGGCGGTGCCCACGAATCTCGGCCTCATCCCGAATCCCCCCGAGCGACAAGCGGGCAAACTCCCGGCCTAACGCACGGGCAATCGATTTACCCAGCGACGTTTTCCCCACCCCAGGTGGGCCAACAAAGCAGAGAATCGGGCCACGCATCGAGGGATTGAGCTTCCGCACCCCCAAATATTCCAGAATACGGTCCTTCACATGCTCCAGCCCATGATGGTCTTCATCCAAGACCTGACGCACCCGGTGCAAATCCAAACAATCCGGTGTCATGATCTGCCACGGGAGTTCGAGGAGCCAATCCAAATACGTGCGCACCACGCTTGCATCCGAGGCCTCCGGATGCATGCGCTCGAGCCGTGCCAGTTGTTTCCGGCTTTCCCACGCCACCGTTTCCGGCATATCGGCGCGGTCGATGCGCTCTTTCAATTCGAGATATTCCACGGCACGCTCATCGGCCTCACCAAGTTCTTTTTGAATAGCTTTGAGCTGCTCGCGCAAAAAATACTCGCGTTGGGTTTTGCCAATATTTTCTTGGGCTTCGGATTGGATTTTGTGCTGCATTGCCAAGCGCTCGAACTCCTTATTGAGGAGTTCACCCACTTTCCGCAAGCGCCACACCGGGTCCTGCTGCTCTAGCAATTGCTGCGCTTCAGGGACCTCTAGCGTCAGGTTGGAAATGATCAGATCGGCCAAACGGCCTGGGGTTTTAAAATTTTCGGCGAGAATCAACATATCAGGAGGCAACAAACACCCCATGGCAAAAAGCTGCTCGAGTTGCTCACGGGTGTGCGCCACGAGGGTCTCCAGCTCTAAGGAGGAAACCGGGGGCGGTGTTGCATCTTCAATGTTTTCCACACACGCACTAAAAAACGGGCGCTGTTGGGCATAACGACGTATGCGGACTTTGGACTGCCCTTGCACTAAGAGCTTGCACCGTCCATCCGGGAGTTTGAAGACACGCAAAACCGTCGCTACCGTCCCAACATGATAGAGATCATCAGGGCTCGGTTCCTCAACTGCAGCGCGTTGCTGGGCGACCAAGAGGAGGCGCCGATCGGTCCCGAGTGCTTTTTCCAACGCCCGCAGCGACGCCTCACGGCCCACGGGGAGCGGAAGCACCATGTAAGGGAATACCACAACATCCCGCACAGGCAATAAAGGCAGCGCGACCTGCGTGCGACGCCCTTGCCGCCGTCCGGCGGGTTTAGGATCCGTAACGGTGACACGATCCGGCATCGTCACCTCCTTAGAATATGTGCCCGGTAACACACGCACCGATTCTCGCCACACAGCTCGTCGTGCGATCAACCACATCCCTATGACACACACGAGAGCTGAGCATGTCCTCTCAAAGACGAATCTGGCATGCTCCGGCCTTTCTTGTATACATTATGATGAATGCGGACGGAATATGTGACTCGAACGTGTGCGACGCCCTACAAAATGAAGACGTGACAAGAAAAAGAAGTGGTGTGACACAAGGGAAGTATTGTACTCATGCACCTGAGCAAGAGTTATCATGCGCAAAGACCACACGCATCGAACTATAAAAAACCCTTTTTCGGAAGTCAAGCAAGCAATTACTTGACAAATATGATTCCTGTTCGGCACACTTTTCATGTTAGGTTGTTTGATTTACCTCCTTTACAGAAGTCCTTCTGCAAACAGCTTGTGCATATTACCTAGCTCTTCGATTTTCCATCTGTAACCCAATTAAAGCTGTATGATGAGTACCCACGCCCATAATCAGCGCGACACGCAGCATATCATAGGATTAATGTCAGGAACGTCTGTTGATGGTGTTGATGCGGCGCTCCTCACTATCCATGGGAGTGGTCTTGCAACACGGGTACAGGTCCTGGCGCATGACACGTTTCCGTATCCGCCGGCACTTCGTACAGAGATTCTGACGGCCTCTGATCCTGCGACCAGTAGTGTCGACCTGATTTGCCATCTCAATTTCGCCGTGGGTGCGTGTTTCGCTGACGCGGCACTCGCCATCGCCGAGACTGCTGGTGTCGCGATAGATGACGTCGCGCTCATCGGCTCACATGGGCAAACGATTTATCATATTCCCGTCGCCTCAGATTCCCCGCAACGTCAGGCCTCGACACTACAAATTGGTGAATCATGCCTCATTGCCGAACGGACGGGAGTCACCACGATCGCGGATTTTCGGCCACGGGACATGGCTGCTGGAGGGCTCGGAGCCCCATTGGTCCCCTATGGCCACTACCTCCTCTTTGCCGATGCAGCCCGGCCGAAACTCGTGCAAAACATCGGCGGCATTGCCAACGTCAGCGTCCTCGCCTCGCCCGACATCATGCAGACGCTCGCGTTCGACACCGGCCCTGGCAACATGCTCATTGATGCTGCGGTCCAGTATGTCACCAAGGACGAGCAGGACTACGATATCGACGGACGTATTGCGGCGCAAGGCCTTGTCCATGACGGCGTACTCACCACCTTGCTCGACCATCCATTTCTCCGGCAACAGCCACCCAAAGCCACCGGACGTGAAACCTTTGGGGTGCCAGTGTGGCAGACCATTCTGCAACATGCCCAGGCATCCGCATTGCCCCCGGCAGATATTGTTCGCACATGTACGGCCTTCACTGTCGAGTCACTCGTCCTGAACTACGAGCAGTTTATTTTCCCTCACTGGTCGATTGAGGAAGTCGTCGTCTGCGGCGGCGGAGCAGCCAATCCAGTGCTGATGGCCCACCTCCGGGAACGCCTCGCCCCGTGTGCAGTTACCACCCCCGAAGACTACGGATATCCGAATGCCGCACTCGAAGCCATGATCTTTGCCGTCTTAGCGAATGAAACCTGGCATGGCCATCCGACGAACATCCCTCGTAGTACCGGCGCCCAACATCCTGTCGTGTTGGGTAAAATTGTCCCAGGCCGTGTGATGTCCTAAACGATCTGGAGCGTTGAATCTATGGGCACTCGAGTACTGTTTTCCCGGTTCGTTTACACCTGTCTGACCCTCATCGTCTGCCTCCCGATCAATGTCCACAGTGCGCCGGAACCGGCGTCGTATGTCCGCCGCGCCCAGCAAGCACTTCCGCTGATCGCCCGAGGCGAGATCACCAAAGCCGCCCGAGTGCTCGGCGAGCTCGACACGGCGATAATCATCACACCCGAGGCAGGCCGGGTGGCTTTCCTGCGAGCCAAAGTGGCCCAACAGCAGCAATATACCGACATCGCTCAGCGGTATTTTACCCTGGCCTGGCTCACTTACCCGTCACTCGCGGACTACGCTGCATGGGAATTAGCCCAACTCTACGCTGCACAGGATAACCTGCCGGCACTCCAAGCAATCGTGACAGCGCTGAAGGCCCAATATCCCAACAGTCTTGTCTTACCTGATGCCACTTTACTACTTGCCCAGACCCAACGGCGACTCGACCGCACCGACGCAGCAATGGCCACGCTGGAACGGCTCCTGGCAGCACATCCATCGCACAATGTCATCCCCGAAGCCCGGTGGTTACTGGCCACGATCGCCCAAGACAAGGGGAAAATACTCCGTGCCGCCACCGCACTCCGGCGTTTAGGCGAAACGGCCCCGCGGAATACCCGTGCCACCAAGGCTTTTCGGCGCAGCCGGAAGCTCTTGGCACGCCTGCCTGCAGCACGACGTCCCCGACCGGACGCCGCCCATCTCCTCGCCACCATTCCTGCTCTCGTCCGAGCCAAGCGCTGGGAAGAAGTCCAGTTGCGACTCAAGGAGCTCACCGCCTTACCACATTCCCCCAAGCTGGCACCGCGCATCGTGCTTACGCGCGGCTCAGTCGCCTTCCGCCGCCGGCGCTATAGTGAGGCGAAAAAATGGCTCCAGACGTTTATCAATCGCTATCCGCGACACGACCGCATTGCTGAAGCGCACTACCTGCTAGCCCGCGTCTACCGGCGCCAGCGTCACACAGACAGCAGTGAAGAGCATTATCAATATGTCATTCGGCATCATAGTCACTCGCAGTGGGCTGCCAAGTCGCTCTTGGCACTGGCCAAGATGGCTGAAAAAGCTGACGACTTTCGCAAAGCAGCGGCGCTGCATCAGCGCATGGCCGACGACTTTCTCACCCACGAAGACGCTGCCGAAAGCTTGTGGCGTGCGGCCTGGCTCCACTATCAAGTGCATGATTACACCCGTGCAGACCAGTTGTGGCAGCACTTTGAGGATGCCTTTCCGAACGACGACCTGCTCCCACGTGCCTTGTATTGGCAAGCTCGTATAGCCACGCATCGGCGCCAGCAGCCAAAAGCCAATGCCTTCTATCAGCGCATTGTGCGGGAGTACCCGTTCCACTACTACAGCTTCCTGGCCCGCACACAACTCCAACATGTCGGTGCGCGCGTCCCACAGATGACAATCCCACACGAAACCACCGTCGCCTGGGAACTCCACAGTCCACTCACGCTCCCTGCAGTACCAACAACGGCACTCACCCCACCTCAGTTCCATCTCCTACGCGTGCGTGAATTTCAGCAGTTACGCATGCCCATCGAAGCGCGTCATGAAATCCGCCGACTCCAGTCCTTGCTTCCCGACACCCATGCCACACGCTATTTTTTGGCGACATTGTATAGCGCCAATGCCCACCACTTGGATGCCTTTCTCCAACTCAATCAGATCGTCAATACGTTACATCCCGAAACCCTGCGCGGGTTGTCACGAGACTTCTGGACCATGTTGTACCCCAAACCGTTCTGGAGACACGTGAGGGAATACGCAGCCACGAACGATCTGAATCCGTATCTGGTCTTAAGCATCATGCGCCAGGAAAGCGCCTTCAACCCCCGCGCCCGCTCTTATGCCGGCGCCCGGGGCCTCATGCAGTTAATGCCCAAAACAGCCCGCCAAGTCTCACGCGCTTTGGACATCCCGCGTTTTCGGAAAGCCATGTTGTTTCGACCTGCCTCGAACATTGCCCTCGGCACGCACTATATCGCCGCCCAACTCGAGCGCTATAATGGTAATCGCGTCCTGGCGTTAGCCGCGTACAACGCCGGCCCCCATCGTGCCTATCGGTGGCAGAAGAAGTGGGCGCATTTGCCGCTTGACGAATTTATCGAGCGTATCCCGTTCCAAGAAACACGGTTGTACGTCAAGCTCATTTTGCGGAACATGATGGCGTATGAATACTTGTACCCCGATCTGCCGGAGTCTTGAAACCACTGCGCTCCCACGAGGAGGTACCTACATCGTCCTTCTCTGGCTCCGCACCGCACACTCCTTGACCATCGGCCGTCTCGGTCAGCAACGCTTCCCGCGGGGCTATTACACCTATACCGGTAGCGCCAAGTCCAGCCTGCACAGCCGTTTGCACCGGCATCTCCACGGCGCTACCACACGCCATTGGCATCTCGACTATCTGCGCCCGGCAACACACGTTGTGGCGTGGTGGGCCTTTGCCGGGGACACCCAACCGGAATGCCCTTTGCATCAGCAGCTTCTCCCATGGGGCGAGATCGTGATGCCGAAATTCGGTGCCTCCGATTGTTCCTGCACCACCCATCTGCTATATTACCCCCGCCGCTCCCAGGCAACAGCAGCCCTCCGGCACGTAGCGAGCGCGTGTTGCGCCCACTACAACGTGAACCACGGCGGAGGACACCCGAAGGCGTAACACACCACGTGCCTTCTTCCCTTCGCTCTCACTCTCAGAGGCACCAACCATGCACTTCACCAAAATGCACGGGCTGGGGAACGATTACATCTACGTCAACGGATTCATCGAGCAGATCGCCCAGCCTGAAGCGGTGGCTCGGGCGGTAAGTGACCGGCATTTCGGCATTGGCGGCGACGGTCTGATTCTGATTCTGCCATCGGACAAGGCGGACTGCCGGATGCGCATGTTCAATGCCGACGGCAGTGAAGCGCAAATGTGCGGTAACGGCATTCGGTGTTTAGCGAAATACGTCTACGAACACGAGATTGTCCGCTCAACAACGCTGCACGTCGAGACCTTGGCTGGAGTTTTACAACTCGAACTCTTTCCCCACGCCGTTCAGCGCGGCGTCATTGAGAAAGTCCGTGTCCGCATGGGCGAACCGCGGTTAGAACGCGCGGAGATTCCCATGCTCGGCGCTTCGGGGCAGGTGATCCGTGAACCGTTGACGGTTGACGATACCACCTTTGAGATCACTGCGGTGTCAATGGGCAACCCTCACTGCATTGTCTTCGTCGACGATCCGCAAACCTTCGACGTCGGCACGTGGGGACCACGCTTCGAGCACCACCCGGTCTTTCCCGAAAAGGTCAATACGGAATTCATCCACGTATCGGACCCGCAGACGTTTCATATGCGTGTGTGGGAACGGGGTTCGGGGGAAACGCTCGCGTGTGGCACCGGGGCATCTGCAGCAGCCGTGGCATGCCATCTCAACGACAAAACCGGCCGGCGTGTCACCGCCCATCTCTTAGGCGGTGCGCTTGAGCTAGAGTGGAGCGAAGACGACAATCAGGTCTATATGACCGGTCCGGCGGTGGAAGTGTTCAGCGGCGAATGGACCGGCAACGGAGTGGAGGCGTCATGATCGATTTACGCAGCGATACGGTAACGAAACCCTCATCCGGCATGCGCCAAGCCATGAGCGCGGCGGACGTCGGCGATGATGTGTTTGGCGAGGACCCCTCGATTAATCGTCTGCAAGAGCTCGCGGCAGAGATGCTCGGTAAAGAGGCTGCCCTCTTCGTACCCTCAGGGACCATGGCTAATCAAATTGCGATCAAAGTCCACACCCAGCCGGGCGATGAGATCGTTATGGAACGCACCAACCACCCCTTCCGCAGTGAATCGGGCGGACTGGCGGTGCTCTCGAGTGTGCAGGTGCAGCCGCTTGCCGGGCATCGTGGCGTCCTCACTGCCGAGCAAATCGCGGCCGTGATTCGCACGGGGGAAGATATTCACCATGCCCCGACGCGTTTGGTGTGCCTCGAAAACACGCATAATCGCGGTGGAGGCAACGTCTATCCCCTCGACACTATCCGCGACATTCATACGCTCACGCGGGAGCGCGGGCTGGCAGTGCATCTCGACGGCGCCCGCTTATTCAATGCCAGTGTTGCTTCGGGGGTTCCTGCCACGGACATCACGCAGTACTTCGACAGTTGCACGCTTTGTCTGTCCAAAGGGCTCGGGGCGCCCGTAGGCTCGATTATCGCCGGGAGCGCTGCCTTCATTGATACGTCCTTGCGCTATCGGAAGATGTTCGGTGGCGCCATGCGCCAAGCAGGCTTTCTCGCTGCGGCAGGGATCTATGCGCTGGAACAGAACGTCGAGCGTCTGACGGAAGACCATCACCACGCCAAACTGCTCGCCGAGCGCATCTGTCATGCCAAAGGCGTGCGACTCAACCCGCAAGATGTCGAAACCAATATTCTCTTTCTCGAACTCGATCCCGACGAAGCGAGCATTGATGCCTTCGCGCTCATGCGCGCGATGCAAGAACGCGGTGTCCTGGCGATGGCATCGGGGCCATATACCATGCGGTTGGTCACCCACCTGGATGTTAGCCGCGCCCAGATCGAAGAAGCAGCCAAGGTCATTTGCGACGTGCTTGGCTGATCCCTACAGTCGTTGCCCTGCCACGAACCTCTCAGCAGAGGCGCTTGCTGTGCTCTAGGGGATTGCGTACAATCCATACAATCCTCTGCCGAGGGCTCGGGATGCCAGAGAGAGAACGGTGTTCGCCTGTCCGGCTAGGCTTATCTTGGCGCTCTACGGCCCCACTCACACCCCATTGTTGCTGAAAACGGAGAGCAAAGCGTATGCGCGCCCGGTTGTTGCCACAGGGCAATCCTTCCCTCATACATCGCGAACTTGCCCGCATGAGCCAGCAAGCGCCACTATGTTTCCCCCTTCCTGATCAACAACTCCTTACCTATAAGCTCTCTGGCATGCCGGCTGCAACAGCAACACAGCTCACACATGTTCTCCGCGCTCATGCGGCGGAGTGCTGGTGCTACCAGGGGCCAGGTGCAACGCCCGGCACCGTCGATATGCTCATCGGCGGGCACACATCGTGTTTCGACGCCATACGCCAACACGCACAACCAGCTGTCCAGGCGGTAATCGAGGCAGTCGACGCCGTTCGTACGCGACACGAGCACGCCCCTGCCGATCTCGTGCTCAACGGCCGCGCTGTCGGACTGCAGCATCGAACGTTAGTGATGGGCATTTTAAACGTCACACCCGATTCGTTTTCTGACGGCGGATTGTATTTCCGCCCTGAGCAAGCCGTCAAGCACGCCGAAGCAATGCTCGATCAAGGCGCAGATATCATTGACGTCGGCGGCGCCTCGTCCCGTCCTGGCGCTTTGACGGTTTCTACCGAGGTCGAATACCAGCGCGTCGTCCCGGTCGTGCGTGACATTGTCCAGCGCTTCGACGCCAAGGTGTCAGTCGATACTTACCGCGCCGGCGTCGCCGCCGCAGCCTTAGACGCCGGTGCCGTCATTATCAACGACATTAGTGCCATGCGTTTCGACCCGGCCATGGCGCCATTGATCGGGCAACACCACGCCGCAGTGGTGCTGATGCATATGCAGGGCACCCCGCAGACCATGCAGCAGGCGCCGACATACCACCACGTGATCGATGACGTCTATGGCTTTCTCGCCGAGCGGATCGACCATGCCATGCAGCACGGCATCGCCCGCGAGCGCATCATCTGCGACCTCGGTATCGGCTTCGGGAAAGCCCTCTCCCACAATCTCGAACTGCTGCGCGAGCTCCGACACTTCCGCACACTCGGACAGCCATTGCTGATAGGCACTTCACGCAAATCGTTCCTTGGAGAACTCCTGCAACGCGAGGTCTGGGACCGGTTAGAGGGCACTATCGCCAGCGTCGTCTACGCCGCCTTACACGGTGCATCGATCGTGCGTGTCCACGACGTCGGCCCCACTGTGCAAGCGCTACACCTCATCGATGCTGTCACCTCCGATCTCGTCCCCGACAGCAATGGGCAGTAGGTACGCCATGACAGGATCTCCCACAATCTGGCACAAGACGCGGGTCACCATTATGGGCCTCGGCTCGTTTGGTGGTGGTGTCGGATTAGCACGCTATCTGGCCACGCAGGGAGCTCAGGTCACGGTCACGGACTTGCAAGATGCCGAGGCCCTGGCAGCGTCTGTACGAGATCTCGAACCGTTTCCGATCCACTTTGTCCTGGAAGAACACCGCGAGCAGGATTTCATCGACACCGATGTGGTCTTCGTCAATCCGGCCGTACCACTACACTCGCCGTATCTGCAGCTGGCGCGCGACCATGGCGTGCCGCTCGATAGCGAAATCAATTTGTTCGTACGCGCCTGTCCGGGACGTATCATCGGCATCACCGGCAGCGTCGGGAAGAGTACCACAACGTCGCTCCTGGGAAGCATCTTACGCGCCCATGATCCACGTACCCTGGTTGGCGGGAACATCGGCGGCTCGCTGCTACCATGCCTTTCAGACATCACGGCCGACACCCCCGTCGTCTTGGAACTCTCCAGCTTCCAACTCGAACATCTCGCCTGGCAGCGGTACAGTCCTCCCATTGCCGTCGTGTTGAATCTCGCACCGAATCATCTCGACCGGCATGGCACCATGCAGGCGTACCAACAGGCAAAAGAAGGCATTCTGGCGTACCAACGCCCGACTGACACGGCAATTCTAAACTGGGACGACCCGATCGTGCGTGCTATGGCCACTCGCAGCCAAGGTCAACCTCTCTTTTTCGCGATGCAACCGTCACCTCCAGTAAACATCGCGTGTGAGGGCGATACCGTGGTCTCGACACACGAGGGGCAGCACACCGTGCTCTTCCACACCTCCGACCTACGCCTGCGCGGGGCGCATAATGTGAGCAATGCTATGGCCGCTGCTGCCGCTGCGACACTCCTCGGTGTCCCGCCCGCCACAATTACAGAAGGTCTCCAGCGCTACCGTGGGCTGCCGCATCGCCTGGAACTCGTTGATACGAAAAATGGCGTCGACTATTACAACGACTCCAAAGCTACGACGCCACTTTCGACCTTGCGGGCATTGCAAGCATTCGACCAACCCGTCGTGCTCTTGGCCGGCGGCTATGATAAAGGCACGCCCTTTGACGAACTGGCTCAGGTGATACACGCCTGCGCCAAAGCAACCGTACTTTATGGTGCGACAGCGCCACAGATCGAGCACGCTATGGAGGAAGCGGCGCACGCCACGCCGAGCATACCAGCGCCACAGCGTTTCCACTGTAACGACTTGACTGCGGCTGTGCAGCAAGCCGCAACCCTGGTCGAGTCGGGAGATGTAGTGCTCTTGTCACCGGCGTGCGCCAGCTACGATCAATTTCCTCATTACGAAGCACGCGGCGACTTTTTTCGTGCCCTGGTACACCAACTCCCAGCCTCGGATGACTCGCCGTTGACGTGAAGGATACGCTCATGAGTGAAACACGCGCCGCCCAGCACTGGGCCGATATCGTCGCGCACGAAGCCTTGCAATCTCAATCGCATCATCTCCTCAGTACCGGGATTACGCCTTCAGGCGATTACCACGTGGGCCATTTGCGCGAAGTGCTCACGGCCGAGGGGGTATACCGCGCCCTCAAAGACCAAGGGGCTGATGTGCGCCTCAATTACATCGCCGATACTATGGACCCGCTCCGGCGCGTCTATGATTTCCTCGACCCCGAGCGTTATGCTGACGCTGTCGGCAAACCCTTGTGCGATATTCCATGCCCATGTGACGACCATAGCAGTTACGCCGAGCACTACCTGGAACCCTTCTTGGCTTCCCTCGAAAAACTCGGAATCGAACTCGAAGTGTTGCAAGGCCACGAGCTGTATCGCCAAGGGCATCTTGATGCCGAAATTATCACGGCGCTGGAACATACCGAGACCATCAAGCGCATCCTCGCCGAAGAAACCAAACGTGAAGTCGATCCAGACTGGTCACCCTATGACGCGTTGTGCGCCGTATGTGGGCGGTTGGCCGAGACCACAGTCACGGATTTTGACACCACCGCCAAAACGGTCTCATACACGTGCGGTTGTGGTCACCAGGCGACCGTGCCCGTCTCGCAAGGCGGCAAGCTCACTTGGAGGGTGGATTGGCCGGCGCGCTGGCATGCTTTGGGCGTAACGATTGAACCATTCGGCAAAGATCACTCCACCCGTGGCGGGTCATACGACACCGGCAAGCGTATCATGCGCGAGGTGTTCGGCACCGAGCCGCCCTACCCCATTCCTTACGAATGGATCGCCCTGCGCGGGCAAGGCGATATGTCCTCGAGCAAGGGCAATCTCGTGAGCATCTTCAACTTGACGCAGACGGTGCCCCCCGAAGTCGTGCGCTATATGATTTTCCGCGTCAAGCCGACGCGGCATATCGGCTTCGATCCAGGATTACCTCTCCTTAATCTCGTCGACGAATACGACAACACCGCCAGCAACAACCGTAACCAACGTGCCGCGGCGCTGGCACTCTTAGAGGAGTGGCCGCCGCTCGGCATTCCGTTCAAGCATCTGGTCAATCTGGTGCAGATTACCGATGGCGATGTCAACAATATTCACGCCATATTGCAGCGGCACAATTTACCCGTGCCTAGCCGTGACGTCTTACAGAGCCGGATCACATACGCGCAATACTGGCTCGAGAACTTCAGTCCACCGGAAGTGCGTTTGCAGCTCCAGGACGCCCTTCCGACCAGCGTCACTCAGCTCTCGGACGCCCAACGTGACGCACTCGGTGTGTTGGCACAGCGCCTGCAACCCGAGATGGATGGCGATACCATTCATACACTGGTCTATAGTCTCGCCGAGGAAACCGGTTTACAGGCCAAAGAGGTGTTTCAGGCTGTCTATCAGGTGTTCTTGGGACAGCCACGAGGACCGCGCGTGGGGTGGTTCCTGAGTTCGCTCGACGCTACTTTCGTACATACCCGCCTACAGGACGCGGCAGCCGCAGGGAGTTGATCGGTATGCTGACCTATGAGGGGGCGCTCGCCTATTTACGGCAGTTCATCAACTACGAAACCCAGCAACGCGTCTCGTATGACCCTGAACACTTTAACCCCAAGACCTTTGAGGATTTTCTGTACACCATCGGGGCGCCGCATGAGGCGTTTCCGTCGGTGCTTATTGCCGGCTCGAAAGGCAAAGGCTCCACGGCAGTCATGGTCGCCTCCATCCTGTCTCACGCCGGCCTCCGCACCGGGGCGTTTGTGAAACCGCATCTGGTCACGATTCGTGAACGTACGCAGATCGATCGCCAACTCATCAGTCACGACGATTTCGCGGCACTCGTGGCAGAACTGCGCGCGCACATGGAAGCCGCTGCCCCGACGCAGACCGCGCGTATTCGTACCTTTTTCGAACTTACAACAGCGCTCAGCTTCCTCCACTTTGCCCGTCAGCACGTCGATTGTGCCGTTGTCGAAGTGGGACTCGGCGGCCGTCTTGATACCACCAACGTCCTCACGCCGCGCGT
>CAJIAL010000398.1_pt1 | contig 20248 bp, 19 predicted proteins | sample 9199091 | NCBI WGS metagenome assembly CAJIAL01 (sample SAMEA7708270, study PRJEB35096) | sediment metagenome | biome: marine neritic benthic zone biome [ENVO:01000025]; feature: sediment [ENVO:00002007]; material: shallow marine sediment [ENVO:03000034] sea grass bed [ENVO_01000059] ... | reverse complement strand
GCCCAACCCTCTCTTTCCACAACCCTCTTGAGGTTAGCGAGCACCGTCGTCACATTATACCTGTCTTTTGAGCCAACGCAACCGGTGGCGAAGAAGAATGCAGCCCTCATGACGTGACAGTACTAACAGTGATTTCGCACACACCGTGCAGAGCGCTATGCAGAGTCCTCAGGGGATACTCACGAAACTGACAAGGCATCAAGCCTATGCTATGGTAGCATGTTGATATACACACGGCGGGGAAGAGAACGAGAACAGATTCCAGGGCATGAAAGGAGGCACAATGGCACTCCAGGATGTGCTTGGCCAAGAACGCGCCATCCGTTTACTGCAACAAGCCTTGACACGCGCCCGCATCGCGCAGGCCTACCTCTTTTACGGCCCTTCGGGGACGGGTAAAAAACTCACCGCAGTCCAATTTACGAAAGCCCTCTATTGCGGTTCCGCCACTGCCGATGCTTGCGACTGCTGCGTGTCTTGCAGCAAAATTGATGCAGGCAACCATCCGGATGTCCTTACAATCAGTGCAGCAGGCTCATCCATTGGCATCGAGCACATCCGCACCCTCCAGCATCATCTCAGTTACAGGCCCTACGAGCAACAGCGCATCACGGTCATTGTTGATGGGTGTGAACTTCTCACAGCTCCCGCGGCTAACGCCTTGCTCAAAACGCTCGAAGAACCGCCGGATTGTGCCTTGCTGATCCTGCTCACGGGTAAGAGAGCTGCTCTCCCCTTGACGCTGACCTCACGCTGTCAGCTCGTCCCCTTTCAAGCATTACCCCCCCTACATATGCAGGCCATCTTTGCGCAACAAGGTCTTGATGAAGCCGAGGCCTCTCTGGCAGCGACACTCTCGGAAGGACGGCTCGACGCCTTCGCACACGGAGATTTTGCCCAGGCAGTGGCGATACGCGATCAGGCCCATGCCCTGCTAAGCGACCTCGTCCAATCCCAGGCGGTTACCTCATTTCTTCAGGCCCGTAAACTCGCAGGAAAACGGGAGCAGTGTGACGAACTCTTGCGCTGGCTGGCACTCCTATGTCGCGACCTTGCCGTGCTCAAAACCACCCCTCCGAGGAACCTCTATAATCATGACCTACGACGAGAACTCACCGAACTGGCCCTCCCGATCCCCGCAGAACAGATCCTGGAAGCATTTGCCCATCTTGAACAGCAGCGACATGCGCTCGGGATGAACCTCAATCCTCAGCTCATCTTCGAGCACGTACTGATACACCTCCAACATCTCTTGACGACAAAGCAAGCGTGAGGTCAGCACCGCAGGCTCGCGCGAATCCACGGGAGTTCGTTAACGCGCATACTCTGTCGTACGTGTTTCGCGCAACACGGTCACTTTGATCTGTCCGGGATACACCATTTCTTGCTCAATACGCTTGGCGACGTCACGGGCCAGGAGATACGCTTCCGCATCTCCCACCTTTTCGGGGCGTACCACGATACGAATTTCTCGCCCAGCTTGAATGGCATAGGTCTTTTCGACCCCATCAAAAGAATCACCAATTTCCTCAAGCTTACGCAAACGCTTGACATATTCCTCCAGCATCTCACGACGCGCACCCGGCCGCGCTGCTGACAAAGCATCTGCAGCAGCAACCAAAATAGCCTCCACGTGCCGCGGTTCTTCATCCTCATGATGACATCCAATGGCATTCAGCACCACATCGGACTCATTATATCGCTGGGCAATATCCTGCCCAATCTGCACGTGCGTTCCCTGCGTCATGCGGTCAGCAGCTTTCCCAATGTCGTGGAGCAAGCCGGCGCGACGCGCCATACGTTCGTCCACGCCCAGCTCTGCGGCCATCACGCCAGCCAAAAACGCAGTCTCTTTCACATGTTGCAACACATTTTGAGAATAGCTGGTCCGATATTTCAGGCGCCCGAGTAACTTCACGATTTCCGGGTGAATCCCATCAACCCCGACCTCAAACGCCGCTGTTTCACCAGTCTCGCGCAACGCATCGTCCATCTCCAGCCTGACTTTCTCAACCATATCTTCGATGCGTCCCGGATGAATGCGTCCGTCAGCAACCAAGCGCTCCAAGGCCTGGCGAGCGATTTCTCGGCGCACAGGATCAAAACCGGAAACGACCACAGCGTCAGGCGTATCATCGATCACCAAATCCACACCCGTAGCCGTCTCAAAGGCGCGAATGTTACGCCCCTCGCGGCCAATAATACGTCCTTTCATCTCCTCACTGGGTAGGGCTACAACAGAAACAGCACTCTCAACCACATGGTCCGCGGCAAACCGTTGAATAGCCAAACTGGTATAAAAACTGGCCCGTTTTTGCGCCAATTCTTTGGCCTCTTGCTCCATACGTCTGAGCTGCTCACTCACATCCATACGCGCTTCACTCAGCATATTATCCATCAGCTGTTGCTTGGCTTCGGAGGCCTTCATCTTGGCAATATCTTCCAATTTGCGCGTCTGCACGTCAGCGAGCGTCACCAGCTCACGCTCCTTTTCTGCATAGTTCTTCTCGCGTTGTTGGAAGCGTTGATCGCGCTGCTGAAGCTCCTCCTCTTTCTTGTCGAGATCTATCAGCTTTCGCTCCAAATGCTCCTCACGTTGAGCAATCTTCTCTTCCAAGCGACGTAGCTCAAGCCGTGAAGCATCCGTCTCCTGCGCAAAACGAGCTTGGGTACGTTCCCACGCTTCTTGGGATTCCTGGGCCACAGCACGCCTCTTCTCTTCGACCTCCTTTTCCGCCTCTCGTACGATGCGGTGGGCTCGGTCTTCTGCTTCGTGGATCTTGCGCTGTGCCAAAACATACCGCAGAAGATATCCGCACATAACACCGATACCAACCACAACGATCAAAATAACGATGAACGACAGGTCACTCACGTTCAACGGTGTTCTCCTTTATCTATCCTGCCCCACTAACACGTCCTTTGGCTGCCGGGCAGCACACGCTCCCAAGACAAAATACCCTGCTCACTCACGACAAAATACATTGGCACATCATGGGGCATGTGTGGAATACACGCAACAATTTGACTGTGAAACGCCAACCCTCCATATCTCACCGTTGGCGATAATCGTCTCAAAAAACGATCGTAATACCCACGACCAAACCCTAAACGTGCCCCGCAACGATCAAAGCCAACCCCAGGCACCAACACACAATCAATCTCGTCGTCAGCAACGAGCGTTGTGTCCTGAGACGGTTCCATAATCCCCAGCGGCCCACGTCGGAATTGCGGATTCTGCTGCGGATATTCCACCACGACAAGGTCTTCGCCAGTCACTACCGGGACAACTACGCGCTTACCCCGCCGCAATGCAACACTGATAATGGCTGCCGTTTGTACTTCGGCTGGCAAGGCCATATACACCATTATCGTGTGACTTGAGACAAACTCTGGAAGAGAGCAAACCCAGGTAGCAATCGCCGCACTCATCCGGCTGCGTGTGCCTGGAAGAAGAGCGGCTCGGCGTGCCAAGAGCTGCCGACGCAATCCCTGTTTTGTCTGCTCAGAGGCTCGTGGAGAAAAAGCTGTTTCCTCTGCCATGTAAACACACCATGTTACAAGGCTCCATCGGAAACCAGAGAGGGCACAGAAGTCGTCGCGAAATTACTCAACATCACTTCTGAACACAGAGGGAAGGAACGACTAGGGGCGTTTACCGCCACACCACATTAGAGGCTGAGTAGTCCACAAATCGTAGCAACAGCGTCTTACTGTCAGCAACAAAGAGGGCACTCGTGTATTCGTTGCGGGCATTCCGACATGTCACATCAACTCATTCGCTCTAAGGTAATCACTGAAATCACGATACGAATATGTAAGCAAGGCTGCCCCGACAGCGCTCAAACACCTCATAGACAACGACAAAACCTAAGCCCTTCTGACCACACAACAGAGTCCTTAGCAGGTACCATACACGCTGTGTGCCAATACATACCATACGACAAGAACCAGAAGGCAACTTTCCAGCGAAATTTACTAGGCCACTGTACCAAATACACCTATGAGACGCAAGGGGCGCCCCGGCCATCAAAGCCCATCTATTCGCGTTTCACACGCCGTGTACATGTTGGTGCACCAGACTAATCAAATGTTCAGTCTTCGCAACAATAGCATCAGAAGCCTCACTATGCTGATCCTGAAGTTTCAAAAGATCATCAGCAATGTTGAGAGCTGCTAAGACCGCGACGCGATTCAGAGAAGCGGCATTGGCCGTTTGCGCAATCGCGCGCATACGCTCATCAACATATGCAGCGAGGCGTTGAATGTACTCCGGTTCTGCACTACCTGCTGCGATGCGAAATGCTTGCCCATAAATAGCAACCTCAATATCTTCAGCCATATGATCGCCTTTCTGTTCAAGCTCTTACATCGCCTTCTAAGCCCGTTAGCTCTTCAAGCCATGCAATCGTCGCAAGCATCTTCTGCAGTTTTTGCTGAATGACGTCCCGTTCTTTCTGGAAATTCTGCAGCGTCGCACGCAATTGTTGCAACTCCTCACGAGCAGAAGATAACTGTTGCAATTCCTGTTGGCGGATCGCAGCTTCACCTTGTAATAGTTCTATTTCCTGACTCAGCCGGGCGTTTTCGGTTTTGATCTGGACGAAAGCCTCGACCAACGCAGTAACATGCGTCTCAAGTATCTCGAACCGTGCGAGATCCATCACCTGGGCTCCGTAGAATGTATCATGGGCTGCTTGCAGACTTAGGGGGGAATCTCAACAGCAAAGCGCGGCACGAATAGTGCAGCGCTTAAGAACACCACATCAAAACAGCACGCCGCTATAAGGTACGGAATAGGTAGGGGACGATAGCGAGCACGAGCCCAGGAGGCCGCAAGACGCGTCACCGGGAGCCATCTATTCGTGCTCGACGTTATTGGAAGTTATCTAACGGTGCTGCGCGACGGCAACAGCTATCTGCGCAAATGCCTCAGGGTCATTAACAGCGAGATCAGCAAGAACCTTACGGTCTAGAGCGATGTTTTCCTGCTTAAGCCCGGCAATAAACGTGCTGTATGAAAGCCCATGAAGGCGGGCTGCAGCGTTAATACGCATGATCCACAAACGACGAAAATCACGTTTACGTGCTTTACGATCACGGTAGGCAAAACTCCAGCCACGCTCGACGGTTTCGCGCGCTTTCCGATAGAGCTTGCTGCGAGCGCCGCGGTTCCCCTTTGCGTGTTTCAGTATCCTCTTATGACGCCGGCGGGCAGCCGGCTTATTGGTCGCTCGTGGCATACCTTCGATTCCCCTTCGCGCAGTCGGTACTTATGATGACTTCTTATGAAACTTTCACCCTAGCAGACGCCTCACACGCTGCGCGTCAGCAGTAGCCACAAGGCTTCCTTGCCGTAACTGGCGTTTCCGCTTCCGTGTTTTTTTCGTCAAAAAATGGCGATGGAAGGCTTGATTCCGCCGCACCTTACCTTTAGCAGTGAGTCGAAAGCGCTTTGCAGCACTCCGATTACTTTTCATCTTGGGCATCGCTTAGGACTCCAGGTTTTTACAAGGCGGTTCATGAAGAGCGTGGTCCTAAGACCATCGTCATGTTCCGTCCTTCTTGCTTGGGCATCTGCTCAACTGTAGCAACGTCTTCAAGATCAACGATTACACGGTCTAAAATGCGGCGACCAAGCTCAGTATGGGCCATTTCACGACCACGAAAAACAATGGTCACCTTTGCCTTGTGCCCATCCTGCAAAAACCGGCGGACATGCGTGGTCTTGAACTGGTAATCGTGCTCCTCAGTCTTCGGACGCAGCTTGATCTCTTTTACAACAATAACTTTCTGTTTCTTCTTGGCTTGCTGCTGGCGCTTACTTTTTTGGTACTTGAACTTTCCATAATCCATAATCCGGCACACCGGTGGCTTCTCATTCGGGGCCACCTCAACCAGATCAAGACCTTGGTCTGTAGCAAGCTGCTGAGCCTCTTGCGTGGGCAAGACACCGAGTTGCTCCCCGTCTTGGCTGACAACACGTACTTCACGTACGCGGATCATCTCATTAACACGCTGCTGTTGTGATATGGCCTCACACCTCCCACAGAATCAGAGAAAAGTTCGATTTCCGCTTTACCGGTCATGCCGACTCTCTTGCAAACATTCAGGAATAGGCACGGGCGGTTTTGAACCGCCGACCTCTTGCGCGTCAAGCAAGCGCTCTCCCCCTGAGCTACGTGCCTAAAGAAGTTGGAAATTGGTGCTGAGGTTACCCAGCGGTAAACCTCCTTGTCAAGCAAAAAAGAGAGATTTCTACCACTGACAACAAACGACCACCAGAGGGCATTCACGCCAAGTGCACAACGCATGACTCGCAGAATACCCGGCACGCTCTCACACCAAAACTACAGGGCTAACTCGCCTGCTTATAGTGCAGTGCTGGCTGCTGACGTTCTGTGACAACCTCTTCTGTAATAAGGCATTCCTGGATATCGCTGCGCGAGGGTAGCTCGTACATGGTATCGAGCATGATTTCCTCAAGAATAGATCGCAAACCTCGTGCACCTGTTCGACGCCGCATCGCTTCTTGGGCAATGGCTGTTATGGCTTCGGCAGTAAAGTCAAGCTTCACTTTTTCAAAATCAAAATATTTCTGATACTGCCGGACAAGAGCGTTTTTCGGCTCCGTGAGAATCCGCACAAAATCCTCTTCCGTGAGTTCATCCAACGTCGCGACAACGGGTAAACGGCCAATAAACTCCGGAATAAGTCCAAACTTTAAGAGGTCCTCAGGCTGCACTTGTGATAACAGTTCCCCGATAGGTCGATCACTCCGTGCATATAAAGGGGCTTCGAAACCCATAGTTCGCCTGCTCACCCGCCGCTCGATCACCTTCTCAAGTCCGTGAAACGCCCCCCCACAGACGAAGAGAATGTTCGTGGTGTCAACCTGGAGAAATTCTTGGTGTGGATGCTTACGGCCTCCTTGCGGCGGAACACTTGCGACAGTGCCTTCCACGATCTTCAAAAGTGCTTGTTGCACCCCTTCACCCGACACATCACGCGTAATTGATGGATTCTCGGACTTCCGGCTGATCTTATCGATTTCGTCAATGTAGATGATACCTTTTTCGGCCCGTTCGACATCATAGTCGGCCGCCTGTAACAGCCGCAATATAATGTTTTCGACATCCTCACCAACATACCCTGCTTCGGTAAGCGTCGTCGCATCAACTATGGTAAAAGGGACTTCAAGGATGCGGGCCAGTGTTTGGGCTAACAACGTTTTGCCAGAGCCTGTTGGACCAATGAGTAACACGTTACTTTTTTGCAACTCGACATCATCGAGATCGGCGTGCGCTTCAACCCGTTTGTAGTGATTGTACACAGCGACCGAAAGGTATTTCTTCGCTTTATTCTGCCCAATAATATATTCGTCAAGGCGCTGATTAATCTCTTGGGGAGTAAGCAGACGTTTGAAAGCATCTTGCCGTTCTGCCGCCCCTTCTTCGAGAATGATGTCATTACACAGATCAATACATTCGTCGCAGATATAGACAGTGGGTCCCGCAATGAGGCGCTTGACTTCGTCTTGCGATTTACCACAAAAGGAGCACCGTAACATATCATCCTGCGAATCTTTACGCGGCATTAGTGCCCCCTCTCGCCATTGTCAAGCCGTTGCCGACTATGATCCATTACTTTCATCCTGTGCCCCGTTAGTCCGTGCACTATCCCGAGACGTAATCACTTCGTCGATCAGACCATAATTTCTCGCTTCATCAGGGGTCATGAAGCGATCACGCTCGGTATCCTCTGCGATCTTCTCAAGCCCCTGTCCTGTGTGCCGGACCAAGATGTCGTTGAGCATACTCTTCATACGCAAGATTTCACGGGCGTGAATTTCGATGTCAGTGGCTTGCCCCTGCACACCACCAAGAGGCTGATGAATCATGATAGTCGAATGGGGCAGAGTATAGCGCTTCTTTGCCGCCCCGGCCGCGAGCAAGAGCGCGCCAGCACTTGCGGCTAATCCGATACAAATCGTCGACACATCAGGACGAATATATTGCATCGTGTCGTAGATAGCGAGCCCGGCGGTCACGGAACCTCCAGGACTATTAATATAAAAGGAGATATCCTGATCCGGGTCCTCTGCCTCCAGAAAAAGCAACTGCGCAATAATGAGATTGGCAACAACATCGTTAATGGGTGTGCCAAGAAAAACGATGCGGTCTTTCAGCAAGCGTGAATAGATATCATATGCACGCTCGCCACGATTGGTCTGTTCAACGACCATCGGCACCAATGCCATGTCTCTCTATCCTCCTTTTGTCAGCATGACGCTCCCGCCTCTTCAGCGGTAGCCAATTCATCCTCGCTGACTATCGTATCAGTAATGTCAAGTGTCTCCATAATGGACTGAAACACTTTGCGCTCCCGGAGACCTGCCTCAAGCGCACGCAAACTACCGTTGCGTTCCATCGCTTGCTTCAACGCACCAGGGTTTTGGGCTGCTCGTGAGGCCAACGCCGCAACCTCAGCATCAACCTCCTCGCTCATAACGGTGATCCCATAGTGCTCTTCAAGGCGATGCAAGAGCACCTGGCCACGGACAATTTCACGAGCCTGTTCACCATACGGCTCGGACAAAGTATCAGGATCGACGCGAATGTCCTCCTCAGTCACATCCCGTCCCAATTCCTGACGCCTTTGTCTCGCATAGAGCTGATACATTTGCTCCTGCAAGAGCACTTCGGGTATATCCACAGGATTCTCTGCCACGAGTTTCGTCAAAATGTCACGGCGCAATATCTCATCACCGCGGCGCCGCGCCGCCTCCTCCAACTCATCTTGCACACGCTGCCGCAACGCGCTCAGCGAGTCAGCGTCCTCATATGAGCGGGCAAATTCATCATCGAGTTCTGGTAGAATCTTCTCTTTGATTTCACTCACGGTGACGTGAAACTGCACAACTTTCCCGGCAAGAGTCGGCTCTTGATGGTCCTCAGCAAACGTCACGGGAATCACGCGTTCCATGCCTTGTTCCGCACCGACCAAACCCTGCTCGATCTCCTGGAGAAAGAGTCCCGCCCCGATTTCTAATGAAACATTCGAGCCTTCTCCGCCTTCCAGAGGCTGCTCATCCACAAGCCCGGAGTAATCGATGAGCACAAAGTCACCGTCGTGTACCGGCCGCCCTGAGACGGCATGCAGCTCCGCGTGTCGCTCCCGTAGGCGCTCAAGCGCCTCGTCCACATGCGGCTCTTCTACCGCCGGGATGCGTCGCTCAAACTGCCAGCCGCTGTAATCGCAGAGCACAAAATCCGGAATGATCTGCGCGGTAGCGACAAAACGCAGTGGCTGATCTTTATGCAAATCAATCTGGTCAATCTGCGGTTGACCGACAGAATGCAAGCCCTCTTGCGTTAATGCTTCAGAAAGGACATCCGGAACGAGTTTTTGCAGCACCTCTTGCTCGACAGACTGGCGATAGTGGTTTTCGAGGATACGGCGCGGCACTTTGCCTGGGCGAAAACCAGGAAGTTTCACGCGTTTTTGCAAGTTGGTGTACAAAGTGCTGAACTCTCGGTCAACTCGGTCGGCAGGAACTTCGATCGTCAAACGCCTCACGCAGGTGTCGACCTGCTCTACGTCAACCTTCATGCCATGCATCCCTCTTCCGACCAGCCGCTCTCATTAGTATACCATTCATGGTGGCTGCCCCGAGATTCGAACTCGGACACCCGCAAGGGTACTGGCTCCTAAGGCCAGCGTGTCTACCAATTCCACCAGGCAGCCTGAGTGAGCCGCGAAGGAATCGAACCTTCAACCGACGGATTAAGAGTCCGTTGCTCTGCCAGTTGAGCTAGCGGCCCACTAACGCTCACTGCTGTGCCCCACGCCTCTTTGCTTGGCGAGGGCCTTCACTTTATGCTCCCGGCAGACCATAACATGGCTGCTCATAGCTCAGGAACACCCACGCACCTACGGCTACCATGTTGAGGAAAATTCATCTGCGCTCACTTGTCGGGAAATAGGCACCGTGGCGATTTCATGTATAGCACGGGCCCTTAGGCGTGTCAATGCGCTCCAAGACACATAAGTTCGCATGCGACAACGGTTCTGAGGTAGTACGGGCCTCCTCGTCACCATCCTGTGGTACACACTCATTCGGGGAAGGGAGGGTGAGCGATGGGACTTGAACCCACGACCACTGGAGCCACAATCCAGTGCTCTACCGACTGAGCTACGCCCACCCTAGCAAACGGTCCGGCCAGCATCCTTATGTGCCACACCAGCAACGCTATGAGAAGTGACCATCTCCCTCTTGTCTCGGAACATGGCGTAAGTATACAGACACTGTGCCCGGCCAGTCAACGACGGAAGAGGACGTATCGAAGCCCCTTAGGGGAAGACCACATCGGCAAACGAGACAATCCCTCCGGCAGGATCAGGAGCGTAATCGTGGTAGAGCAGCATACCATTACCACCTGCAGGCGCCGCCGTTTTGAGCGAAGCATAAATACAATTGAGCCCGCAGATGCGTCGTTTGTTTCGGTCTTGCATCACCGAAAGGTAAAATCCGTCAGCGTCCCCATCGGTCACATACTGCAGGTCTTCCCGATCTCGTGTTTCCACCTCACGTACGATCGTCTCATCAATCTCAAATGGATCCCCAAAACGCTGGCCGACATGCGCCAAATCGGCACCAGCAACGACACTCACGCGTTTGCCCAAGGTCTCGCACACGTCCTGACACGCTTCCAAAAACGTCGTAACCTCGGAGAGATTGGCCGGGGCTACCGTCCCAAACTCAGACCCAAAAGTGCCACATAACACCGGCACAATACGCACATCCGGTCCGAAGAGATAGGACAACATCACCGCTTGGAATTCGATAGAATGCTCCGTGCGATGGACCATCTCGTCAGCATAGGGGTCCCAAGCACACACCCCAGCAAGTCGCTGCACGATCTCCTGGTCAGTTTCCAGCCTGCCGAACGGTGTCTCAAAGTGCTTATGCGTGAGGACGAACGGCGCCGGTGGCGAGACATGTGCCACGCCAAAAATAAACACCACTTCAGGCCGTCCCTGCTTAAACATCTGTAAATAGGCATGGGCGTAGGCATGGCCACCACGGTGAAAGTCAATGTGCGGCGCGATGAGGCACCGCACGGGTGTACCATTCCCGCGATGGGGGGGCAAGCTATTCCCCGGGCCCCCCTCGCGTGTAAACTGCTCATCAAGAAACGACCGCAGCTGGCGCGGGTGCTCCGGATAGGACTTACCAGCCAAGTACGCCGGGCGCGTTGCCGACGTCAGAAAAGCCTCTTCAATGCGTTGGCGTAGCGCCTCAAAATGCTCGGTCAGGAGAAAGCCCTGTGCATCAAGCTCCTGCACAATTTTCTGCACGTCTTCAGCCGCAAGCCTCTGCCCCTTGAATTGACGCGCGAACGCCTGCTGCACATCGCTCACCCCATTGGTACCGTCGAGATGCGCTGCGACAAAAAATGCCGTGGGCGTAAGCAGCATCTGCCTCTCAACAATCCCGTCAGGGTCACGCAGACAAATATAACGCTGCCCAGCATGGTCAACAGGAAAGGCATCGATATGACGCAAGGCTGGAAGAGCCATAGAATCACAACCTCCCTCCGGGGTGTCTCTCATCTTTACCTCGGCTGGGGGCATCAATACACACCCGAATTCACGCAGTCATAGCTACGTGAAAACATTATATTGAACGCAGGCTGGTAAACAACAGCAGCTCACCCCACACGAGACAGGGAACGCAGGTTTTGCCTCACAATGTACACGCGCTCTGGTAGGGTAGGAACTTGCCACGCATGGCAAGAAGACCAGGAAAGACGATTACCGGCGAGACGCGATCTCACGTTTACGTGTATTTTTGATGCCGTCACGTTTCTGCCGTCGTCGACGCTCTGAGGGTTTTTCGTAATACCGGCGGCGGCGAATCTCGCGGAGAAGGCCGGACTTTTGCACCTGCTTTTTGAGCAAACGCAGGGCAAATTCGACGTCGTTATTTTTTACCTCGATAACAAGCACGGCGCTACCAACGAGGCGAGCGGGGTTGACGCTCCTGCCGCGGCTTGGCAGGATTCACCGTCAGCGACCGGCCTCCCAACTCGCTCTGGTTGAGCGCCGCGATCGCTTCCTCCCCCCCACTCGACATCTCTACGAACCCGAACCCGCGAAGCCGCCCGGTCTCACGATCCGTAATAAGATTGACAGACTCCACAGTTCCGTATGCACTAAACAAATCACGTACTTCTTCAGGCGTCACACTAAACGGGAGATTGCCAACATAAATATTGGAAGACATAGTTGTCTCCTTTCCGCATGCCTCGTAACGACATGCTCAGAACTGCACTGTACTCTGACAACGGTGCGCGGAAGCCCCATAAAAGCTCCGTGAACGGGATGACCTACCAGCGGGCCTAGGGATACTTGACTATCGCTCAGGAAGGGATAAGAACAGCCAATCGCTTCAGAGGGAGAGAAAGAACCAGTCCGGTGGATGGCAGTACGATAACTGTAGCCGATGCATGCTGTTTCGTCAAAGCAATTTTCCGCAGGCGTTCTCTGCAATCTCGACTGCTCCGTGCACAAGCCATCGGCTGCGCAAGCCAGCTATTTTGGGAACATTGACATGCATTACGAGACCACGATATTATCGGCGGCTACTTGAGACATCGACATTGGCCTCCCCCAAGTCTTGTGGCGTCGAGCATAGCAATGCGATGTGGAGAGGGCCTACTGCAACGAGGCGTATTCGTTCCACATAGAGCCCAGCATTCCTACAAACCTCCCGGTGCCTAAAGGAATCCGTATGCTTTCCTCTCCTGCCCCGGCCGAGTATCGGCGTCAGCTCTCGCTCACGATCGAGCAAAATATCCCGGTGCCGATGCGCGATGGCACCATCCTCTACGCTGATGTCTATCGTCCGAGCGGCCGCGGTCGCTACCCGGTCTTATTGCAACGTTTGCCCTATGGTAAGCACAAACCACGCTATCGTAGCCTGTATTTAGAACCCATTCGCGCCGTCAACCGCGGCTATGTCGTCGTACTGCAAGACGTGCGTGGCCGTCACGTGTCAGAAGGCGAATTTTACCCGTATCGCTACGAATCGCAGGATGGCTACGATACGGTCGAGTGGTGCGCCGCACAGTCGTGGTGCGACGGCAGTGTCGGTATGTTCGGCATTTCGTATCACGGCGCGACACAATGGCTGGCAGCTGTGGAGGCTCCCCCGGCGCTCAAAGCCATCGCGCCGGGCGTGACAGCGGATTCATATTACGACAGCTGGACCTATCTGGGCGGGGTGTTCCAAAGCTTTTGGATGAGCGATTGGGCCGCGTCCTTCGTACTGGACAATGTTGGTCGTCAGCCCGACGAGAACCCCGAGGCCATCGCCGCCCTGCGTCAGTGGCGACGCGATCCCCATGCCATGGCACGCCATCTCCCGCTGCAGGATATGCCGGCGCTGCGTGGTCTTGCCGAGTACTATTATGATTGGCTCGACCATCCCACGTACGATGACTATTGGAAGGCGCTCAGTCCGCGCGAACGCTTTAATCAGGTCACGGTACCTGCTCTGAACATCGGTGGCTGGTTCGACGGCTTCATGCGAGGAACCATTCGTTGCTATGAAGGTATACGCGCGCGTGGCGCTACAGACGTGGCACGCCAACACCAGCATTTGCTCGTAGGCCCCTGGCTGCACGGCCCGATGCCGGCGGCCTACGCCGGTCAGGGCTTTTTTGGTGGAGCGGCATCAGCGGAAGCCATTGACATCCAGGGCATCCATCTCAGGTGGTTCGATCATTGGCTCAAAGGCGACACTAACGGCATCGCTACCGACCCCAATACGATGATTTTTCTCATGGGTGCCAACACCTGGCGCCGTGAAGAAGCCTGGCCACCACCTAGCGCGCAACCCGTCACCTACTTTCTCCGCAGCGAGGGCAGGGCCAACACGCTCAATGGCGATGGCCGACTCTCTCTCGACCCGCCACGCGCCGGCGAACCAGCGGATCACTACCTCTATAACCCCGTCGATCCTGTACCAACCTGTGGCGGGGCGCATTTGCATGGCATTCCCGGCGTGTTTGCCACCGGTGTGCAGGAGCAAAGCACCGTCGAATCACGCGCGGACGTGCTCGTATACATCTCGGACCCTATGGAAAAAGATACCGAAGTTACCGGCCACGTGTCCGTCACGCTCTGGGCCGCCACTTCGGCGCCTGATACCGACTGGACGGCGATGCTGGTCGACGTGCATCCCGACGGCCGTGCCTACAACGTGTGCGATGGCATCGTACGCGCGCGGTACCGTACTTCTCTGGAACAGCCGTCCCCCATCGACCCTGGCAACGCTTACGCCTACAACATCGATCTGGGTCCCACGAGCATGCTCTTTCGGCGGGGACATCGCCTACGCTTAGCCGTCTCGTCCAGCAACTTTCCCGCCTACGCCCGGAATCTCAATACGGGCGGCTTCCATGCAGAGGAAATCGAGCCGCGTCCGGCGACGCAGACTATACTGCATGATGCCGACCATCCGTCGTACGTGACGCTGCCGATTGTGACACGGTAAGCACCGAGTGGTGCGGCGCGCCTTGACTTTTCCGCACGCTTCCTCCAGGCTGAACGCTATCAATAAACCACGCCTCTTTTCGTAGTCTCAAAGACATAGAAAGCGAGGGAAAACATGCAGCTTCTCACGGGTGCTACCCTCATCGACGGCACAGGGGCGCCGCCCGTGCCTGATGCCGCCATCCTCATGGACGACGCAGGGCGCATTGCGGCAGTCGGCGCACGCCAGGCGGTTGCAGAGCCCCCGGAAGCCGACGTGATTGATGTCACGGGTTTGACGATACTGCCTGGCCTCATCGATGGGCATGATCACTTGGCGTCCCACGGTTATGCCTTAACACGGCGCTGGGGCCTGGACGAACCGCAAAGTACCACGCATGTACGCACTGCAGCCGTGCTGCAACACACTCTGGCGACGGGCTATACCACCGTACGGGATGCGGCGGGGCTGGATACAGGATTGCAACTCGCGATCGACGAAGGCTTGATTGCCGGCCCGCGCTTACAACTCGCGTTGGGGATCATCTCGCCGATCGGCGGTATTGGCGACCGTATCAGCCCATCCGGTCATTGCTGCTGTGTACCGCCGAGTCCCAATATACCGCTAAGTGTCGCCAATGGGGTGCAGGAGGTGCGGAACGTGGTACGTACTATGGTGCGAGCCGGGGCTGATGTGATCAAGTGCGCCACCACCGGAGGGGCCAGTTCACGGGCCGGGCATGGTCCGAAGGATAAAGCGTTCAATCGTGACGAGATTATGGCGCTGGTAGACGAAGCCCATGCTTTGGGCCGCCGTGTCATGTGTCATGCGCTGGGCGGGCCGGGTTTGCGCTTAGCTATCGAGGCGGGTGTCGACTCCATCGAGCATGGCTGTTATCTTGACGAAGATCCCGAATTGATTCCCATGATGGCTGAACAGGGAACGTATTTTGTCCCCACGCTTACGGTCTATGCGTTCCACCGTACGCGCAGTGCGCCACACGTGCAAGAACGCGGGCACATCCTGTACCCGCATCACATCGAAAGCGTACAACGGGCGCTGGAGTTGGGCGTCAAGATCGTGGCGGGAACGGATGCAGGCGGGCATGAACATGGCATCAACGCCCAGGAACTGCAGCATCTCGTCGCAGCCGGTCTCTCCCCGATGCAAGCACTGCAAGCCGGTACCGGATGGGCAGCAGCGTGCTTGGGTATGGAACACGATCTTGGCACCTTGGAAGTGGGGAAGCTCGCTGATATCGTCGTTGTGGAGGGCGATCCTCTGCGGGATATCACCATCTTGCAGGAGCTGTCGCGGATCAAACTCGTGTTCAAAGGCGGACACCTATGCGCTGACAGACGTATCGAGCATGCTGTCGCGGTGTAATCACACCTCCCTCACGTTCGCACAAGGAGCCTACAATGACATTAGAAGGCGCACACGTCGTGGTCGTAGGGGGTAGTAGCGGCATTGGCATGGCCGCGGCAGCCTTGGCGCACTCCCAAGGAGCCCATGTCACCATTGCCGGGCGCTCCGAGGGCAAACTGGCGCAGGCGCAGCACGAGCTGGGCGATGTACGCACCGTCGCAGCCGATATCGCTTCCGAGGGCGCAGTCGCAAACATTTTTGCCACGCTTGACCACGTCGATCACGTGATCGTTTCCGCCGGCACGCTCGCCAACGGGCACATTGTCGATAATGACATGGACACCCTACGCCGTATCGTCGACGAACGTATCTGGGGACTGGTGCACGTGGTGCGACAAGCGCGGCCGCGTATGACCGACGGCTCAATCACCTTTACCTCCGGCAGCCTCTCGACGCGGCCGCGCCCAGGCACGGCAATGCTCAGCGCCTCCCTGGCAGCGGTGGAAGCCTTGGCGCCGGCGCTTGCTCTGGAAGTCGCACCGGTGCGTGTGAATGTCGTCACCCCCGGCCTAATCGATACACCCCTGTTGGACGGCGCCTTCGGCTCGGATCGCCAAACCCTGATTGCCAACCGCGCTGGCGTACTCCCCGTCAAGCGTGTCGGCACCGCGGACGATGTGGGCCAAGCCATTGTCATGTGCATGACCAATCCCTATCTCAACGGCGCCGTCTTGCATATCGATGGCGGCGGCCGTTTTGTCTCCTGAGAATGATACAAGAAGGACATTGTAGTGGATTTTGATCTGACACCTGCACAACAGGATTTACAGCAACGCGCCCGCGAGCTAGCCCAGAACGTCATTGCTCCACGAGCAGCGCATTGGGATCAGACCGAGGAATACCCATACGATAACATTGAGGCACTGGTCCAAGCGGACTTCATGGGCATGACCATTCCAACTGAGTATGGGGGACCAGGACACAGTTTGCTCGAGGCACTGCTTGTCGTTGAAGAAATGGCCAAAGTCTGCGGTATTACCGGGCGGATTGTCGTCGAGGGCAACATGGGAGCCATCGGTGCCATTGTCGCGTACGGTACAGAGGAACAGAAACACCGCTATTGTCCCATCGTTGTACAAGGTGACAAACCCGCTATTGCCATTTCCGAGCCGGAAGCGGGCTCTGCCGCCACGGATATGCAAACACGCGCCGTGCTCGAGGGGGATACGTACGTGCTGAACGGCCACAAAAAGTGGATTACCGGGGCCAGCGTGTCACAGATCAATTTGGTCTTCGCCCGCATTGTACACGACGACGTCGAACAAGGTATCGGCGGCCTCATCGTGGAAAAAGGTACCCCGGGGTTCCGCTTTGGCAAACGTGCCTACATGATGGGCCTACGCGGTATTCCTGAAACCGAAGAGCTGTTCGAGGATTGTCGCGTGCCGCGCAACAACCTACTGGTCACCGGCTTCGGCAAGCTGATGTCGGCGTATAACAGCCAACGCGTCGGCGCCGGCACCGTAGCGCTTGGCGTCGCCCAGGGCGCCTTCGAACAGGCCGTGGCCTACGCCAAAGAGCGTGAGCAATTTGGCCGTCCTATCGCAGAATTTCAGGGCCTCCAGTGGATGCTGGCCGATGCTAAGATGCAGCTCGATGCTGCCCGCCTCATGCTGCATCGCGCCGCTGTCCAACTCGATGCCAGAACCGGCTTCCCCAACGTGCACTTGGCCGCTATGGCCAAGACCTTTGCCTCGGAGATGGCCATCAAAGTGACCAACGACGCCTTGCAGATTTTCGGCGCCGCCGGCTACTCGCGCGATTTTCCCTTGGAGCGCATGGCACGCGACGCCCGCATGTTCACCATCGGCGGCGGCACGGCGCAAGCGCAGCGGAATGTCATTGCTGCAGGGATTTTCCAGCGCAAGTTTTCGCAGCGACGCGAGGACGTGTGAGATGAGGCGGGGATTATACGAGTTCTCTACAATACTGATCTATAACTCGGCATATTTCTCGATCGTCTCACGCCAGGCTAGTGCATCTTCCGGGCGCGAAATCACCGCTCTGGGGCCGGCGCCTGACGCAACAGGAACTGTCAGACGCTTCACTCCTGCGGCAGCCAAACGCGGAATGTCCTCCAAGTTGTCGGGAAGGCTGGCCGTAATCTCGAGCGCTGCGGGATCCCGGCCGTGTTCCTCGGCGGTGCGCCGCGCCAACTCAATCAGAGCCATCGGGGCGCCACGAGCAGGAAAGTAGCCGTCGCCGAGTCGCCCAGCCCGACGGGCCGCATAGGTAGAGTCGCCGCCGACGATGATCGGCACCGCTTTGTTTACAGGCTGCGGTTGACAATAGGCTGCATCGAAATGGACGAAGTCGCCATGAAAAGTCGGACGGTCGGACGACCACAGTTCTCGCATGGCCGCAACATACTCGTCGGCCCGCTGTCCGCGGTCGTGGAAGGAGGCACCAATAGCGTCAAATTCCTCCTTCATCCAGCCGACGCCAATCCCCAGCAGCACGCGACCGCCTGACATATGGTCAAGGGTAGCCACTTGCTTCGCCGTAATCACCGGGTTGTGCTGCGGCAAAATCAGAATACCGGTGGCGAGGTTGATACGCGAGGTTGCCGCCGCCACATAGGCCATCCAAATGAGCGGATCAGGAAGGGGGAAATCGTCGGTGCCGCCCGGCATCTTGCCATCTGCAGTATAGGGATACGCTGACTGATAACCATCCGGCACCACCGTATGCTCCACCGTCCAGGCCGATTCGAACCCCGCTTCTTCGCCCGCCTGTACGAGCTCAATCGCATTCGCCGGATTGATATACCGCCCGATATTGCAGTACCGCAAACCGAATTTCATTGCTGTCTCTCCAAGCAGGATACACACTCGTCCCACCACGCACGTGCATGTAGAGGCAATAAGACAGCAAAGCAGCGTGCGCGATGATAAATGTGGCTAATGAAGACGTGGTGCGGGTTGGTAGTGTATGCATGGTGTGCGTCTTACACACCGTCATACCGGAATCGGGGCGCCCGGATTTGAACCGGGGACCTTCTGCTCCCAAAACAGACGCGCTAACCGGGCTGCGCTACGCCCCGTCGACAGCAACTCCAGGACAGAGTATGCAGGAAGCTATCACACGCTTTACGCTCCCTGCAAGGTTTTTCTCGGCGCCATGGAGCCATGCTGACGCCGTATGCCTCTAGGCGTTAACCGCAGCCTGCTGGGCCTCGAACAGCTGATTGATGCCTTTACGAGCCAAGTCCAACAGGTCGAGCATGGCCTCTTGGCTGAACGGCTCGCCCTCGGCCGTCCCCTGGACTTCGACCAAATTGCCGTTACCGGTCATGACAATGTTCATATCGACGTCTGAGTTCGCATCTTCATGGTAATTCAAATCGAGGCACGGCGTCCCTTCAAACATGCCAACGCTCACCGCAGCGACAGTATCTTTGAGCGGAAGCGCCGTGAACACTCCTTGCCGCATCAAGTGCTGCAGGGCCAAATGTAAGGCGACGTAGGCACCGGTGATAGACGCCGTACGCGTGCCGCCATCGGCTTGCAATACATCGCAATCCAGCCAGATAGTCCGCTCACCTAATTGCGGCAGGTCGACAACGGCGCGTAACGAACGGCCAATCAGACGCTGGATTTCGAGCGTCCGTCCGCCCAGCCGCCCGCGTGCCGCTTCACGGGTATTCCGCGTCGAGGTGGAACGGGGCAGCATGGAATACTCCGCCGTCACCCATCCCTCACCACGGTCACGCATGAACGGCGGGACAGATTCCTCCACGGAGGCCGTACACAACACTTCGGTATCCCCCATGGCAATACGCACCGACCCCTCAGCATATTTGTTGACGCCAGGGATAATTGTCACCGGCCGGAGCTCATCGGCATGTCGCCCGTCTATGCGCATAGCATTCCCCTTTTGGCGCCCGCCGCATGGAGCATGCGTCTACGGAACGGACGTAATGTATCAGCCTTATGAAGGTGTTCTCTGCGTGTTTGAGTCAACCATAGCATGCGCTGTCTTAGGGAGCAAGACGCCCTCAGCGGTTGACGCTATCGGGTGTGCGATGTAGACTGCGACCGCATCGCACACCCGGCGCATGCTGACCGCGACACGCGAACAATAAGGAAGAATCCTGTGGCATACCATCAGATCATCGAAACCGCCCTGCAACAAGGACGTACCCTACTCACCGAAATCGAAGCGAAGCAAGTGCTACATGATGCCGGCGTCTCCACCACGACAGCACAACTCGCCACGTCTGCAGATGACGCCGTCCGCGCGGCGGAAACGATCGGTTTTCCTGTGGTCCTCAAAGTC
>CAJIAL010000260.1_pt1 | contig 20350 bp, 19 predicted proteins | sample 9199091 | NCBI WGS metagenome assembly CAJIAL01 (sample SAMEA7708270, study PRJEB35096) | sediment metagenome | biome: marine neritic benthic zone biome [ENVO:01000025]; feature: sediment [ENVO:00002007]; material: shallow marine sediment [ENVO:03000034] sea grass bed [ENVO_01000059] ... | reverse complement strand
TCCCGAATGCGCCCGTCAATACCATTGCCGATCTCGTCGAGGACTCGCAGGTGGCACATCGCGATATGATTGTCGATGTGCCGCATCCCATTGTAACCGGATTGCGTGCCCCGGCCTCACCCCTGAGGCTGTCGGACGGCCCGTCCAGTATTCGCCGCCACCCGCCGGCCAATGGCGAACATACCAAAGAGATTCTGTGTGAGCTGGGGTATTCGACCAATGATCTCGCCGATCTGGAATCGTCCGGCGCGGTGAAATGTATCCAGGAATGAGAAAGTAGTCCATCGCGCTACGGAGCCCACAGCGGAAAGTTCCGGGATGGGCATAAAGCATCCGCTGTGGCTCGCCGGACGGCATCGCCACGTTGTGGTACGTATGCCGCTGAAACTTCTACTACACTTCGCCTCCCACAGCCGGCCCGGTGTCGACTTCGTTGTGTAGGACCATGGCTCTTGGAGAGTTGCAACCCTCGCCATTCGGGAATTCTCATTGACAGCCCCCGGCGCGTGCGGAATAATCGGCCACCCACACACCGCGCATCATTACGCATACCCTATTACACTGCAGAGGAGACAGACCGTATGAGCGAACAATCCATCAAAGTGGGCATCATCGGCGCAGGTAATAACACTCGCGTCAGACATATTCCGGGCTTACGGGAGATCGACGGGGTCGAGATCGTCAGTATTTGCAATCGCAGCCGGGCTTCCTCGCAGCGCGTGGCGGACGAGTTTGGTATCCCCACCGTCTACGACGATTGGCGCGAACTGCTTGCCGCGAGCGATACGAATGCCATCATGATCGGCACCTGGCCCTACATGCACCGCGAAATGACCTGTGCCGCATTGGAGGCGGGCAAGCATGTGATGTGCGAAGCGCGCATGGCCACCACTGCCGCCGAAGCTCACACCATGCTGCAAACCGCGCAAGCCCATCCGGGCCTGGTGGCCCAGATCGTCCCGTCGCCACTGACCTTCCGGGTCGACCGCACGATTCAGGATCTCCTCGCCGAGGGCTCTATTGGGGACCTTGTAGCCATGAAAGTACGCGGCACGGTGCCGGGTTTTGCCGATCTGGGCGGCGAACTGCACTGGCGGCATCGCAAGGATTATAGCGGCTTGAACATTCTCAATATGGGTATCTGGTACGAAGCGTCGATGCGCTGGGTGGGGCCTGCGGCACGGGTCTTCGCCCGCACCCGCGTCGTCGTGCCCGAACGGCGCGACCCGGATACCGGCTCGATGGTCAGCGTGGAAGTGCCGGACCACGTCGAAATCGTTGCGGATCTGGCCAACGGCGCTCTGGCCACCTACGAATTCAGCGCCGTCACCGGTTTCACTCCAGGCCCCGGGGCCTGGTTCTTCGGCACCACGGGTACCTTGCATTACGATCACGCCGCCGGCGCGCTCTTTGGCGGAAAAGCCGGCGATAATACGATGCAGGAGATTCCCATCACGGCGGAAAAAACCGGGGCCTGGCGGGTTGAGGCAGAGTTCGCGGGCGCCATTCGGGGGCAAGAAACCATTCGCCTGACTGATTTCGCTACCGGCGTGAAGTACATGGAATTCACCGAGGCCGTCCACCGCAGTGCGACGTCAGGACAGTCAGTGACCTTGCCATTAACCTGATGGAGGGGCCAGGCATCTCCGGTGATGACAGAGGATTAAGGCGCTAGCTCGCCCAGCCGATAAGACAAAACGCCCGCGCACGCGGGAATCTGGGGCACCTCACCATCACACAGTATTCCTAAGAGATGTCAAGGAGATGCAGGTGGAATATCCACTGGACCTGTCGTTTAAACTTCTGGCGTTGGCGCCGCAGATTTCCGTCACCGACGCGCGCGGGAATCTGCTATTTTACGTCAAACAAAAACTCATGAAGCTGAAAGAATCGGTCACGGTGTTCGGCGATGTCGAGCGCACGGAAACGCTGTACAACATCAACGCCGATCAGGTGATCGACTTCTCCGCCCGCTATCATTTCACCGATACCGACGGCACCACCGTGGGTGCTGTCCAGCGCCGGGGAATGAAATCGCTCTGGCGCGCACACTACGATATCGTCGATGGAGACCGGACGGTCTTCGAAATTCGTGAAGCCAATCCCTGGACAAAAGTCGCGGATAGCTTATTGGGGGAAATCCCCGTGCTGGGGATGTTTACCGGCTACCTGTTCCACCCGGCGTTTGTGATCACCCAGGCAGGCGGCATGCCCGTGATGCGGCTGGAAAAACAGGCGGCGTTTTTGGAGAGCAAATTCACCATCACCAAGCAAACGGATCTGACACCGTACGAAGAAACGCAAGTGCTGTTAAGCCTGCTGATGATGGTGCTCCTCGAACGGCGGCGGGGATAATCACACACCTACTCAGGGGAAGGCTGTTGCCGCAGCGTGTGCGGTTTCTGGCCTTCCTTCTCTCCTCTTCCAGCCTCCAGTCCCTAGCATTATCACATCAGACACTTGACTCTGCCTAGGCTTCTGCTCCAAGCTATCTATGGCAACCGGACAGCATCGTTGGTACGTTCACCTCTGGCTAGTAGGAGAAAGGGCCCCCATGAGTTCAACGGCCATCACCAATCGCTTTCAAGAACAGTTTGGCACCCCCTCGGGGCGCGCAGCCATTAAGGTGCGCGACTACATGACCTCGTTCGTGCAAGAGTTCATCCAACATGCGCCGTTCGTGGTCATGGCCACCAGCGACAAAGACGGCAATTGCGATACCTCGCCGAAAGGGGGCAAGCCGGGGTTTGTGCGCATTCTCGACGACCGGCATCTGCTGCTGCCGGATGTGGCCGGTAATAAACTGTTTCAGTCGTATGCCAACATGGACGGCAATCCACACGTCGGCTTGCTCTTTTTGATTCCTGGTATTGATGAAACCGTACGCGTCAACGGCTCCGTGCACATCGTCAGCCAGGAAGAATTGCAACAACGCCAGATCGCCTTGGCGCTACACAATCCCGACGAAAAGGCGAAACAGCTGCAAGGCATCGTGATCGAAGTCGACGAAGCCTATGCCCATTGCCCGCGAGCGCTGAAATTTTCCAAACTCTGGGACACGACACAAATCGAAACGCATCAAACGCAGCGGCCGATCTCGGACCGCCCGTACGACTCCTGATGCTTTCGGGGCTTATATCGCTTCCGGGCCAGCCACGTGCATGCTGACACTGCCATGACGGCAGCGACGCCGTCGCTGCCTGGGCGCCGCATGCATACTGATTCTCTTGACACTAGAGGTCTCTGGGGGGATCGATACGGCGTAAGGCCGCCCCAGGGATATACCCTAGTAGGCGGGCGACAATAGCCATGGGCCAGGGAAAGGTATAAACCCGCCGCCGCCGGGCGATGGCACGGGCGATACGCTGCGCAGCATCCTCGGTTTGCAGCAAAAACGGCATGGGAAAGCGGTTCTTGGCCGTGATTTCCGACACGACAAAACCGGGATTAATCGTCGTCACGGTGATCCCATGCTGCAGCAAGCTCCAGCCGTAGCCCTCCATGAGCGTGCGCACCGCAATCTTGGTCGCCGCATAGGTGGTCGAGCCAGGCAAAGCGCGAAAGCCGGCCACGGAGGCAATCGCCACAAGCTGACCGCGATGCTGCTGGATCATCTGTGGGATAAAAGGCAGCACGGTGTTGAGCAGGCCCAGGACATTCACTTCAAAATGTCGCGTATGGTATGCTGCATCCCCTGATCCAAGATTATCCGGCGCCGCAAAGCCGGCATTGGCAATGACCAGGTCGATACCATCCGCGTGCTGGAGAAATTGCGCCGCATACGCCTGCATCGCTGCGGTATCGCCGACATCGATCGCCGCAGGAACAACACACGCCCCTTGCGTTTCACAGCATGCAGCCACGGCTGTCAGGCGCTCCTGGCGCCGCCCAATGAGTCCGAGTGTGGTGCCCGGCTGCGCGTAGTGCAACGCTAGAGCGTGTCCAATCCCTGAGGTTGTCCCGGTAATCACAATGTTCATACAGAGGGTACCCCTGTCTCACTACGAAGGAGTGTCATCATGGATATCGGCTGCCACCTTCCCACCCAAGGCCATGTCGCCACGCGCGAGGCCCTCGTGACGTTCTGCCGCGAGGCCGAAGCCCACCAGATGGCCTCCCTCTGGGTCAGTGACCACGTTGTTTTTCCTACCACCGGCAACGACAACTATCCGAGCGGGCGATTTCCCCACGCGCCGCACACGCCCTATCTCGAGCCCGTGGCCGTCCTCGCCGCTGCAGCGATGTGTACCGAACGGGCACGTCTTGGCTCCTCAGTGTTCATTCTCGGACACCGCAACCCCGTGGTCATGGCCAAGATGCTGACCACGATCGACACGCTCTCGAATGGTCGGCTGATTTGCGGCGTCGGTGTCGGCTGGTGGCGGGAGGAATTTGCGGCACTCGGTCTACCCTTCGAGGCGCGCGGTCGTCGTGCCAATGAAATGCTCCAGGTCTTCAAAACCCTCTGGCAAGACGACGAGCCCCGGTTCAAAGGCGAATTTTATCAGGTGCGTGACGTCGGCTTCGCCCCCAAACCGGTGCAAAAGCCGCATCCGCCACTGTGGATCGGCGGACATAGTCGTGCCGCTCTGCAACGTGCGGTCACATTCGGCGACGGCTGGCACGCCAGCTCACAAACCCCGGCACAACTCGAAGGACTATTAGAACGGCTACGGCAGGCTGCAGACCAGGCCGGTCGCCCGGTCGATGACTTGGAACTGTCCATGCGCCTGAAGCTCAGCCCGGAAGATGCCCAGGACTCACGCCAAGCCCTTGTTGACTTGTACGGCACATACAAACAACTGGGGCTCAGCCACCTCGCCCTCGATTTCCGCCGGGAGGAACTGTCGCAGATGGTCGATGTCCTTGACATGCTGGCCAACGACATTCGGCCAGCGGTCGACGCCGCGTAAAAACAAGAGCGCGCGCCTTACGCCGTCGCCACATGGCGTACCGAATAGCGTCGCTCGGCAATCACATAACTGACCAATGCGGCTCCCAAAAGCGCGACGGCGGCCAGCGTGAAAGAAATATCGTAACTGCCGGTGGTATCATACAACCACCCGGCTAGCCACACGCTGGCGCCGCCCCCGAGCTGATGCACGAGCAATGACACACCACCCAGGGTGGCGAGGTGGCGCATGCCGTAGACCTCGCCCGTGAGCGCCATCACCGAGGTTGGTGTGGCCAACCACGACAAACCACCAAGAATGGCAAAGACGTACAACGCCAACTCATGCCGCCACAGCAAAAGAACGAAGAACGCCCCCGCCCGCACGAGATAGGCCAACGCCATAATATTCTTGCGTCCAAGATAATCCGACGCTGTCCCCGAGAGCATCGCGCCAATGGCACTACAGATCGAGAGCAGCCCGAAAGCCGACGCCGCGGCCTCGACCGAAAAACCCCGATCGGTCACAAAAGGAATGAGATGCGTGTAATACAGGGAGATGGTCATGCCACAGACGAAATACCCGGCGTTGATCTGCCACAACGGCGCACTGTGAAGGGCGTCAGACCAGCGTTGGGTCTCCAGCGGCGCACTGACGCGCGGTTGCGCTTGGGCACCGCTACTCCGTCGTGCGATCTGTAAACGCCGTGGCACTAAAAGCGCCATCGGTACCGTGAGCACAACAATGGCAACGCCGAGATAGATGTGACTCTGCCGCCAGCCGGAGGCTTGTAACAACAACGCACTCACGTACACGAGGGCCAGCTGTCCGAGTGCTGAACCGGCGTTATTGATGCCGAGCGCAAACCCACGCCGGTGGGCTGGAAACCACTGCACCACCAGCGTATTGGTCAGCGCAATCGACGCCCCAGCCGTCGCCAAAGCGAGGACAATGCCATAAATACCCAGTAAATAGCCTACGGTGTTCGTCAGACTCATGAGCCCCACACCGCATCCGAAGAGCGCCGTGCTGGTAGCAAAGAGCCATTTGGCACCGTAGCGGTCCATGACGTAGCCGGTAAACGGCTGCAGCAAGCCACTGAGCCAGATATTCACCGCAATGACCATCGAAATCGTACCGCGATCCCACCCCAAATCCCGCACGATGGTTTTCAGGAAGACACCCAGTGTCGAACGGGTGCCAACCATCATAAACACCATCACGAACGCGACGGCCAGAATCACCCAGCGATACGACGATTGGGATTGCTCCTGCTGCTCCTGTTCGGCATGTGCCATGCTGCCTCCAGTGTATGAACTTCTGCTCGGCACCATAACATGCAGGCGACACACGGACAAGCACCGCACACAAACAGGCTCCAATTGCGCTACTATTGCCGCTATGTTTCAGGTGTCTTGAGGTTACGACGGCAGAGGCAGCAGGGCGTTATCAATCAGGCGGGTGGCGCCGATGAAGACGGCCAGCGCCACCACGATCGTCCCGGTGCACATCTCGACCGCTTGCAGCGTATGCGGATCACACACCGCGACATAATCGATGCGAGCCAAGGGCTCTGCGGCAATGCACTCCCGCACCGCGGCGGCGAGTCGAGGCCCGTGCCGCTCGCCAGCGGCAACGCGCTCGGCCGCCACCTGCAGGGCCTGCGATAATACCAGGGCAGCGCGCCGTTCCTCGGCACTGAGATAGGCGTTACGTGAGCTCATCGCCAGGCCGTCGTCTTCACGCACGATCGGACAGGCGACGACCGTGAGCGGCATATTCAAGTCGGCCACCATCTTTTGAATGACCGTAACTTGCTGATAATCCTTTTGGCCGAAGTAGGCACGATCCGGCGCGACCATGTTGAACAATTTCGCCACGACCGTGGTCACACCGTCAAAATGCCCGGGCCGCGAGGCGCCGCACAACGACGCGGTAAGTCCATGCACGATCACCTCACTGTGAAACCCCTCGGGATACACTTCCTCAACCGGCGGGGCGAATATCACATCCACCCCGGCCTCTTGCGCTAACGCGAGATCGCGCTCCATATCCCGCGGATAGGTCGCAAAATCCTCCTGCGGCCCAAACTGCTTGGGATTGACAAAAATCGACATCACCACGACATCGCATTCTCGGCGAGCGGCATGGACGAGACTCAAATGGCCGGCATGCAAATACCCCATCGTCGGCACCAAACCGATACGTTTGCCGGCGGCACGATCAGCCATGATCTGCTGTCGTAACTTCGCCACCGTCTCAATGACCTGCATGGCGACGTCCCCCTTCCCACCTACAACTCCACTACTGCGGCATGGGCGAGGGTCATAATCTCGTCCATCCGTTTACTGTGTAACGGTTCCGGCAGCTGTGAGTTCGACAGATAGGTACACGACACGCCCGTATGCGGATCGGCCCAGGAATACGACGTCCCGACGCCGCCGTGGCCGAAGGTCTCGGGTGAAGCAGTACTTCCCAAGCCGCGAATCAGCGGCGAGGTGCCACGCACATGCACGCCGAGGCCGCGATGCATGGGGATACCAAAGCGCTGGTCGATCCGTTCACCGGTATGATTCCGTGTGACATACTGCACGGTTCGCGGCCCCAGCACGCGCGCGCCGTTGAGGGTACCGAGTTGGAGCAGCATCTGGTAAAACGCCACGATGGACGTCGCCGTGGCATAGCCGCCACCGCCCGGCACACCAGCACGCCAAAAATCCGGCATGTTGCGCTCAGGTAGAAGAGTATGTTCCCCGTTCTCCGTGCGTGCATAGGCTCCGGCCAAGTGCGCGTGATACTCGTCCGGCACGCCAATACACAACCCATCCAACCCTAAATGCTGCACAAACTGCTCACGCATGTACTGCCGATAATCCTGGCCGGTCACAGCCTCGATCAACACTGCCTGCACCCAATGCGCCGCACCACGGTGATACCACACATTGGCACCCGGCTCCCACGCCAACCGGAAATCACTCACTGCCTCACGCAGTAGCGCATGATCTTCCCACGCCTCCCGAGGCACATCGGCGTCAGGAAAGCCGGCTTGGTGCGACAGCACATGATACAGCGTCACCTGCTCCTTGCCGTGCCGGGCAAACTCCGGGACGTATTCCGCCACCGTATCATGAAAACGTAACAGCCCTTGCTCAATCAGATGCCAAATAACGCACGAGGTGACCGGCTTGGTCTGCGAATACAACAGCCACATCGTCTCGTCATCCGCTACTGCCGCCGTGCCGGCATCCGTGGCAATCCGTGCCATGCCGAACGTCTTGGCGGCCACTAACGTCCCCCGGCGAGCCATCGCAATGGACGCTCCCGGATACCACCCGGCATCGATGTGCGACTCGATACGCTCGTATAGCCGCGCCAGGTAGGCAGCATCAATACCCTGGCTTTCCGGACTCCCCGTATCCAAGCCGCAGGCCGCGCTCGTGGCCACAGATGTTTCTCCAGCTCCCATAGGTCTCTCCCTCTGCATCACACATCAGACGCTATGTCTGATCTCCATTAGACATCAGTAACAACAGATTGATGGCGTGTAGATATGACGCCGCTTAGCATAAACCAGCAGACCGTAGCACGGCAAGCGCGAAGGCAGAGTCGTTAACGTGAAGAAAGGCAGAGGCTAGGTACAACGTCGCCTGGCAGGAGAGGCAACATGCCAGAGGGTCTACTACTATGCCTCGTTCTATGTTGCCCCGGCGCCGGCATTGTCGGTAGAAGAAAGTTACTGGCACCACGTGACACCAGCAGATCTAAGGCCGTCATGACATTAGACACCGCAGTCAGCAGCAAGTATGTGGGACGGTCCGTATCCTGAAAAAACCGTGGTCCTCCGGCCCATAACGCATATAAAAACTCATCGCCCCCAGCCCAGAGACTATAGAGTCCCCGCTCCGCTAGCGGCTCCTGCGCCGACACATATGTCGTGACTTGGGTAAGCAACCCCGAAGCTCCTGGTAGCAGGACGTTGGCGGTGCCAGTCGTCGCCCCTCCTACCGCGAAGTTTTCCACCCCATCGGGCGGCAGTCCCATGCGTTGGGCCAAATATTCGGTCCAGATCGGTCCATGCGAAAAACGCCCGGCAAAATACGGCGGGCTTGCCGGCACATGGTGCGTATGCAAGAGATTGCCACAGTCCGAAAAACCGTCCCCGAATACTACGAGCTTCTGATATTGCGTGCTGGTTTGTGTCATCATGGCTCCTCCCACAGCGCCTTGACGCATCACCTCAGACATTATTTGTGTGTTGTCTTGGATGATAGAACGCAGTACCAGTACATACCGTGATGCCTATCAAGGTCGCAGCGTATTCTGGGTCACAAAAGGAATGCCGGAGGGAGGGAGAACGAGTTGATGCAATGGGGAATGATTGGCATCAGCAACGATAACGAGTGCTTCCGATCAATCTGCAGCCTTCACGTACTCGCCACTTTTACCGCCGCTTTTGCGTAGCAACTCGATATCCGTTAGGCGCATACCACGGTCCATGCTTTTACACATGTCATAGACGGTTAGTCCGGCGACGGAGACTGCCGTCAGCGCTTCCATTTCGACGCCGGTGCGGCCGATGATGCGGACACGCGCCTCAATGCGCAGGCGCGACGCCTCGGGCTCGGGCCAGAGATCGACGGTGACGTTGGTCAGTGCCAGGGGATGGCACATCGGAATGAGAGATGACGTCTGCTTCGCCGCCATGATGCCGGCAATCCGCGCCACTTGTAGGACATCGCCTTTGGCCACCTGCTGCTCAACGATTGCCTGCACTGTGGCCGCTTCCATCACGACATAGCCGCGTGCGACGGCTTCGCGCGCGGTCGTCTCTTTCGCGCCCACATCCACCATACGGGCGTGGCCTTGCGCGTCTAGATGCGTCCACTCAGCCATGCCGTGCTCCTCAGAGTAGGTCTGCCACCAACGTCGGTACCTGCGCGATGGCCTCAGGAAGCTTCGTCACGTCCGTGCCGCCTCCTTGGGCCATGTCAGGACGGCCACCGCCCTTGCCACCGGTCATGGCGGCGAGTTTACCCATCAACTCCCCGGCCGAAATGCGCGCCGTCAGGTCCTTGGTCACCCCAGCGACCAAGGCTACTTTATCATCCTCGGCAGTCCCGACCACCACCACCCCAGAGCCTAAGCGCTCTTTGGCCGTATCTACAAACGAACGTAAACTCTTGCGGTCAAAGCTGTCCAAATGCAAGGCTAAGACCTTGATGCCATCGACGTCATGCACTTCGCTGAAATGATCCTGCGTTTGCGCCGTAGCCAAGCGCTGTTGCAAGGCGGTAAGTTGCCGTTCGAGTTCACGCTGATGCTCCGTCAATCGCTGCAGTTTGTCGACTTCCTCCTGCGGCTGGGCTTTCAGCATCTGCCGCATATCCTGCAGGATGCGCTCGTCACGCTTGATATACTGATACGCGCCCGGACCCGTCAGCGCCTCGATACGCCGCACGCCGGAGCCAATTCCCGCCTCGGACGTAATGGTGAAAAAGCCGATTTCGCCCGTCGCCCGCACATGCGTACCACCGCAGAGTTCCTTACTGAACCCCGGCACTTCGATCGTCCGCACCTCCTCGCCATACTTCTCGCCGAAGAGGGCCATAGCGCCACTGGAAAGCGCATTGTCCAGACTCGTGACCTCCTCCTGCACGGAAGTATTCGTCCACACATGCTCGTTGACCAGGCTTTCAATGCGGTCAAGCTCACGCGGACTGAGACGGGCAAAGTGCGTGAAATCAAAGCGTAACCGATCCGGCGCCACCAGCGATCCGGCCTGCTTCACATGATCCCCTAATATCTGCCGCAGCGCGGCATGCAACAAATGGGTTGCCGTATGGTTCTTGCGAATGGCTTCGCGCCGCTCGCCATCGACGTGCAGCTGCAACGCCATATCCCGCCGCACCACGCCACGCCGTACTACACCGTGCTGGACAATCAAGTCCGCCACTGGTTTCTGTGTGTCGGTGATGTCGATTTCAAGCCCGTCATCAACCGCTACGACACGGCCGACGTCGCCGACCTGTCCGCCGGATTCACCGTAAAACGGCGTCTGGGCAAAGACGAGTTCGACCTGCTGACCGGTCTGCACCTCGTCGACCTCCTGTCCGTCGACAACAAGCGCAGCCACCGGCTGCGTCGCCTCAATCGTGTCATAGCCTAGGAACCGCGTTGCCCCAACACGATGGAGCACTTGCTGATACACCGGATCGACCTGCACCTCACCCGACCCCTTCCAGGTCTCGCGGGCGTGCTGGCGGGTAGTTTCGAGGACGTCTTCAAACCCCTCACGGTCGAGACGCATCCCCGCATCGTCCACCACTTCCTCGGCCAGGTCGATCGGGAACCCGAACGTATCGTACAAGCGAAACGCTTCCTGCCCGGTAATGAGACGCGTACCGTCAGCGTGATGCGCCTCTACCAGGACATCCAGCTCGCGTAAACCCTGGTGCAACGTATTGAGGAAACGCTCTTCCTCACCCAAAAGCAGCTTGGTGATATACGATTGATGTGTCTCCAGCTCCGGATATGCCGTCCCCATCAGTCGCACACAGTGCTCCACCAAGCGATGCATAAACGGTTCGGTGAAACCGAGCATCTTGCCATGACGCGCCGCCCGGCGAATGATACGCCGCAGCACATAGCCACGGCCGGTGTTTTCCGGTAGCACGCCATCGGCCAGTAAAAACACGGCCGCCCGCATGTGGTCCGCAATCACCCGCATCGACACATCATCGTTGTCATCATCCCCGTAGGGCCTTTCGATCAACTCCTCGACCGCCCCGATCAACGGTCGTAGCAAATCCGTATCGTAGTTGCTCTGCACCCCCTGCATGATGGCAGCAATGCGCTCCAAACCCATACCGGTATCAATGTTTTGTTGCGGCAGTGGAGTGAGATGGCCCTGGGCGTCACGGTCGTATTGCATGAAGACCAGATTCCACAGCTCCAGATACCGATCTCCTTCCCCGCCGAGGACGTCTTCCGGCCCGGTGCCGAGTGCCGGTCCCTGATCGATATGAATCTCCGAACACGGCCCGCACGGCCCCGTATCGCCCATGGACCAGAAGTTATCTTTTTCATCCATGCGCACGATGCGGTCAGCCGGGACCCCAACCTGCTTGTGCCAGATGTCGAACGCCTCGTCGTCGTCCTGGTAAACCGTGATCCAGAGTTTCTCCTTGGGCAATGCCAGTTGCTCGGTCAGAAACTCCCAGGCAAAGGCGATCGCGCCCGCTTTGAAGTAGTCGCCAAACGAGAAATTTCCCAGCATTTCGAAGAACGTATGGTGACGCGCCGTACGACCGACGTTCTCCAAGTCATTATGCTTGCCGCCGGCCCGCACACACTTTTGTGCCGTCGTCGCCCGGACGTAGTCCCGCTGTTCGCGGCCAAGCAATACATCCTTAAATTGCACCATACCGGCATTGGTAAAGAGCAACGTCGGGTCATCTTGCGGCACCAGGGATGAGCTCTTCTCCACACGGTGCCCGTGCTGTTCGAAGAAGCGCAAAAAAGCGCTCCGAATTTCACCACCAGTCATCCCATACTCCCACTCTAAAACGTATTGCAGGTCAATTGCGCTTCGCGTTGTGTGTTGCGGAACATTGTACCGGATACCACTGCGGCTGCAACTACGCGCCCCAGAAGCATCTGAGGCGCCTTCAGCGCACCAGGCGCGGACGCTGGAAGGTTCCCCGCAGCCCAAACGCCAGCTCACCCCGCCGGTCAGGACTGCGCCGCAGCAAGGTACCGAGTAATGCCAACTCCTGCTTCAACGTGGTAGCAGAACGGAGACGAAAGCGAAGGTTCAACGCACTGTTCGCAGCGGACTGTTGCGGCCTGACAGTCCCACGCACATCAAGCAACACATCGTCGCCTTCACACGTCAGATTCTGTACCTGCCACTGACGCGGCGCCAGCTTCACCTTCGCTGTCATGGTGTCACACACCACGTCACGTTTCAGTATCAACCGCGCCGCTGGCTGTGGCGCAAAGACCGCTGGCTGCAGACGAAAATCCCCCTCACCCCTTTGCAGTTCGCCATCTGCCCGCATGGTCGCCGTCGCCGTCCCCTCCAATCGACCTGTGACCGCCACATACGTGTTCTGCTGCAGCAAAGCATGTTTGGCAATATCCACCGCCGTCAAGCGCGCCTGGCTCCTCCACATGGTCTTGCCCTGCGCTCTCGCCTCCCGAATACGGCCCTCAACGCGTCCATCGTAGAGCGTTCCGGTAAAACGCGCATCGAGTCGCCCGGTCACTAGCGGCCACAATTGTGGCCGCACGCGTACCCTATCGAGGTACAACAGCTCATTCGACGTTTGCCCGCCTTGCTGCGTCAGACGCACCTGACGCAGCGCCAATCCAGGGAGCAAAGTCGGTCCCATACGCGCAATGCTCAACCGCACGTCTCCCCGGGAGACACGGTCGCTGGCCCAGCGCCGCAGCGCATCGTACGGAAACAGCACATAGACAAAGATGACAAACGCCGCCAGACCATAGAGGACATAGCCGACAATCGGGACAATCCGCCGTCTTAGCACTACGCACCTACCTTATTCCACTTTGAGATAGACCAGTTCCAAAGTGTCTCGCTGCCGCGCAATAACCGCAACGACTTTCTTCTGAATGGGTCCGACCACGCCGGTCGATTCCACCCGAAAATAGCGACTTTTGACATCGGCAACGTCCCGTAAGCGGGTACGGACTTGATTCTCCGGAATGAACTCGTTCACATCGCTCAGCTGCTTGAATTGCTCTTCCTGACGCTTTGTCACAATGTCTTCCACAACATCGGCACTGCCACCCGAACCATCAGTGAGACCGTCGAACAGCGCTTGCAACACCTCTTTATTGGCCGTGTTGAGATTGATCCGTATCGTGTCAGGCTCCGTCCCTTGCGCAGTGAGATACGCATTCCCCCCAAGATCGGTATCCGCCATGGTCTGAGGTTGCGTGCCGGGAAACAGCTTGGCCAACGTCTCGTAATCGAACCCGCGCACGAGCCGCAGCTCCGCTAGTGAGCGCATCGGGTGATTTGCCGCCGTGTACGGTGTTTCTAACCCCTCATAATACCCGCTTTCCGCCCCACTGCCTCCCGGCGAGGGGCTGCCATTCGCATCCACCCAATCCACAAGTGCGGGGATTTTTTCCGGATCAATCTCGAAACTGGTGAAAAACTGCTCAAAAATCTTGTACCAAGTCGTATTTTCGATGTCCGATGGATTCGCCTCAGCCTCAGTGCGCAACGCATTAATGGGTAATTTGCCTTGCTCATCGATAATGCGGAGACTGACGCATCCCTCGTCGCGTCCCTCGTCGCGTCCCTCGTCGCGTCCCTCTCCGCTCCCCTCTCCGCTCCCCTCACCGCTGGCCTCCGGAGATGATGGCACCCCGGTTGCGGGGGCACTCACAGCACTGTCTCCGGTCTCGTTCGCCAGCGACAGAAAAAGTTGCGGCGGATAACAGAGCCCACCCAAGGGAGCACCGGCTCCAAGTTGGTCATACCAAAAATCGCCCGGACCATCGGCGTCCGCCTCATCTTTTTTCAGCAAAGCACGGGCAAAATTGACCCCCGACATGGCCAGATGATACGCCTGGATATCCTGGCCGTGGTTGGCGGCGAGTTCGAGCTCGACAGCCGCATCAAAGTGGTATTCCAACACCAATACCGTCACCAACGCCACAATGAACAGCGTGACAATAAGCGCGACCCCGCGCTCGTTGGCGACAGCACGCCAGGCTCTCCATGACCCCACATACGACTTAGACACATGCCCTCCGAAATACGCCGGGACGTGCATGTGCGTGCGCTTGTCTGCATGCCAATGGTATGTAGACTCGCTTAGTTTTGCTGTGTCTCGGTTTCACACGCACCCCGCATCGGCAAGACCACCGTGGTCACAAACGCCCGCTCATCCTCCGGCGACAGCCGCAAGGTCAACGCCAAACGCACACGACAAGGCAACGGGCCGGTCTCCTCCCGGTTCGGCGGCCAGTCGTCATGCGACTCCTCTGCGTCGAAATACGTGATATCCAGCCCGACGACCACATCCGTCAGCTCCAAGGGCGTACCGCCCTCCTGGCGCTCCTCGTCCAAGGTGCAATCCTCGGTGCGAAACAGCGCCGCCGTTCCCTGGGCGTTTTTCTCGATGTAGTACGACACATCACACAGCTCATTTGCCGGTATCGTCGCCGGAAAGCGGCGGTACGGAATGGTGACAAAGGCAATGCGATCACGCGGCTGGTTCTCGCCGGAGCCGTTCTCGCCCAGCATCGTCGTTCGGGAGTCATCGGCAAAGGTGAGTGCAGCGCCGATTTCCTGCGCCATGCGTTGCAGAGCGGTGCGGCCGACGCGATAGAACTCGCCGCTGACCCGTCCTTGTTCCACCCCGTCAACGACGGCGGAAAACGACGCAAAAATCGTCCCGGCGATGATGCTGAACATAAATAACGCCAGGAGGATTTCCACCAGGGTAAACCCGGCCTGCGCGTGCATAATTCGGGCTCTGCTACCGTGCTGCATAAGACTCCAGGCCGTATTGCCGCTCACTGCCGCTATCTGTCCACAACACCGTCACCGCAATACGCCGTACTTCCACCTTCGTGCTGGCATCCTCGGAATCAAACGAGTGTTCCGTCACGGCGCTTTGCCAGCGGAATTTCTGTAGCTCCGGCTCTTCAAACGTCCCGGTGTCTTCACCCTCCTCGGGGAAATCCCCCATAGCCGCAAGCTGTCCCTGTGCCAAGAGGATAGCGGTCGTGAGGTCTTGCGAACGGATGGTCGCATCCAGGGAAAGAAGATGCAGGCGCAGAAGCGGCACGAGTAAAATCGCCACGATCGCCAGTGCGACCATGATTTCCAGCAGGGTGAAGCCAGCGGCATCGAGCCGCCGCCCCCCGTTACCCGGTTTCAGGATCCACATACCCTGGCAGCACCTTAATGCGCCCGCCGAGCGGCGTGATCATGAGTGTCGTGCGTTCGTCCGTGATGTCCGTCAGATGGAGCGTACTGGGCTCGGCCAGACCGGTGGGATGAAAATGCGTTATGGCTTCTCCCTCCACGGTCTTCTCTCCATCGGGACGTACCACGTCGAGTAACCGCGCCGCAGGGGGAAACGTGAAGACCCGGAGCTCACGGCTCTGCTCCGGTGTGCACTCTGCAGTGCTGAGATAGCACGCCGACATCGTTTGTTTGTCTAAGTCGAACGTCAACCGATATACCCGCTTGGTCAGCGCCGCACGCGCTTGGACATACCGCACCGTGCCCCGCACTACATTGATCGTCCGACGCATACGCTGGCGATCAAGCATGCCGCCCACACGCGGCATGGCCACGGCACTTACAATACCCAGGACCAGCAGCACCATGGCCAATTCGATGAGCGTGAAGCCGCGCTCATTGCACGCGCCAGCTCTCCACATCTTGGTCGTACTCCTCGCCCCCTTCGATACCATCCGCACCGTACGACTTCAAATCGTAATCGGGGCCATGCTGCCCGGGGGATATATAGACGTACTTATTGCCCCATGGATCCGTCGGGATTTCCGGTTTGTCCAGATAACCGCCTGTCGGCCAACTCCGTGGCACCACGCCGATCGTCGGCTTCTGGACTAACGACTCCAAGCCTTGCTCCGTGGTGGGAAAGCGCCCATTGTCGAGCTTGTAGCGCTTCAACGCATCTTCGAGGATACGCATCTGTACCTTCGCCTGCTCGTAGCGGGCACGGTCCGTCTCCCCCACAATACGTGGCATAACGATAGCCGCGAGTAAGCCCAAAATGATGATAACCACCATGATCTCGATCAAGGTGAAGCCCGCAGTGTTCCGTATACACCGTGTCATCACGTTCTTCCTCACCCTTCTGCCATGACTTACACTAGCACCCAAAGCCGGCCAGCGCGCAGCTTCTCAGTGTGGCACCTCTCATAGCAAGTGTATAACCACATCGAGCCCCCTACAAGACCAGGTTCGTGCACAGCCCTACATTCTTCCGCCTCCCTTGTTCGACCCTATCATAGGCCCGGCAACGTGTCCACAGACCCGCGTACGCGCAAACGGCCTCTTTGCAATGTGCGCACCTTGTGTTTGCCGCACGCATACAGTAGGGTTGGAACACAACGTGTTCCCCACCAGAAGGATTCGTGCATGAAGGCTTTGCGCCCATCCGTCGACTTACATACGCATACAACCTATTCCGATGGAGTCGACACGCCACAACAACTCGTCGCCAAAGCGGCCCAACTCGGTATCCACAGTCTGGCGGTGACGGATCACGACACCGTGGACGCGCTCCCGGAAGCCAGACAGGCGGGAGACGCCCATGGGGTGACGATTCTTCCCGGCATCGAGCTGAGTGTGCAGCATGAGTCCTACCGAGACATCCATCTGTTAGGCTACTGTTTCGACGCGACATATCAGCCCCTGTTGACGCGCCTGCGCACGCTACAAGACGGCAGGGTGGAGCGTGGCATGAAAATTCTGCAGCGAGTCAACGCCCGCTTGCAAAAACAAGGCCGCGCGCCGCTGGATCCCGACCGGGTTCTCGCCCGGGCACAAGGGGCGTTGGCACGCCCGCATGTGGCGCACGAACTTCTCGACCAGGGATACGTCGATACCATTCAACACGCGTTCCAGGCCTATCTTATTCCATGTGACGTGCCAAAAGCGATCCTGAGTCTCGAAGAGGCATGTGCGCTCATGGGTGCAGCCGGCGGTATCTGTTCCCTGGCCCATCCAGGCGTGCTCAGTACCGTCCCCAGGAAAATTGAGGCATTACTCTCCGCCGGCAAAGCCATGGGGATGGTCGGAGTCGAGGTCTACCACCATTGCCACTCCCAGGACTACGCCAACTTTGTAGGCGCCTGTGCCCAGCGACTCGGCCTCATCGCTACCGGAGGCTCGGATTACCATAGTAGCGCCTCGGGAGTCACACCGGGCTATGTGACGTCCGAACGTCCGGTACCCTCCACAGTGCTGACGGATCTTTTTCACGCCCACGCCGCCCATCAACGTCGAATCTCGGCTTGACACCCCCAAAGCGCCTCAGTACAATCGCCACCTGAACGACACCCCGAGGTGGGTATCCCGCAGTACCTTATTCTCACCTTAATACACAATTCAGGACATTCGCGCAGGAAGCGATGTGCGCCTCGTCGAGTGCGTACGTTACTGCGTCTGTGCGTACGTTACTGCGTCTGTATGCATAGGGATGCGTATGCTTCACGGGATTTGGATCGTGCCGTTTTGCCCATTAGTCGGCGCGGCGCTGAACTGTTTTTTCGGCCGGCGCTATAGCAAAGCGGCCGTGGGACAGATCGCCATTGCTGCCATGCTGGTGGCGTTTCTCGTGGCCCTTGCCGTGACTATTGCTTTTCTCAATGGGACTGCCCCGCAGCATCAAGTCACGTTGTTCTCGTGGATCGCGTCCGGGACCTACAGCGCGAATATCAGCTTTTTGGTCGATGGTCTGTCCTGTGTCATGATGCTGGTCGTCACCGGCGTAGGCTTGCTCATTCACATCTACTCCGTCGGCTATATGCACGACGAGGTCGATTACGCCCGCTACTTTACGTATCTCAATCTGTTCGTCGGGGCCATGCTGATTCTCGTCCTGGCGGATAATTATCTGCTCATGTTCGTCGGCTGGGAGGGTGTCGGCCTGTGTTCGTACCTGCTTATCGGTTTCTGGTACACCCGGCAGAGCGCCTCCGACGCCGGGAAAAAAGCCTTCATCGTCAACCGGGTGGGGGATTTTGGTTTCCTCCTGGCGATTCTCTTCCTCTTTGTGACGTTTCACACCACGGACATGCTGCAAGTTGAGCACGGTATCCTGCAAGCGGGACAAGCGGGTGGGCACGCCACGGTCAGTACCGGTCTCCTGACTGGGATCGCGCTGCTCCTCTTCGTCGGCGCCGTCGGGAAATCGGCGCAAGTACCGCTCTACGTCTGGCTGCCGGACGCGATGGAAGGTCCGACGCCTGTCAGTGCCTTGATTCACGCTGCCACCATGGTCACGGCTGGGGTGTATATGATTGCCCGCTCCGCCGTCTTGTTCACCTCCGCCCCGTTCGCCGCAGGTGTGGTGGCGTTTATTGGTGTCGCGACGGCGCTCTTCGCCGCCACGATGGCGCTGACAGCAACGGATATCAAGCGCGTGTTGGCGTATTCGACGGTGAGTCAGCTCGGCTATATGATCTTTGCCGTGGGTATAGGTGCATACGCCGCCGGGGTGTTTCATCTCGTCACACACGCGTTCTTCAAGGCTTTGTTATTCTTGGGAGCGGGGTCGGTCATTCACGCCATGTCCGGGGAACAGGATATGCGCAAGATGGGCAATCTGCGCGCAGCGTTGCCCACGACGCACTGGACCATGTTCGTGGCGACGCTGGCCATCGCGGGCATCTTTCCGCTCGCCGGGTTCTGGAGTAAAGACGAAATCCTGGCCAGCGCGATCAAGTCCGGCGGTCTCAATGTCCTTTGGTGGCTGGTCGCCGCGGTCACGGCTTTTCTCACGGCGTTCTACATGTTTCGTCTTTACTACATGACCTTCCGTGGCGACTCGCGAGTTGCTCCGGACGCGGCGGCGCATCTGCACGAATCACCGCCAAGTATGCTGACGCCGCTGATCCTGCTCGCCATCCTCTCGATCCTTGGCGGCTTCCTGGGTGTCCCGCCGGAAAACGGGATATTGCACCATATATTGGAGCCCGTGTTCGAGCACGCCGTTGCCCTCGCAGGTGGTCACCATCATTTCGGCGGCATCGACATCTTTTTGATGATCGTGTCGTTGGCCCTGGCGTTGCTCGGCTGGCAGTATGCGTACCGCTTCTATATCCGTGATCCTCAACGGCCGGAAGCCTGGGCGCGACGCATGCACACCTTCTATACACTCCTTGTAAACAAATATTACGTTGACGAAAGCTATACCAAAGCGGTCATTCGCCCTATCCATCGTCTAGCCGTAGGACTCTGGCGCGGCTGTGATGTCGCCGTCATTGATCGTATCGTCAATGTGGTCGGCAGCTTCATTCGGACGGACGGCGAACTCGCGAGTCATGTGCAGACGGGGTACGTACGCACCTATGCCCTGTGGGTGGCGATCGGTGCGCTCGGCATCCTCTGGTTTATCGTGTAGGGAGTTTTATGGCTTTCCCATTGCTCACCACGACGTTGTTTCTGCCCTTGGCAGGCGCCATCATCTTGCTCTTTTTCCCGCGGCAGCGGCCGGAGGCCGTACGCGCCTGTGCGCTGATAGTAATGCTGCTGACCTTCGTGGTGTCAGTGGTGCTGTTTCTCGTCTTCGACCCAGCCGTACCGCAGATGCAACTGACCGAGCGCGTGGCGTGGATTGCCCAGATGGGTATTGCCTATCACATCGGGGTGGACGGCATCAGTTTGCCCTTGATTCTGTTGACGACGCTGTTATCGCCCATTGCCCTCATCCAAGCCT